>Ga0194113_10003891_pt1 | contig 19790 bp, 19 predicted proteins | sample TA2MahC200mmetaG_FD_146193 | JGI IMG/M metagenome (GOLD analysis project Ga0194113, IMG submission 146193) | Freshwater microbial communities from Lake Tanganyika, Tanzania - TA2015017 Mahale Deep Cast 200m | ecosystem: Environmental > Aquatic > Freshwater > Lake | place: Tanzania: Lake... | reverse complement strand
TTTCGTCGGAGACCCGGTTGCCCGTAGTGCAACCGCTGGGTCCCAAATCGTTTCGGGACAAGCTAGAACTGCATGTCGTTGTTCCGATTCTCGGAATGACGAGATGCCGAAAGGTAAGGGCAAAGACGCGACAGTCAATCAGCCCAGTTAACATCCATGCGTGGAATAAATGTCCATAAAATGGGTAACTATGAGACTACATCAAACACCAGGAGACATTAGGAGAATTATATGAAAAAAATACTGTTTATCTTCGGAATAATCGCAGTAATCGTAGCGGCTATTGTTGCTTTAACCACTTACAAACAAAATACAAACACAAACCAAATCAGCGTCGTTACAACTCTGTTTCCGTTGTACGACTTCGCCCAAAATATCGGGCAAGACAAGGTGGAAGTATTCTTGCTTTTGCCTCCGGGCGTCGAAGCCCATTCATTTGAACCAAAACCAGGCGATATAGTAAAAATTAGCGAAGCTGAGGTTTTCGTTTACACGGGTAAATTTATGGAGCCGTGGGCGGAAGATATTGTCAAAGGTATTGCCAATAAAAAACTAATCGTGGTAGATGCAAGCAAGGGAATCAATATGATACCGGGAGTATTTCACGATGCTGACGAACCCGCTGGTTCGCTTGACCCCCATATCTGGCTGGATTTTGATAACGCCAAAATAATGGTAGATAACATTACCAGAGCGCTTGCGGAAAAAAATCCGTCAAATGCTCAATATTATCACCAAAATGCGGACGAATATAAAAGTGCTTTGTCAAATCTGGATAACGAATACAAAACGGCGCTGTCAAAATGCCAGCGCAAAGAGATTATTTACGGCGGCCATTACGCTTTTGGTTATTTAGCCCGGCGGTATGGAATAGAGCATATCGCGGCGCAAGGGCTGTCTCCTGATGCTGAACCAACCGCGCAGGACCTGGTACAGTTAGTTGAGCAGATTAAAGCTAAAAATATTCAATATATTTTTTACGAAGAACTAACCAGCCCCAAAATTGCCGAAACCCTATCAAGGGAAACAAACACGCAAATGCTGCTTCTTAACGCCGCGCACAATCTTACCAAAGAAGATTTTGAAAACCAGGCGACCTTCTTAGCAATTATGAAAGCTAACCTGGAGAACCTTAAAATCGGTCTTCAGTGCACAGAATAAATGACAGCAATTATTGAAGTAAACAATGTATCTGTTCAGTATGGCCAAAACGAAGCCCTCAAAGAGGTTTCTTTTTCGATTGAAGCCGGTGATTTTATCGGCCTGGCTGGGTCAAATGGGGCCGGAAAAACGACCTTGATTAAAGCGATTTTTGGACTTGTTCCAATATCTTCTGGCAACATAACACTATTTAATAAACCGCACAGGACATTCACCGATTGGGGGAAAATCGGCTATTTACCACAAAAATCATCCTCCATAAATTCACTTTTCCCCGCCACCGTGGAAGAAGTGGTTTTGCTCGGTCTGTTGTCGCAAAAAAAATGGCCAAAACAAATAAGCAAAGAGGACAAGGCGAAAGTGGAAGAAATACTCGCTGACCTGGGGATTTCCACCGTGAAAAAGAGAATGTTGTCAGAGCTTTCCGGCGGCCAACAGCAAAAAGTTTTATTAGCCCGAGCCCTCGTATCCCACCCCCAAATTTTAATTTTTGACGAACCGTCAACCTCCCTTGATGCAAAATCAAGGGAGGCGTTTTTTGCGCTTATTGCAAAGCTCAATGAGCAAAACGGTATTACCATAATTTTGATTACTCACGACACCGGCTACATCGGCAAATTTGCTAACAAATTACTGTATCTTGATAAAAAATTGGTTTACTTTGGCAGTTTTAATGCTTTTTGCCAATCAGAAGCAATGAGAGCTTATTTTGGAGAGCATGACCAGCATATTATTTGCCATCAACACGACTAATGCATTGTAACATAAATTATCACTGTAGTAAAAAGTCGTTCAATACGGTAACAAAAGCGACTGAAGTCGCTACTACGAACCTTTGTCATTCTGAGGAGCGAAGCGACGAAGAATCTCAAATCTTGCGCATCATGAGATTCTTCGCTTCGCTCAGAATGACAGCTACTAATATGGATATTATCAAATTTTTACAATACTCGTTTATTCAAAAAGCTTTTTTTGCTGGTTCATTTGTCGGCATCATCTGTGCTTCTCTCGGCCTGTTTTTGGTGCTGCGCAAAATGTCTTTAATCGGCGATGGACTTTCCCATGTCAGCTTTGGTGCCATTGCTCTGGGATTATTTTTCGGCGTGTATCCTTTTTATGTGGCAGTGCCTCTGGTTTTAGCAGCGTCCTATCTGATATTAAAAATCACGGAAAAAGCCAGAATCTATGGCGACGCCGCTATCGGTATTGTGTCCGCTGTTGGTATTGCCGGCGGTGTAATACTTGCCAGCCTTTCCCGGGGCTTTAATGTGGATTTGTTCAGTTATCTTTTTGGTAATATCCTGGCTATCAGCCAGTTGGAATTGGTTATTTCAGTTTTGCTTTCTATCATCGTTTTAGCGCTGCTATACTTTTATTATTGGGATTTGTTTTCCGCCACCTTTGACGAAGAATATGCGAAAACCAGCGGCATTAAAACCGGTTTTATCAATATTCTTTTGGCGCTTCTGACGGCATTAACTGTAGTTTTATCGGTAAAAATGGTCGGGGTGATGCTGGTTTCCGCGCTCCTTATTTTGCCGGCAGTAACGGCGCTACAAATATCAAAAGGATTTATGACATCACTATTGCTTGCGGTGATTGTGTCGCTAATATCAGTAATTGCGGGAATTTCATGTTCATTTTTTCTTAATCTTCCAACCGGAGCAACAATTGTGATGATAAATGTTCTCTTTTTTATTTTCGCGCTTATCTACAAAAAAATTGCTTACTGATATGAAATTTTTACCAAAGTCAAATTACAAATTATATAAGAAAATAGGAGGTAATCATGAGCAAATGGGAACAATTAGCAGATGAGCAAACAATCCAAAAGACGATTGCCGCGTTGAAGGAAAACGGCATCCAGGCGCTCGTAGTGGAAAATAGTGAGGAGGCCAAACAACAAGTCCTGAAGCTAATTCCCGAGGGGAGCGAGGTCATGACGATGACATCTGTCACCGTCAACACCATTGGACTCGACGTTGAAATCAACGAGTCCGGACACTTTGACGCAATCAGGAACAAGCTCTACGCGATGGACAGGGAAACACAGGCACAGGAAATGAATCGTTTAGGAGCTGCCCCCGCATTTGCTTTGGGGAGCGTTCACGCAGTCACCGAGGATGGGCATGTCCTTATCGCTTCCATGACCGGAAGCCAGTTACCAGCGTATGCCTACAGTGCCGGGAAGGTGATTTGGGTCGTAGGCACGCACAAGATTGTCGAAAACGTTGACGATGGCATCCATCGCATCTACGAATATGTCTTTCCTCTGGAGGACCAGCGCGCCCAGCAAGCTTATGGCGTGAACAGCGGAGTGAACAAGATTCTGATGCTGAATAAGGAAATCAATCCCGCCCGTATTACTCTAATCTTCGTCAAGGAGAAACTTGGCTTCTAGTACACAATGGATTGATGATTGATGATTGATGATTGTCGATTGAAAAACAATCATCAATCGACAATCGACAATTCCACTCACTCACCCACTCACTTACTTGAAGAACTGTACTATCAAACCTGTTAAGAAAAGAGATATAACAATGGAAGATAATAAACGTTCCAATCGTCTAATATTTGAAAAAAGTCCATATCTACTTCAACATGCTTATAACCCCGTTGATTGGTATCCTTGGGGAGAAGCGGCTTTTGAGAAAGCGAAAAAAGAAGATAAACCGATTTTCCTATCCATCGGTTATTCTACCTGCCACTGGTGCCATGTGATGGAGAAGGAGTCCTTTGAAGACCCTAAAGTGGCTAAACTGATGAATGAAACGTTCGTTTCCATCAAGGTTGATAAGGAAGAGAGACCCGACTTAGACAACATCTACATGACGGTTTGTCAGATGATGACAGGTAGTGGTGGATGGCCTTTGACTATCATCATAACCCCCGATAAAAAGCCGTTTTTCGCCGCAACTTACATTCCTAAGGAGACGAGGTATGGAAGAATTGGCATGAAGGAGTTGATTCCTCGCGTCAGGGAGGTATGGAAGTCCCGTAGAGAAGAAGTGCTCAGCTCATCCGAAAAAATCGCAGATTTGCTCAAGCAGTCGTCTATCACCTCTCTGGGGGAGGAGCTAAGTGAAAATATCTTAGATTCTGCCTATGCGCAGCTCTCCGGCCGCTTTGATGAGCGATACGGCGGTTTCGGAGACGCGCCTAAATTCCCAACACCTCACAATTTAACTTTCCTTCTGCGTTACTGGAAACGCACTGGCAATAAACAACCCCCTACCCCCTTTGGTAAGGGGGATGAGAAGGTTCTCCACATGGTTGAGGAAACTCTACAAGCAATGCGACTTGGTGGAATATACGACCACATAGGTTTTGGTTTCCACCGTTACTCCACGGATGCTAAATGGTTTGTTCCACATTTTGAAAAGATGTTATATGACCAGGCGATGTTGACTATCGCTTACGTGGAGGGTTACCAGGCTACGGGACATCAAGATTACAAGCAAACAGCGCAGGAGATTCTTACCTACATCCTGCGGGATATGACCGCTCCGGATGGCGGGTTTTACTCTGCCGAAGATGCCGACAGCGAAGGCGAGGAGGGAAAATTCTATGTCTGGAGTGAGGAGGAAATCAGACGTATACTTCCCAAAGGGGAAGCGGAACTTGCGATAAAAGCGTTCAACGTTGAGGAAGAGGGTAACTTCAAGGAGGAAGCGACAGGTGAAATTACGGGTAAGAATATACTATACTTGAGAACACCCCTCATCGAACTTGCTTCTGAGTTGAAAATTTTACCAGAGGAACTTAGAGAACGGTTAGAATCGGCAAGGCAGAAGTTATTTGACGATAGAGAAAAACGCATACGTCCTCATAGAGATGAAAAGGTCTTAACTGATTGGAACGGCTTGATGATAGCGGCGATGGCGAAAGCCGCGCAAGCATTCGACCAGGCTGAGTATATAAATGCATCTAAGAAGGCGGCGGATTTTATCCTCGCGAAAATGATGGATTCAAGGGGAAGGCTCTATCACCGATATCGAGAAGGCGAAGTGGCGATTCAAGGTTTTTTAGATGACTATGCTTTTCTCATCTGGGGACTTATTGAAATTTATGAGACCGACTTTGAGGTGAAGTACCTGAAAGTTGCTCTTGAATTGACCGAGGAGATGATAAAACATTTCTGGGATGAGAAAGGTGGTGCCTTTTATTTCACGGCTGATGACGCCGAGTCCGTCATTCTCCGAAGAAAAGAAATTTATGACGGCGCTACGCCGTCAGGCAATTCGGTGGCGATGTTGAATCTGCTACGTCTCGGACGTATAATGGCTAATCCTGAATTTGAGGAGAAAGCACGTCAAATCGGGCGCGCTTTTTCCAAAGATATCTCGCAATCGCCATCGGTATATACTCAAATGATGGCGGCATTAGACTTCGAAATAGGGAATCCTTATGAGATTGTCCTCGTCGGAAACTCCAAATCAGACGATATGAAAGCCATGCTGAAAGCTCTCAGAGAACGGTTTATACCCAACAAAGTAATTATCTTGCGTCCTACCGAGGTGGAGTCGCCGGAAATCATTCGTCTTGCCAATTATACCAAAGATATGCTAAGTATAGATGGCAAAACCACAGCTTATGTTTGCCAGAATTATAGCTGTAAACAACCGACGACGGACATAGGGAAGATGCTTGAGTTATTTAGATGAAATAATACCGATTACATGATTTGTTAAACGTGAAACGTTAAACGTGATGCGTGAAACGTGAAAAAATGTCATTAGGTTATATAAGGAACACCAAAACAGGGGGTGAGGCTGATGAGTAAGTTCCGCGGAGCAGAATTCCGACTGAAGTCGGAACCCATGACAGCAGAAGAGCTGTTATCGCTTTCCGATGATGGTTACCGCTACGAGTTAGTGAAAGGAGAATTACGCAAGATGCCACCAGCGGGTTTTGAACACGGAGTTAGAGGAATAGAACTCACCTGGAGATTGGCGCAATACGTAAGGATAAACGGGTTAGGCAGGGTCACGGCAGCCGAAACAGGTTTCAAAATTGCCATTGACCCGGATACAGTGCGGGCTCCGGATATCGGTTTTGTACGAGCAGACCGTATCACTGATGGAGAACTGCCAAAAGGCTATTTTCCAGGCCCACCCGACCTGGCTGTGGAAATTGTCTCTCCCGGCGATACCTTTCCCCAAGTAGAGGACAAGGTAATGGAATGGTTGATGGCTGGTTGCACTATGGTCTGGGTAGTAAATCCGGGACGCCGTACTGTCACTGTTTATCGCTCAGTTACGGACATCCGGCTTTTAACTGAAGCCGATGTTCTGGATGGGGCGGAGGTTATCCCCGGCTTCCAGTGCGTGATTTCAGAACTGTTTATTTGATTTGTCTTCTGTTCTATAGTTTTGCGTTTTTCCCTTTCTTTTAACCGCAGAGGTCGCAGAGGAGACGCGGCGAGCGCAGAGAGTATTTGCTTTTTTTACCCGTCCGCTGCTGATGCGGACTGGCGCCAAGTCGCAAGATAACTGCTCGCACATTTTTTTCTCTGCGGAAACTCTGCGTTCTTTGCGTCTCTGCGGTTTTGTTTTTCGCAAAAGTATAGTTCTGTTATAAGCCGAATAGGTTCGCTTCGTTCACCAATGCCTTCGGCTTATGGTTCGCTTCCTTTTCAGAGTTTACAAAAACGTGTTTTGCCTGGTTATAGGAGCAAGAAAGAAGCTCGAACACATGGGCATGGAAGTTCCAGAACAATGCGAATGCGAAAAGAAAGAGGAATGCAGTCCAAATTCAGAGATTGGTCGGATTTATCGCGTCAAACGAGAAGTGTTATCCCAGATTGATTGGGATAATCCCCAGTTTAGCTACCATTTCAAGCTTGTTTCTTCCTTGCGCACGAAGATAGAACGCCTCTTCTCGCGAATGAAAGAAAGATTCAAAATGAAACATCTCTACAAGCGAGGAATCGACAAGGTTCGCGGACATATTCTCAAATTCATGAATCTAATGCATCTCCTCGCTAATCTAACGGGGACTTATGGTGTGTAGGATTTGAGACCGAGAAACGAGTTAATCCAAACAAAGCGGCGAAAAGGTTGAGGGATGATTATGCCTGTTTAGCGAAAAATCAAAGAAAAGTCAAAATTTTTCTTGCAATGAAGATGAAAAAATGCTAAAATTATTAGTAGTCGGTTCCCGAAATTAGTCGTGGGGATCGACAAATTTTACTTATTGCCAAAACTCGCAACGCCGAGGCGCTGTTTATCGCCGGGGGCGACCAGTACGATTATTACCATTTTAGGCTTGATTTTTCTGATATAGCGTTTTTTTTACCTCCAATTCAAATATATGGATAAAAATTATAGCAGAAATTATCAGAAATGGCAAGCCTAAATTAGTATATGTGAGCTTTTGGAAAGGCACGCCGGTTGAAGATGCCATCCATTACCTGCTCTCTCGGAACGTGCCCGTCAGCGGCACCAGCGCTGGCCTAGCCATTATGGGCGAGTTTCTATTTTCCGCCAAGAACGGCACCGTATACTCCGACGAGGGGCGGATTGTTCAAGACGGCTGGTCTGCCGAAGCCAGGGGCAGTGGCAGTGACGAAGAAACTGCGCTGGTGGTAGAACCCAATGGCGCTGCGGCGCGGCTGGGCAACGGGGCAGTCTACTTTTTGCGCCCCCCCGGACGTCCAGAAGTATGCAAAAGCCGCACCCCCCTTACCTACCGCAATGTCTCGGTATACCGAATAGCAGGTTCAGCCACCTTTAACCTCTCCACCTGGAGCGGCAACGGCGGCGCGGCGTATACCCTCTCTGCCGAAGCAGGCACCTTGACCTCTACCCAAGGGGGCGGGGGAATTTACTAAAATTCGGCGTGCGCACAAATGTCCGCTATACCTGCTCAGCATTCAAAAATGACGCAAAGGCGCCCGCCAGAATCGTTGTGGAGCATGACCTGGAGGCGCTTTACCCGCCACCCCATGGCCGTTACCGGCGCGATTATTATGCTGCTGTTGATGGGGGCGATTGTGGCTGCGCCCCATATGTATCAACTTAAGACCCATTTTGTAAGAATTACACAATTCCTCCCCCTTGACGGGGGAGGCTAGGTGGGGGTGAATACAGGGCACCCCACCCCTCACCCTCCCCTAGCCCCTCCCGTCAAGGGAGGGGAATCGATGAAAACCCTTAAGTTGATACGCATGGGGCGATTGTGGCTGCGCCCATCACCGGGCGCTATAGCCCTACCGACCAAAATCTACGGGCGCGCTTTCAGCCGCCTACGCCCTGCACATCGCAGTAAGTAACTGTTGTTTTGCTCTTGTCGTTGTAAATCTTGCCTGCACTATTAAAGAAAAAGTTGGAAGAAAAGTTCCATCATAAGAAAGAAGAGGAATAAGTAAATTTTCCGAAATCTCATTTCCCCTTTTCATCGCCTTTGTTTTGCCCGTTTAAGTTAACATCCTGAACGCAACGAAATCCAATCTCGCTTCCTGTGGCTGTCGGAGTACTAGCAAATCGGTATGCTATGCGTAGGCAAGGGAGTTTATCTCCCAGGTCGGCGCGATACGGAGTTCCACGATAGACACGTTGATTCCCCGAATTTGGTCCCTTTGGATTTTCCTTGGGTGAGTTGGCATAATCGCTTTTATCATACCAGTCCGCGCACCATTCCATGACATTACCCATTACGTCGTATAAGCCGTAACCATTGGGCGCCAAACTACCCACAGGGGAGGTATAAAACCATACGTCTTTACCGTGTTTACCTAAAAAGTTGCCATCATTGATAGATAAATTAGAGATTAGGAGGAAAATTCATTGAAAACTCTCACAAAAATGCGCGAAAAAGGGCAACTGACTTTGCCCAGCCTATTCAGGAAGGCGCTTGGATTAAAAGCAGGAGATTATTTTGAGGTCAACTTCCAGGATAACGTGATTGTTTTAAAACCATGCAAACCGATGCCCAAGGACATTCCAGCGGATGAAGCATGGTACTGGACGGAAGAGTGGCAAGAGAAAGAACACCGCGCAAGGAGAGATATCCATGAAGGGCGAGTTAAAAGCTTCGATAATATTGATGACTTCATAAAGGATTTGAGGACTGGTTTACTTCGTAAACACAGTGGAGGAGCGGTTGCGCGCGAACACGGAATACGCAACACGAAACACGTCTAACTTGACACTACAAATTGCTATAATTCACTCTAAACGTTTAAGAGGAAATTGCTATGACAAATAGGAAAAAAATTGTAATCATCGGCGGAGTCGCCACAGGGCCAAAAGCCGCGGCGCGTGCGAGACGCCGTGACCCAAATGCTGATATTACGATAATCGAAAAAGGCCGGTTGCTTTCTTACGCTGGCTGTGGAATGCCGTATTATATTTCTGGCGAAATTCCAGATTGCAATGAACTAATGTGTACTCCTCATGGCACAGTTCGCAACGAAGTCTTTTTCCGTAATGTTAAGGATGTTACCGCGCTCACGCGAACATTAGCCGAATCTATTGACCGCGAGAATAAAGAAGTGAGAATCGTCCATTTAGAGACACAAGAACATTCATCAATTCCTTACGACAATCTGGTTTTGGCTACCGGCGCCAGTCATTTCCGGCCGCCCATTGAAGGAAGCAACCTTTACCGCATATTTGTCCTGGGACATCCCGATGACGCCATCGCCATCCATGATGCTGCCCGCGCTGAAGATGTCAAGCGAGTCGCGCTTTTCGGCGGTGGACTTATCGGTATGGAAGTGACAGAAGCATTGTCAAAACTGGGTTTAGAAGTCATCGTTGTGGAGATGATAGACCAACTTCTGCCAAAACTTTTAGACCCGGAAATGGCGGCGTTTCTGGCTAAATATCTCAAATCTCAAGGCGTCAAACTGCTACTCGCCGAAAAAGCGGTTAAGCTCGAAGGCGACGATAGGAACAATATCAGGAAAGTTATAACAGACAAGAATGAAATAGACGCCGATATGGTAGTTACTGCAGTTGGCGTGAGACCAAATGTGGAATTAGCTAAAAACGCCGGGTTGACAATCGGAGGAACAGGCGCCATAGCAGTCAATGAATATATGCAAACTAACGACCCGGATATCTATGCAGGCGGTGATTGCGTCGAAAATACGCACATGGTTACTGGAAAGAAAGTTTATGTCCCGCTTGGCTCCACCGCGAACAAACACGGGAGAATTATCGGCGACAATGTCACTGGCGGTTCTGAGAAATTCAGAGGAGTATTAGGCACAACGCTCTTCAAAATCTTCGATTATACCGTCGGATGCACCGGCTTGACGGAAAAAGCGGCGAAGGAATTGGGATACCCTGTCGTAACATGCCTCGCGCCCGGTCCCGATTGCGCTCATTATTATCCAGGATATGCGATGATATTAACCAAACTGGTTGTCAATAAAGAAAATGGGAAAATTTTGGGAGCGCAAATTATCGGCGCGGGTGATGTCGATAAACGTTTAGATGTAATTGTAACGGCTATCATGTCCGGTGGCACCGTGAAAGATGTCGCCGATTTAGACTTAGGATATGCGCCGCCTTATGCCAATGCTATCGACAACATTGCGCATGCCGCTAACATCATCCGCAATAAGATGGACGGATTAGCCAAATCTCTGACGCCTATGGAAGTCAAAGCCAGGATAGAAAGAGGTGATGATTTTATCCTGCTTGATGTCCGCACTCCGCCGGAATTTGATAGAATCCGCATCGAAGATAATCGCGTAAGGCTGATTCCGCTTGGTAACTTGCGTGCGCGTATTTCAGAATTACCCAAAGATAAGGAGATTATTGTTTTCTGCGCCATTAGTCTGCGCGGATATGAAGCCCAGAGAATCTTAGAAGGTTACGGATTCACCCATGTGAAATTCATGGACGGTGGTATCGCCGCCTGGCCATACTAATTAAAATGCCTACATTGTCTACATTGCCTACAATGAAAGGCATGTTTCATTCTGTTAAATTTCTCTGTAACTCAAAATTTGTAAAAGAGTAGAAATTCCTCAATGTTTCTTTTGATTAAACTTTTCTTTTTAAAAGAAAAGTTTGGTAATTTCCTTTGGTGTGAAGAAGAAAATATGCTAAAATTTTACATAATTTAAAAAAATTGTTCTACCAAAGCAGGAGATGATTTTATGAAAGCGCGCAAAATTAAAGAGGATATTTACTGGATGGGCGCTGTTGACTGGGACAGACGATTGTTCGATTCCCTGATACCGCTTCCAGATGGAACAAGTTACAATGCCTACTTAGTCCAGGGGAGTGAGAAAACGGTATTGTTAGATACTGTTGACCCCAGTATGGCGGATGTCCTTTTGTTTCAATTGGAGAGCGTTAAGAATATTGATTACATCGTCGCTCACCATGCTGAACAGGACCATTCCGGAACTCTTCCTCATGTTATTGAGAAGTACAAGCACGCAAAGGTTATCACCACACCCAAAGGAAGGGGAATGCTCATAGACCACCTTGACATTCCGGAGGAGAAGTTTATCACAGTGGATGATGGGGAAACTTTGTCGATAGGAAACAAAACTCTGGAGTTCATACATACGCCCTGGGTTCACTGGCCTGAAACCATGGTGACCTATCTTCAAGAAGACTATATTCTTTTCACCTGCGATTTTTTCGGTTCGCATTTAGCTACCAGCGACTTATACGTTACCGATGAGGCACGCGTCTACGAAGCCGCCAAAAGATACTATGCGGAGATTATGATGCCCTTCCGCGTAATCATCAAAAAAAATCTGGAAAAGATAAAGGACCATAAAATAGATTTTATTGCGCCAAGCCATGGTCCCATCTATGACAAACCGAAATTTATAATTGACGCCTACAGCGATTGGGTCTCAGATATCCCAAAGAACGTTGCGGTACTTCCTTACATATCAATGCACGGCAGCACAAAAAAAATGGTGGAATATCTGGTCAGCGCTTTGGCTGCAAAAGGCGTCACCGTTTACCAATTTGATTTGGCTACGACTGACATCGGCAAATTAGCGATAACCCTGGTTGACGCTGCCACTATTGTTATCGGAACGCCTACGGTACACGTCGGCCCACATCCCAACGTTGTTTATGCCGCATATCTTGCCAATGCTCTACGTCCCAAGCTGAAGTTCGCCTCAATTATCGGGTCCTATGGTTGGGGCGGCAAAGTAGTAGAACAAATCGCCGGGTTGATTCCAAATCTGAAAGTCGAGATATTGGACCCCGTTCTTTGTAAAGGACTTCCCAGGGAGGCTGACTTTAAAGCCCTGGATAAGCTGGCTACCACCATCGCGGAGAAACACAAGGAACTCTAACTTTCAAAGGAGGTTTTAATCATGTCGGAAAAAATGACATTAAATGTCGGTGATACTGCGCCAGATTTTACTCTGAACAGTAATACTGACGAAAAAATTACTCTCACTGATTATCGAGGAAAGAAAAAGGTAGTATTGGCTTTTCATCCTCTCGCCTGGACCTCTGTCTGAGCCAACGAAATGCAAGCGTTCGCGGCCGAAATTGCCGCGTTCGCAAGCGTTGAGGCCCAGGTTCTGGGTATAAGTGTAGATAGTGTGCCCTGCAAAAAAGCATGGGCAGAAGCCCTCGGAGTTAAATCGTTTCCAATGCTATCTGACTTCTGGCCGCATGGCGCGGTGGCAGAAAGCTACGGAATCTTCAGAGAGGAAGAAGGTTTCTCGGCCCGGGCTACGTTCATTATCAACCAAGAAGGGATTATCCGTTACAAGAAGATTCATGCCATCAGAGAGTTGCCTGACTTTGAGGAAATCTTAGACGTTTTGAAAAGCATTTGAAGAAAGATAGAACATTATCACCACCAAAAATGTAGACTATATTACACGCGGGCGTAAGTCCGGCTACCAATTTATTGGCGACTGGGTAAGTGATGAGTGAAAAAAAGTTATCACTTATCACTTATCACTCATCACCCACCTCCACGAAATGGTATCTCAACTTCTGTAATAGTCAAATTACTACGTTAGGATTGTTTATGGAACGATACTCAATGTTCAAAAACAAAGTAATCGTGAATCTCACGATGATGTACTGTGATACCCCAGAAAAACTGTTCAGTAGCGAGTTGTTCAAAGAGGTATTGGCGAGGTTCTTTGATAGGCTCAAGTATCGGCAATCAAGGTTCATTGAGTTTATCACGAAGAACACTCCAGAAGGATTTTCACCCTTGCATTATACAATCTCATTGCTTCGATTGCTGACCAGTTACAATGCAGAGGGAATATTGGAAATAAACAATGAATATGCTCCGATATTAACTCACAAAGAGATATTCTACGAATTTATTGAAGAATTCTACAACTTCTGGAGAAGGCTTGAGAGATACCTGGTTCTGGAAGCCCCCAGGTCCTCTCACTACACAAGTTACAGCTATCACCACGCTCAGTTCATTCGGGACAATGAAGAACTGAAACATCTAATCTTGAAGGTATATCGTGCTATTTGTGAGAATCTGACAGGGCGGAATCCAAGGGTCTATCGTCAACTCCCCTCGGGGGCAAATATTGGTGTGTTAATTGAACCAATAGACTGGGATTGTCCTGAAGCTTATGGTAAGCTAACCAATATTCCGTTTATAAGATTAGCTCTCATGGAGCCGCCGCTGATTCTTTATCCTACGATGAATTTCAGAGAGGGGGTTTTTGAAGAAATAGCTTTCAATCCTCTGGAAAACGCTACCATTCAGGAGGATGAGTGGTTTTGCTATCCTGCCAGGGTAGGTCCCCTGGTTGCTTTTGTGTATTTTCATAGGGATTTTGCTTCCCTTGGGATGTCGCTTATAAATCTGTTTGAAATTGCTGATTTTGAGGAGATAAAGGATAAACGGCCTGATATCATCTACATTTTCGGAGACGATACCCCAGGATTGAAAGAACGCGTTGCGTTTTATGATGATGTGAAGAATAGCATCGTGACAGGTTATGCCAGTTACTCAGAGAGGCACGATTATTTCGGTTATCTCAAGAAGATGACCCTCACTCTGCATAACCTCACCATGATGAAACGAGGCAGACTTCCACTGCATGGCGCCATGGTTGCCATCAGGTTAAAATCTGGAGCGGAGGCTAACATCATCATGATTGGGGATAGTGGGGCGGGCAAATCGGAGACCCTGGAAGCCTTCAGGGTATTGAGTGATGAACATATTAGTGAAATGACTGTAATATTCGATGATATGGGTTCCATTGCGATTCAGAATGATAGGATACTTGGCTATGGCACTGAAATAGGCGCCTTCGTAAGACTTGATGACCTTCAGCCTGGTTATGCCTTTGAGGAAATAGACCGAAGTATCTTCATGAACCCTCACAGAAACAATGCCCGGGTTATTATTCCTGTTACCAGATATCACAATATAGTGAAGGGCTATCCTGTGAATCTATTCCTGTACGCCAACAATTATGAGCAACCTAATGAGGAAGATGCAGTTATCGAGTTTATCCCAGATATAGACAGAGCGCTTGATGTCTTTAGATATGGAGCGCGCCTTGCCAAAGGGACAACCGATGAAAAAGGGCTAACCCACTCCTACTTTGCGAACCCGTTCGGAGCGGTTCAGAGAAAAGAAATACACGAAAACCTTGCACACCAATATTTTGAAAAGATGTTCGCAACGGGCATTAAAGTGGGTCAGATAAGAACCCAACTGGGTATCGAAGGTTATGAATTAGAAGGGCCTAAGTTGGCCGCTTTGGAACTATTCAATGTGATTCAGAATCTCTCGAAGTAGGGAGTAGAGCGTGTTAGGAATTTCTGCATACGGGTCAACTTTAGCCCGCTACATCAAGCAAAACTACGGTGTGAGTTGGGACAATCCGGAACTTTACCAGTTAATCCTGGATATTGGAAAAATAAGCGAAGAAACCGCGACTCAGATTATTTGTCAAGCGGTGAGTTCAAAATTGGAGGAATGAGTTGGCAATTCAAATTGGTTTGTTTATTCTCGGTTTACTCGTTTTATACTTAGGGGCAGAATGGCTGGTCAAGGGCTCCTCGCGTTTGGCGCAGGCTTTGGGCGTCAAACCCATTGTTATCGGCTTAACCATTGTCGCCTTTGGAACATCAAGCCCTGAATTCGTGGTGAGCCTGCTAGCAGCGCTTAAGAAAAGCGAAGGGATAGCAATCGGCAACATCATCGGTAGCAACATTGCCAATGTCGGCTTAATTTTGGGAATCTCGGCGCTCGTCTCACCGCTCAAAGTGGAGTTGGGCGTCTTGCGGCGCGAATTGCCAGTGATGATTGGTGTTTCGCTTCTCTTTACCGTGATGCTACTAGACCAAAAAATCAGTTTTTGGAATGGCTTAATCCTGTTTTCGGGGCTACTGGGATATATCGGCTATCACTTTTACAACGCCATGAAAGTGCAAAAAGCAACCGACGACTTCGTCTTACGGTCAAAGGCGAATCAAAAGATAGATAATGAAACGACTCTTGATGAGAATGGCAGCCGGCTCGAAAATACTCTGTTGGCAATTGTTGGATTAGCTCTGCTCGTCGGGGGCGCTAATCTTATGGTTCGTTCTGGCGTTTTAATCGCCAGAAAGGTGGGAGTCAGCGAGATTGTTATTGGGCTGACGTTAGTTTCAGTTGGCACCTCGCTGCCTGAACTTGCCACATCGGTTGTCAGCGCAAGGCGCAAAGAAAGCGACATCTCAGTGGGCAATGTCATCGGAAGCAATATCTTCAATATCATGTGCGTCATCGGTATCGTTGGGATGGTTGCCCCTTTAGATGTGGATAGAGGCCTGCTTTTCTTTGAATTGCCCGTGATGCTGCTGTTCAGCGTTGCTCTGTTTCCCTTGATGAAAACCGGAAATGTGCTCAATCGCATTGAAGGAGCCATCTTGCTGGTTGGATATGGCATATTTATTATATGTTTATTTTGAAGTTTGGAATTTGTTTTGCTGCAAAGCGAAATAAGATGATAAAACGTATAAACTAACCTAAGTTGCTATTACATTGTCACATTAATTCGCCCAAAACCCGTTTTCTCCAGGAAAACGGGTTTTTACAGCGCAGTAGGTAACATCGGACAAAATGGAGGATTTTTAAGTGGAAAAATGGCACAATAAAAATATAGAACAAGTAGAAAAAGCATTAGAAACACAGTTGCTGACGGGGCTTTCAAAAACTGTTGCCTCAAGCAGATTACAGGAGTTTGGGACAAATGAGTTGATAGGTAAGAAGAAAAGGACGCTTGTGGTGATGTTTTTTGACCAATTCAAGAATGTCCTTGTGCTCATCTTGATAGCCGCCGCGCTGATTTCAGGGGGTGTTGAGAGAGTTTTTGGACGCTTCTGTTATCTGCGTTATCGTTATTTTGAACGCTGTCCTGGGAGTTATACAAGAACGGAAAGCGGAAAAATCGTTAGAAGCCTTGAAACGTCTTGCCGCGCCTGTGGCGCAGGTGGTAAGAGACGGCAAGTTGATTATGCTTCCGACGCGTGAGATTGTACCCGGAGATATCGTTTTACTTCATAGGATTTGCGAGTGAATAAGCAGGTTAATTCAAAAAGTGGAAAACAAGCATAGGGGAGAGTATGCCTGAACGAAGAAAAATCGAAGGAAAATGAGAAATTTTTCTTGAAATGAGGATGAAAAAAATGGTAAAATTATTAGTGGTTGGTTTCCGAAATTAGTTGTAATTATTGCCAAAACACCATTAGGTAAATAAATAACATTGTTGTTCCTAAGGAGGAGGTCCTTATGACAGAGAGAGCCTGGCATGCCATCGATTCTTCACTGGTCTTGAGGGAACTGGATATAGATTTCCATCAGGGCTTAACTGAAGAAGAGGTAAAAAGGCGACTTGAAAAATATGGCTACAATGAACTGAAAAAAGAGGAGAAGACCTCGCCCCTCACTCTTTTTGTCAATCAGTTCAAAAACATCCTCATTATCATCCTCTTAATCGCTATTGTCCTTTCAGCCTTAGTTGGAGAGGTGGTCGATGCGGCCATCATTGGGGTCATCGTCGTCTTCTGTGCAGTCCTTGGATTTATTCAGGAATATCGCGCAGAACGTGCCCTGGAGGCATTGAAGAAGATGCTCTCTCCAACCATCACCGCTCTGAGAGGGGGAATAGAAGAGGAGGTTCCTTCAAAAGAACTCGTTCCAGGGGATATCTTACTCCTTGAGGCAGGCGATCAAATCCCTGCGGATGCCCGATTGATTGAGAGCCATTCTTTAAAATGCGATGAAGCTCCACTTACTGGAGAATCCCTTCCGGTGAGTAAAGATATCAAACCCCTCTCTGAGGATGTACGCGTGAGTGATAGAAAGAATATGGTTTTCACTGGTACGACTGTGACCTACGGAAGGGGGAAGGCTGCAGTCACCTCTACAGGGATGAATACAGAATTTGGTAAGATTGCCGAGGAGGTGACCACTGTAGAAGCCGAAAAAACCCCTCTTGAGAAGAGGACAGAAGAGATAGGGAAGTGGCTCGGTATCATCACCCTTTCTATCTGCTTCCTCGTGGTAGGAATAAGTGTTGTCCGGGAGCTCTTGGGTGGAAATATCAATCTCCCATTCATCATCACCATGGTGATGTTTGCCGTCGCCCTTGCCGTTGCAGCAGTCCCTGAAGCACTGGCCGCTATTGTCACAGGCGCTCTTGCCATAGGGATGCACCAAATGGCGAAAAAAAATGCCCTGGTCAGGAAGATGCCTGCCGTAGAGACCTTAGGCTGTACCACTGTAATCTGCTCAGATAAGACCGGTACGCTTACAAAGGGTGAGATGACGGTCAGAAAGATATTTACCGGCGGCAGACTGATGGAAGTGACTGGTGTGGGTTATACGCCGGAGGGAGAGTTTAAGGGTTCTGATGTCACCAATACAATGAGTCTACCTTCACTCCGGTTGCTCCTTCAGGGAGGACTCCTATGCAGTGACGCCGTCTTAGAGCAAAAAGAAGGTAAGTGGGTGATTAAAGGGGATCCAACTGAAGGTGCCCTCGTTGTGGCAGCGGCCAAGGCAGGCCTGCATCAGGCTGAGATGAGACGTGAAAATCCGAGAGTAGAAGAGATACCCTTCAGCTCTGAAAGAAAAAGGATGACGACTATCCATCAAATGGCAGATGGTAAGAGAATGGCGTTTACGAAAGGCGCTCCAGAAGTGGTCTTAGAAAGATGCTCTTATATTTTAGATGAGAATGGATTGAAGGAACTGAAAGAGACAGAAAAGAAGGATATCTTAAAAATCAATGAAGAAATGGCCCATGGAGCCTTAAGGGTTCTGGGGTTCGCTTACAAAGATTGTCCCGATGTTATCGAATATACAGAAGAAAACCTCGAAAGAGATCTGGTCTTCCTCGGCCTTGCTGGAATGATGGACCCTCCTCGAGAGGAGGCTATAGAGGCTACAAAGATATGTAAACAGGTAGGCATCAGACCCATTATGATTACTGGAGACCACAAGCTTACAGCAGTCGCTGTAGCCAGAGAGATTGGAATCTATAAAGAGGGAGATAAGGTGTTGACAGGTGAAGAATTAGAGAAGATTCCTGATGAGGAATTTGAGAATATCGTCGACCAAGTGACTGTTTACGCCAGGGTATCACCGATGGATAAACTCAAGATCGTTAAGGCATGGAAGAATAGAGGCGAAGTGGTTGCCATGACCGGAGATGGTGTCAACGATGCTCCGGCCCTCAAGCATGCGGATATCGGTATTGCCATGGGAATCACCGGAACGGAGGTTACCAAAGAGGCTTCCGATATGGTTCTGAGCGATGATAATTTTGCTACTATTGTGAAGGCGATCGAGCGCGGTAGATGGATTTACGATAATATAAAGAAGTATCTTGCCTATCTCCTTCAGTGCAATGTGACAGAAGTGATTGTTATTGGAGGAGTAGTCCTGGTGATGGGCCCAGAGTTTTTACCCCTCCTGCCAGCAGCTATATTATATATGAACTTAGCCACCGATGGTTTACCAGCCCTTGCTTTAGGGGTAGCACCACCTGACCCGGACGTTATGCGAAGACCTCCGAGGCATCCGAAAGAGAGCATCTTTGGATGGGATGTGAAGTCCTTTATATTACGCGCAGTATTACTTGAAGTTCCCTTTTTCTACTTCCTCTTCTTCCACGAACTCTCTGATATAACCCATGCACGAACCGAGATATTCTTCCTCTTCATAATCATGCAGCTTATTATTGCCCTTAACTGCCGTTCTCTCACATACAGCATCCTCAAGGCACCTCCCCATAAGTGGCTTCTCATAGCCCTTGCTTGGGAACTTGTATTAATTGCGGTATTAATCCAGTTTCCTTCAGTGCGGAATGCCTTCGGAATCATTAAACCTTCAGGTTCTGACCTTGGGATTATCTTGGGCTTTGGCATTTTTGTGTTTATCTCAATGGAGATTATTAAGGTTATTTTAAGGAAAAAAATGCTTAAGTAATTATCAGTGAAAAAAGTGCCTACGAGTGCCTACGAGTCCCCCTTATTCCCCCTTACCAAAGGGGGTTAGGGGGTTGTGGGTGGTAGGGCATGCGCATCAACTTAAGCCTGTGAATCAATTCACAGGCTAAGACGCTCCAGTCGTCTCAAAGACGACTGGGGGTTGGTTTAGTCAACTTTGAGTTGACTTTAGCCTCTTAGCCTGAACTTCAGTTC
>Ga0194113_10003887_pt1 | contig 19792 bp, 17 predicted proteins | sample TA2MahC200mmetaG_FD_146193 | JGI IMG/M metagenome (GOLD analysis project Ga0194113, IMG submission 146193) | Freshwater microbial communities from Lake Tanganyika, Tanzania - TA2015017 Mahale Deep Cast 200m | ecosystem: Environmental > Aquatic > Freshwater > Lake | place: Tanzania: Lake... | reverse complement strand
TACCGCCGTCTGGCCGCCACGACGGTTCGCTTGGTGCGCATGGTTAATCCTCCTGGCGTAAGTTGGTCTCGGTCTGCCAGGAGATTATACCACATTTGCGGCCAATGTGCCACTTATGGATTCAGGGGTTTTTTGAGCCTTTATCCAGCTATAGTCGCATTGTTACTTTCCATAAGGATTATATTTGGAAGTAGGCAAGACAAGTCATGTTAGATTTGGGGTGAAATGCCATCATTTGACGCTTCTGCTTTGGGGCCATTATAGACAAGGCGGATGGTGCGTTATGTCTTATCATGCTTTGATCTATTCTCTGCAATAAGCAGAGGCTGCAAGTTTGTATAGTGGCACGCCTGTGCGGTTTGGTCATGTTGTGTCAAATCAAGGCTGGATAGTGGTTTGACATGGTCAGTCTCCCAGACTACGCCGTAGTTATCCCAAGACATGCCATCACGAAACTGCGACGCAAGATACTCCTTCAGTTCCACGATGGTGCATTCTAAATCGCCAACGGCACTGCCACTACGCCAGCCATTCTTTAATGCTTGACGCAAGCGAGAGCGCAGAACCTCTGCTATACGATAGCAGACGTCATCCTGGTACTTCTGCTTGCGATATGCTGCATCTCTGCCATTCTTTCTGCGTTTACGTGCATGTTCGCGTTTCAGGGCTCTTTGGTGCTCAAGAGAGTCCTCGGTTAGCGGATGCGTCTCCCGCCATGCTGCTAGCGTTGCCACCATGTCGGTGATTCTGCTCATGTTTCCTCCGCGAATAAATTCGCTGTCCTGACAGCCAGTTCCTTGTCTACTTGTCTACTTGTTTACTGCTTCCTTGTCTACTCGTCCTCTACGCCACGTACTCCTGGAACAGGGGTAAGAAGCGCCTGGGCAGTCGCCCCTGGATGCGCGTGCCTTCTTTGCGGTATTCTTCGGCCTCTACCTGGCCACGCTCGTGGAAGAGGGCGGCCAGCTCACCGGCGCTGTAGGGCAGCAAAATCGTTATGTCAATCATCTCCCGCCCCAGCACCTCGGCGATCTTGGCCAGGAGCTGCTCCAGGCCCGTCCCCTGCTCTGCCGAGATGGCCACCATGTCTGCGTAGGGTTCTGCCACCTGGCGCACGGCCTCCAGGACTACGGGCGTCACCATGCCCTGTTGCGCCTCGGCGGCGATCTTGTCTATCTTGTTCAGGGCCGTGAGCACCGGCTTGTCCCCTAGCCCCAGCTCGCCCAGTACCCTGCTCACCGTCGCCGCCTGCTCGGCAGCGTTTTGATGCGTTATGTCAAGTATGTGCAGCAGCAGGTCGGCTTCCGCCAATTCCTCCAGGGTGGCCCGAAACGCCGCTACCAGTTGTGTGGGTAACTTTTGGATGAAACCTACAGTATCGGTCAGGAGTACTTTCTGGCCGTTGGGCAGGGTGATCCGCCGCGTCGTGGGGTCCAGGGTGGCGAACAGCTTGTCTTCCACAAACACCCCTGCCCCGCTCAGGGCGTTGAGCAGCGTAGACTTGCCGGCGTTGGTGTAACCCACCAGGGCCACGATGGGGATATTCTCCCCCTGCCGCCGTGTGCGATAGAGGTGGCGATGGCGTCGCACCTGCTCCAGCTCGCGCCGCAGGTCGCTGATGCGCTTGCGGATGCGTCGCCGGTCGCTCTCGAGCTGGGTCTCGCCCGGCCCCCGCAGGCCCACGCCGCCCACCGCCTGGCGCGAGAGGTGCGTCCACATGCGGGTGAGCCGCGGCAGGTAGTACTCGTACTGGGCCAGCTCTACCTGGATGCGCCCCTCGTGGCTTTGCGCCCGCTGGGCGAAGATGTCCAGGATCAGGCCGGTACGATCCACGACCCGCGCCCCCAGGGCGTCTTCCAGGTGGCGCTGCTGGCCGGGCGACAGCTCGTCGTCGAAGAGAGCGATTTCGTAGCCGAGCTCACGGCGCAGTTGCGCCAGCTCCTCCACCTTCCCCTTGCCGATGTAGGTGGCCGGATTGGGCGCGGCCAGGCGTTGCGTGATCTGCCCCACTACCTCCAGCCCTGCTGTGCGCGCCAGCAGCGCCAGCTCGGCCAGCGAGTCTTCTACGCGCCAGCCCCCACTCCGCCCGTCCAGGGTCACGCCCACCAGCATCGCCCGTTCCGGCAGGGGGCGGGTCAGAATGAAATTGCTCTTGTCCCTTGTCGGCTCGCGATTTTCGATGGTCAGCCTCCTCTACCACACTGCTTCACTCCCCGCCTGGGTAGGACGCAGACAAACGCAGATTGACGCAGAAAAACTAAAACTCCGCGTTCATCCGCGTAAATCTGCGTCCTGCTCTAACCCTGGCTGTTGCTACAGCCTCAGTCCCCTCAGCCGCCGCATGGCCTCGGCCAGGCGATCGTCGGGGACGGTCAGGGAGATGCGGAAGTAGCCTTCGCCGTGCCGGCCGTAGCTATCGCCGGGGGTCAGGAACACCCCGGCCTCATCTATGGCCAGCAGAGAGAAGCCCGCTGAGCTATAGCCCTTGGGCACCTGCCCCCAGACGTACAGACCGGCCTTGGGCCTGGGGGTACGCAGACCCACCGCGGCCAGGCCGTCGCAGACGATGTCTCGCCGCCGGGCGTAGATGGCGTTGCGGGCCGCAAGCCAGCTCTGATCGCCGCTGAGCGCTGCGCTGCCCATCACCTGAATGGCCGTGGGGATGCCAGAATCAATGTTCGTCTTGAGATCGGCCAGGGCCTTGACCACCTGGGCATTGCCGACCAGGAAGCCCAGCCGCCAGCCGGCCAGGCTGTAGGTCTTGGACAGCGAATGGAACTCCACGCCCACCTCCCTGGCGCCCGGCACCTGCAAGAAGCTCGGCGGGCGGTAGCTGCCGTAGTAGACTTCGCTGTAAGCAGCGTCGTGGACGACTATCAGGTCGTGCTGGCGGGCGAAGGCCACGGCCTCTTCAAACAGGGCGAGGTTGGGCAGGGTGGCGCCAGTGGGGTTGTTGGGATAGCACAGGATGAGCAGGCGCGCTCTGGCAGCGACGTCGGCGGGAATGGCGCGCAGGTCGGGCTGCCAGCCCCTCTTGGCGAGCAGCGGCAGGGCGTACGGCTCGCCGCCGGCCAGGAGCGTGCCGATGTTGTAAGGCGGATAGCCGGGATCGGGCAGAAGGACGACATCGCCAGGATTCACCAGGGCCCAGGGCAGGTGGATCAGCCCCTCTTTGGTGCCTGCCACGGGTGCCACCTCGCTCTGCGGGTCCAGCCTGACGCCAAAGCGGCTGGCAAACCAGTGGGCAAAGGCCTCCTTGAGCTCCGGCAGGCCGTAGTAGTTGGGATAGCGATGGGCGGCCGGGTCGGCGGCGGCTTTCTGCACCGCCTCCACAAGGTGCGCCGGCGGCGGCAGATCAGGATCGCCGATGCCCAGGTTGATGACGTCCACGCCCTGCGCCCGCTTGGCGGCGATGCGCTTGTTCACCTCAGCGAAGAGGTAGGGCGGTAGGGTGGCGATACGGTTGGCAAGATGCATGTGAATAACTCCTTGGTAGAGAATTGTATGTGAATTCATCGGCAGGCAGCACATGATGACGTGGAGTGCTACTTCCAGGTTGCGTGAAGCGTGATGCGTGAAACGTGAGGCTAACGCGTCACGTTTCACGTTTTACGTTTCACACACCATGCTGTTACCTCGCCGCATGGCCCACCACGAAACATCTCAAGACGCGCTCTCTTTCCGCTCGTAATGCTCCTGGCAGAACTCGTAGCTGCGGCGCAGGTTGGCCTGGACCTTCTCCTCGTCCTCGGCTTGCAGGGGGGCCGGATCGAGCTCTACGCAGAGGATGCCGGTAAAGGCATCGCGCCGCAGACGACGCAGCAGCTCGTCCAGGGGCAGGTGGCCGTCCCAGGGCGGGCGATGCTCCTTGCCGTTGAAGTTGGACAGGTGGACGTGCCGCACGCGCGCCTTCACCTGCTCGTACACGGCCAGGATGTCGTAGCCCCAGGTGCCCAGGTGGGTGGTATCGAAGTTAAGGTGCGGCAGGCTGCCCCACTCGGCCAGGGAGTTCATCTGGTAGCCGTTGTAGGTAAACCCCAGCAGTTTGCGACAAGGCAGGTTCTCCACCACCACGGTGACGCCGGCGGCCGCGCCGGCTTCCAGGCCGTTGAGCAGGAAGCGGCGATAACTGCCGTCGCGTGGAATAGGTATCGGCAGCAAAACAGGCTTCTCCCGCAGCCAGGGGATATTGAGCCAGGTATCGGCGAAGCGAAAGGGCAGGTGGGCCACCACGTGCCGCGCCCCCAGCTCCTGGGCCAGGGCGATGGTGCGCTGCAGGTGGTTCAACTGCCCAGGCGGCTCCCATCCCTGGATGCCCGGCGCGAAAGGACTGTGCAGGCTGACGATGGGCAGGCCGCAGGTTTCCTGCAAGGTCTTCAGGTAATGCGCCTGGCGGGTATCCCAGCGCTGGTCCACGAGCACCTCGATACCCTGGAAGCCGGCCTGGGCCGCCAGGTCGAAGACGCGGTTGAGGCCGTAGGAGTACAGGGAACCGGTAGATAGGGCGATCAAGTAGTTCCTCCAAGTAGCAGGTAGCAAGTAGCAGGTAGCAGATGGCGAATGGCCGTTGTAGGGGCGAAGCATTTGCCCGGCATAAACAGAGGCCCGCCCTGATGACCGGCGAATGCTTCGCCCCTACGTATTATACAGCATTCTCGCACTGCTGGCAACCTTATAAGTGAAACGTGACGAGTGAAACGTGAAACCTTTCGTCACGTCTCACGTTTCACGCCTCACGTTTCACGTTTCACGTTTCACGTTTGACGTTTCACGCTCCTCCTTCCCTTTTGGCCCGTTTTGTGCTACAATAGGGCCAGCCTGAAACTGCAAGAGGGAGAAGCGATGGCGGCGAAGCGACTTTACATCACCGTCTGTGGCAACATCGGCGTGGGCAAGACCAGCCTGGTCAGCTTGTTATGTCAAGAATTCGGCTGGCAGCCCTACTACGAAGGCGTCAACGATCACCCCTACCTGGACGATTATTACAAAGACATGCCGCGCTGGGGCTTTCATACCCAGCTCTACTTCCTGACCCAGCGCCTGCGCCAGCAGCAGGACATCGCCAAGATCCCCGCCAGCGTCTGCCAGGACCGCAGTATCTACGAGGATCACGAGATTTTCGCCAAGAGCCTCTACCACCTGGGGATCATGAGCGAGCGAGACTACGGCACCTATCGCCAGCTCTTTGACGCCATCTCCCCCTACATCACCAAGCCTAATCTGCTCATCTACCTTAAGGCCTCCGTGCCTACCTTGATGGCACGCATCGCCCTGCGCAGCCGGGGTTGTGAGTCAGGCATTGCGGCCGACTATCTGGAACACCTCAACGCCCGTTATCGCCAGTGGATGGACAATTTCACACTGTGCCCCGTTCTCACCCTGGAGGCCGACAAGCTGGACTTTGTGCAGCGGGACGGGGACTTGCTGTTTGTCTTTGGCGAGGTGCGTCGTTACCTGAGCGGCGAGCCGCCCAAGGCCCACCAGCCATTGCTACTCTGAGGGGATTGGCGATTTTCGATTTGCGATTTCCGATTGACGATTGGCGATTGCCCGATTGGCAACTACAATTCACTCTGAGATTTATCAGGAGGAGGGTGTAATGACCAAGAAAGTCGCGCCAGCCACGGCGCAGGGAACAGTGGCCGACGTTCTGCCCAGGACAACCGTAGATCGCCAGATCGAGGATTTCCTGGCCGAGATCCTGAAACAGGAGCCGCCTATGCCTGAACCGCAGCCACAGCCTCTCGGCGGCGAGGGTGGCGCCCGGCGCCGGGTGGTCATCACCGGCATGGGGGCGATCACCTGCCTGGGCCTCAACGTGCCCGATTTCTGGCAGGGGCTGCTGGCCGGCCGCTCCGGCATCGGCCCGATCACCCAGTTCGATGCTTCTGCCTATCCCTGCCGCATCGCCGCCGAGGTCAAGGGCTTTGACCCGCGCCAGTACATCGACTTCAAAGAAGCCCGCCGCATGGCGCGTTGTTCCCATTTCGCCGTGGCCGCGGCCCGCCAGTCCCTGGAAGACGCCCGGCTGACCACCCCCTTCGCCAACGAGGATCGTGTAGGCGTACTCCTGGGCACCGGCGTGGGTGGACTTCCCGAGGCCATAGAGGGCATCAAGACCATGCAGGAGAAGGGCGGCATGCGCCTCAACCCCTTTGCGGGTACGGCCATCCTGGCCAACATGCCCACCTTTCACGTGGCCAACACCCTGGGGGCCAAGGGCTACAACTCCACCGTGGTCACGGCCTGCGCCGCCGGCACCCAGTCTGTGGGCGAGGCGACGGCAGTCATTCGCCGCGGCGCGGCGGACGTGATGCTCACCGGTGGCGTAGAGGCGATTGTCTGCGAGATGGCCATCGCCGTTTTCTGCGTCATGCGCGCCTTGACCACCCGCAACGACGAGCCAGAGAAGGCCAGCCGTCCTTTCGATGCCAACCGCGACGGTTTCGTCCTCGGCGAGGGGGCGGGCATCCTGGTGCTGGAGGAACTGTCGCACGCCCTGGGGCGCGGCGCCCCCATCTACGCCGAGGTGCTGGGACACGCCGCCAACTCCGATGCCTATCACGTGGCCGCGCCCGACCCCGAGGCACGCGGGGCCATCCTGGCCATGCGTGAGGCCCTGGCCGATGCCGGCATTACCCCGGAACAGGTGGACTACATCAACGCCCACGGCACCGGCACTCCCCTCAACGACGCCGCCGAGACCCTGGCCATCAAGCAGGTCTTCGGCGAGTACGCGTGTAAGGTGCCGGTCAGCTCCACCAAGTCCATGATCGGCCACGCCATGGGGGCCGCCGGGGCGCTGGAGGCCATGGTCTGCGCCCTGACCATCCGTGACCAGATCATCCACCCCACCGTCAACTACGAGTTTCCCGACCCGGCCTGCGATCTGGACTACGTGCCCAACCAGGCGCGGCCAGCACTGGTGGACATCACCCTCTCCAACTCCTTCGGCCTGGGCAGCCAGAACGCCTGCCTGGTGCTGGGGAGATTCAGAGCATAGAGCAAAGAGCATAGAGCATAGAACCTATGCTCTATGCTCTATTCCTCTATGCTCTACTTTGAGGTGCTTATGCAGATTATTACCGATGAACAACTGGTCAAGACTCGGGCCAGAATCGGCAACTACTTCTTCCTGTTGGGATTCATTCTGATCGGCGTGTCCCTCTTCCTCACCTGGTTCAGGCAGGAACAAGTCCTCCTGGCCTTTGCCGCCCTGCTGCTCGGCTTCCTGCTCACCAATTTTGGCACCTACAACATGGGCAAGTGGGGCCGCGTGCCTAACACGGTGCAACGCGCTGATCAGCTTCTGGAGAAGGAACTGAAGGGGCTGGACAACCGCTACCGGCTGTACAACTACACCCTCCCGGCCGAGCATGTGCTGCTCACCCCGGCCGGCCTGGTGGTGCTGGAAACGCGGCGGCAAGAGGGGACTATTCGCTGCCAGGGGGATAGGTGGCAATACAAACGCACCCTGACCGGTTGGCTGCGCCTCTTCGTCGAGGAGTCGCTGGGCAACCCCACCAGAGACGCCGTGAACAGCGCCGCCGCCATGCGCCGTCTCATCGCCCGTAGCGTGATGGTGCCAGGAGAAGACGGCACGGAATCCATCTCCGTAGAGCCCGTGATCGTGCTTCTGAATCCCAACGCCCGTTTGACCGTAGATAACCCCACCGTCCCGGTCACTACGGCTAAAGAGCTGAAAAAAGTGATTCGTAATCTGGTAGGGAAGAGCAAGCTCCCGACTGAGATCTATGACCAGTTGACGCAGACCCTGGACAAGGCCACCGCTAAAGGGTAAGCGGCGATGAAGCGACAACCAGGCTCCAAGATGTGCTTTGTCTGCGGGCGAGAGAATCCCATCGGCCTGCACGTGCCGTTCTTCGTGGATGGCGATGCAGTGGTGGCCGAGTTCGTCCCGCAGCCGGAGCACCAGGGCTATCCCGGCATGATGCACGGCGGGCTGGTCACTACCCTGCTCGACGAGACCATTGGCCGGGCCTCCTTTCTGCGTGACATGTGGACCATGACGGGACGCCTGGAGGTGCGCTTCCGTCGCCCGGTGCCCATCGGCGAGAAAATCACCGTCGTCGCCCGCATTACCCGCCTGCGCCACAACCTCATGGAGGCGGAGGGCGAGGTGCGCCTGGCCGACGGCAGCGTGGCCGTTGAGGGGCGCGGCCTGTACCTCAAGGTCCCCGACGAGCAGTTGCAGGAGCTGGGGACGGCGGCCTTCGGCCCCGGCGGCCTGGCCGCCTACCTGGCGGAGCGGAAGGAAGACGAGTGATTGGAGATTGGAGAGTGGAGAGTGGAGATTGGAGAATAGAGATTCTGCAATCCTTCGGACTGAGTCCCTTCACTGCGCTCAGGGCAGGCTCTCAGGACGAAGTCTAAAATCTGAAATCTGCAATTGGCGGCCGCATGGCTGAGATGAATTACCTGGACTTCGACCTGCTCATCGAACGCGCGGGCCATAAGTACCAGGCCCGGGTCTTGAACTCGCCCGCCGGCCAGGCCAGCGTCGCTTTCCGCCTGCCCTTCTCCGCTCTGGAACTGGAAAACTTCCTGCTGCGCGTGGGCCGTACTCGCCGTGGCGTGCGCCGCCTGGAGTCGCCGGAGATGGAGGCGGCCAAGACCTTCGGTGGGCGGCTCTTTGACGCCGTCTTCGCCGCTGAGGTGCGCGCCTGCCTGCGCCGCAGCCTGGACGAGGCCAGCCGCCAGGGCGCCGGCCTGCGCCTCCGCCTCCGCCTGGCCGCTGTCCCCGAACTGGCCGATCTGCCCTGGGAGTACCTCTACAACCCGGCCCTCAACCGCTTCCTCACCCTCTCCGCCGAAACACCCCTGGTGCGTTACCTGGACCTGCCGGAGCGCATCCAGCCCCTGGCCGTGCAGCCGCCCCTGCGCGCCCTGGTGATGATCTCCAGCCCCAGCGACTACCCCCAGCTCGACGTGGAGCAGGAATGGACAAAGCTGCAGGAAGCCCTGGGCGATCTGGAGCGACGCGGCCTGATCGTCCTGGAGCGCCTGGACGAGGCCACCCTGGCGGCCCTACAGCGGCGACTGCGCCAGACCGAGTACCACGTCTTCCACTTCATCGGCCACGGCGGCTTTGACCAGCAGGCCCAGGATGGCGTGCTGGTCATGGAGAACGAAGCCGGGCGCGGCCGGCAGGTCAGCGGCAACTACCTGGGGACGCTGCTGCACGACGAACGCACCCTGCGCCTGGCCGTCCTCAATGCCTGCGAGGGTGCTCGCGCCGCGCGTACCGACCCCTTCGCCGGCACCGCCCAGAGCCTGGTGCAGCAGGGCATCCCCGCCGTCATCGCCATGCAGTTTGAAATCACCGATGAGGCGGCCATCACCCTCGCCCACGAGTTCTACCGCGCCCTGGCCGACGGCTATCCCGTAGACGCTGCCCTGGCCGAGGCGCGCAAGGCCATCTTCGCCCAGGGCAACGACGTGGAGTGGGGCACGCCGGTGCTCTACCTGCGCTCCCCTGATGGCCGCATCTTCGACGTGGCGCACGTCGGCGCTGGGAGGCGGGAAGAAAGAACCCCAGCACCAGCACCAGCCCCAACGCCAGTTCCAGCTAGGCCAGCCATCGCAGGCCGCCGGGTCGGATTAGGCATCGCGGCGGTACTGGGCCTGCTCTTGCTTGTTTTCGCCGTCGCCAAACTTCCCCTATTTGGCCCTGCACCTGCGCCCAAGGCCCTCTTGACCGTGCAAATCTGGGACGTTGTCCTGGACGAGAAGCACGCCGTGATTGCCTCCCAACAGTTCAGTGGCCCTGCGACTAATGGCCCGTCTGAAGAGACCTTACAAACGGTGGGAGATTGGCTCACCGAGCAACTCAGAGGAAGGTATAACCTGGATGCCACCCTCTTACAGGGCCACGTTTATGTCCCGGCCAACCTGAGCAAGGAAGAGGTGACTGTCGAGACGACACCCACGGTGCCCATGCAACTCTACTTCTGGGTGGTGGAAGAGGGGGGAAAATCACGCGTATCCTTGAAGCAAAAACAAGCACTGGCCGACTTGGGTAAGGATTTCTTCCTGGAGATTAGCCTAGCCGGCTACGGGACATGGGGGAAGCAGGTCACTTGGAATAAAGCTGTAGATGAAGATTTCACCCTCGAACCACTTCCCCTGGGCATCGGTGTTGAGGAATTCACGGGCGAAAAGAATGTAGGGCTCTGGCTGGCGAATTACCTGAGCTCCAATCCCCGATTCCTGATCAAAGACCCCAGCACGCTGCAGAATCTCAAAGAAAGGATCGCTGCGGAGAAAGCGGCGATTGCCCGTAATCCTCAGCTTCAACTGGAATACCGCACATCGTTGGGGGTAGATGTGATCATCTCCGGCCACTACGCAAAACCAAAGTAGAGATAAAGCATTCGCCGCCCCAAGCCCGGCCCTTGACAGCAACCAGGACCAGTGCTAGAATGGTTCTGGTGCGAGCGGTGCCCAGCCTGGCGCCTGGGGCGCGTGAAATTCAGCGCTGAGGAGGTGAAGTAGCGCAGAGATGCTTGTTCCCGGCCACTTACCCAAAATTCAAAGGAGGTAAGCGATGAAAGGGCAACGAATTCTCATCTTGGTGTTGACCCTGGCCCTCGCCCTGGTCCTGGCCGTGGGGCTGAGCCAGGCCGAGGGGCCGGAAACGCCACAGAGCGCGGCTGGCGTGGAAAGAGAGACCAGCGCCGCAGCGGTGGGGGCCGTCGTTCCCATCCAGGGGCGGCTGACCGACGCCAGCGGTAGCCCCATCAATGGCTCCCGTTCCATCACCTTCCGCCTCTACGATGTCTCTGTGGGAGGAACGGCCCTGTGCACGGATACCGACACGGTGAGCGTGGTCAACGGCCTGTTCAATGCCAACATGGACTACTGCACTGACGAGGACATTGACGGCCGGCAACTCTACCTGGGCATTCAGGTGAGTGGCGATTCAGAGATGACCCCCCGCCAGGCCATCTACGCCGTGCCCTACGCCTGGAGCCTGCGGCCGAGCGCCAACATCAGCGGTACAACTAGCGAGGCCATCATACACACCGAGAACTGGCACACCAGTGGCCGAGGCCTGCGTGGCTATGCCATGTCTGCCTCTGGCACCAACTACGGCGTGGTGGGCGCGTCCAAGTCGCCATCTGGCTATGGAGGATACTTCTACAACAATGATGGCGGCATTGGCCTGTGGGCCAAGAGCACTGGCACTGGTAGTGGCGGTACAGCCCTGTGGGTGGAAAATACCAACACCACCAGCGGCATCGCCCTCTGGGCTAGGGCCAACGGCAGCGACGCCACCGTAATCGCCAGCAACGAGGGCACCGGCGCTCTCTTCAAGGGCTTCGGCGGCGACGGCGGTGAGGACGAGTTCCGGGTGAACAATAATGGCTCGATTGAGTCCAAGGCTGACTCCTACGTCTTTGTCCCGGGCACCGAGGCCACTATTAACGGGACGTCTACCGGCGTGGCGTTAGAGTATTTCGGCATGGGCAATGTACAGGTCAATCCATCCACCACTGGGAGCAAGACCATCCAGTTCGGGGCTGTATTGCCATCTGTCCTCTATGGACAGCCAGTGCAGGTGGAACAGGTAACCGTTTTCTACAAGACCTCTAACAGCAGCAGTTACATTGACCGCACAATGGTGCTCCGGCAGAAGGCCTCTGATCCTATAGGCTACTATACCCTTGTGGATGACGCCACTAACCGCAACAGCACAACGTACACCAACTATTCCGTTACGCCCACGGGCGACAACACGCTGAGCGTCTCGGAAGGCTTTGTGTCCGTGGAGCTACGTCTGTACTTTGCCGATACTGCTCACTATATCTCTATTGGCGGTGTGAGGATCCGGCTGGGCCATCACGATCTGTACTAGGGAGGACAGCCATGAGAACGAAAATCGTGCTTGTCAGCGTGCTGGCCGCCCTCCTGCTGAGCAGCAGCGCCCTGGCGCTTTCCGCCGCCTATCGCCTGGACTGGCTCGTGCCGCTCACCGGCGGGGGTGGCGGGCCGGCCAGCTCCACCAACTACAAAGTCAACCTCACCGTCGGCCAGACGGCCATTGGCGCTTCCTCCAGCACCAACTACAAGGCCAGTCTCGGTTACTGGTACGGCATACCGGCCTACCACTTCTACCTGCCCCTGGTGCTGAAGAAATTCCCGAATTGGTAACAGAAGGTGCGACGCACCGGCGAGGTGCGTCGCACCTGAGGAGGTGATGAGAAGCTGGAGAGCCGTACACGGGTCTGGCGCACCCAAGCTCTGATCTTGAGGATATGGACTCCTCACCAGTGGCATGTGGCAAAGGCGCACACGTGCCAATCTCCCAAAGGAGGGTTAGCCATGAAGCGGTTATGCTTCCTGGGGCTCGTCCTGGTTCTGGTGGCCACCACGGTCGCCGCCTGTGGGCCGGCGGCCGGCGGCCCCGTCACGCTGAACGTCGTGACGGCTGGCGATACCAACATGTCGGACCTCCAGAAGGACGTCTTCGGCCCGGCGTTCGTCAAGAGCAACCCCAACGTGACGATCAACGTGGTGGGTACGGGGCCGGGTGATCCGGGCAGCCTGGCCATCTATACCAAGCTCAAGGCCCAGAAGGACGCCGGCAAGAAGAACTGGGACATGGACGTGGCCGTCATCCACCAGAGCATCATGGAATCCATGCTCAAGGACGATCTCCTGGAGAAGTACGTCGCCAAGACCAACGTGGCCAAGTACGTCGTCTCCGCCGACTCTAAGAACGCCTTGGGCACGAACGTAGACGGCTACGTCATCCCCATGTTCCACAGCCAGGTGGTCATCGCCTACAACCCCAAGTACGTCACCAAGCAGCCCAAAACCTATCAGGACGTCATTGATTTCGCCAAGGCCAACCCCAAGAAGTTTGGCTACAATGGCGTCACGGGTGGCATGAGCGGCGTGGGCTTTGTCACCGGCTACCTCTACTGGCGCAGTGGTCAGTATGAGCACATGGCCAAAGGCCCCTATGACAAGGCCCAAGAGGCCAAGTGGTTGGACATCTTCAAGGAGATGAAAACCCTCAATGCCGCCTGCGTCATCACGACAGGCAACGCCGATACCCTGGACAAACTCAACCGCGGCGAGATCTGGATGGGGCCGGTGTGGGTGGACATGCTCGTTCTGTGGAAGAACGAGGGGCGCATGGACCCGGCCATCGAGATGACCCTGCCCGAGCCCGGCCTGCCCGGCCAGCCAATGTACCTGGTCGTGCCCAAGGAGGCGGCACACAAGGCCGAGGCCATCAAGTTCATCGAGATGATCGCCAGCCCGGAGCAGCAGGCCAAGGTGATCGTGGAGCGCAACGGCTGGTATCCGGGCATTGATCCGACGCAGGTGCTGCCCAAGGTCTCCCAGGCCGCCCAGGACAAGGTGTTCAAGGGCGTCTCCGCCGACGACCTGAACAAGAAGGGGCTGGTCTTCCCTATAGCGGCTTACCTCAAGGACTTGCAGGACATCTATAAGCAGGCCACCCAGTAGAGCAATGAGTTATGAGTGACGAGTGACGAGGAGACGAGGAAGTAGAGATAATTCTCCTCATCTCCTCGTACCATCGTATCCTCGTCACTCATAACTCGTCACTCGTAACTCGCCTCGAGGAGTGCTCCATGCGCCGCGTCGAACAGGCTTTTTGGGGTACGTTTTCCCTACCGGCTATCGCTATCGTCGTGGTTCTCTTTTTTGCCCCGTTCCTCCTCTCAGCGATTAGCAGCCTCCAAAAGAATGGCTTGTGGAGTCTGGCTAATTATCAGAAGGCCCTCAGCTTCTACGGCAAGGACATTGCCTACACCGTTGGTGTTTCTTTCTTCAGCCTGCTCCTCGTTCTCCTGGTCTCTATCGTGGTCAGCGGTCTTCTGCGCCTCCACACGCATCGCCTGGTAGAGTTTCTCTTCAAGGTCCCCCTCTTCGTGCCCTTCGTCGTGGTGGGGCACGCCTGGCGCGTCTTCCTGGCTCCCCACGGCACGTTGAACTCCGCCCTGGCCCAGATCGGCCTGGTCAACCTGGACAATCCCCCCTCGCTAGCCTTCACCTGGCTGGGCATCGCTATCGCCCTGGCCTGGAAGAACATGGCCCTGGCCGTACTCCTGATCATGGGGGCCTTTCGCGGCGTAAATGAGTCCTACCTGGAGGCCGCCCGCAATTTTGGCGCCTCTACCTTCCGGCAAATTGTGGACATCCTGGTGCCCATGTCTTCGGCTTCCCTGGCCGTGGCCTCGGTGCTCATGTTCACCTCCATGATGGCCTCGTTCTCCATTCCCCTCATGATGGGCAGCGGCGGCGGCCTGCAGATGGTGATGATTGACGTGTACTATCAAATCACCTACCAGCAAGACATGGGGGTGGCCAACGCCCTGGGGGTGATCTCCTACCTCCTGGCCAGCGGGGCCGCGGTCTACTACCTCAAGACGATTAGCGAGACGCGGTGAAAATACCACCGTCATCGTAACGCTGACGGAGCAGGGCAGTGTCAAAGTCCGTATTTCGTCATTGCGAGCGCAGCGAAGCAATCTCACTGTTGCGCTATGAGAGAGATTGCTTCGCCCCGATACCTACAGTGCCGGTAATGTATCGGGGCTTCGTCGCCGCCGCTCCTCGCAATGACCCAAAAGTGACTTTGCCAGGGCCCTATTGATGGAGCAGGTGGGAAGACCATCGAGCTCCTGACAAAAACCTCAAGGAGGAGGCAAATAACGATGAACGTTAAGCTATCTAACGGCAAAGTGATCCCCGTGGAGATGCACAAGGTCAGGATTGTGCAGAAGACCAGCCTGGTGCCGATTGCGCGCCGGCTCCAGGCCATCGAGGAAGCCGGCTACAACACCTTCCTGCTACGCACCAGAGACATCTTCCTCGACATGCTCACGGATAGTGGCACCAACGCCATGAGCGATAACCAGTTGGCCGCCATGATGGTCTCCGATGACGCCTACGCCGGCAGCGAGAGCTTTTACAAGCTGGCGGACGCCGTGAGCGAGGTGTTGGGCTTCACCTATACCATCCCCGTGCACCAGGGCCGCGCTGCGGAGCATCTGCTGGCCAAGGTCTTCATCAAGCCCGGCGATGTGATTGTGATGAACTATCACTTCACCACCACCCGGGCGCACTTTGAATTGGCCGGTGCCACCGTTCTGGAACTCTACACCGCTGAGGCGATGAACACGCAGAGCACCCACCCCTTCCGCGGCAATCTGGATCTACAGAAGTTCCAGGAGGCCATCAAAGAGTATGGGGCGAGCAAGATGCCCTTCGTGCGCATGGAAGCGACGACCAACCTGGTGGGCGGCCAGCCCTTCTCGCTGCGCAACCTGCACGAAGTGAAAGAGATCGCCGCGGCGCACAACATCCCCCTGGTCTTTGACGGCAGCCTGCTCTCGGAGAATGCCTATTTCATCCAACAGCGAGAAGAGGGATACGCCGACAAAGCCATCCAGGAGATCATTCGGGAGATGATGGGCCTGGTAGACATCCTGTATCTTTCGGCGCGCAAGAGCACCTCCGTGCGCGGCGGGATGATGGCCACCAACAGCAAGGAATACTACGACCGCATCCTGGCCTGGCTGCCCGTGTACGAGGGCTTCGCCACCTACGGTGGGATGTCCACCAAAGAGGTAGAAGCCATGGCCGTTGGCCTGCGCGAGATGACCGATTTTAACGTGGCCGGCATCTCACCGGAGTTCATCCAGTACTTCGTGGAGCGGCTTTTGGAAAGTGGCGTGCCGGTGGTGACTCCACCGGGTGGCCTGGCCGGCCACGTGGACGCCAAACGCTTCTTGCCGCACATCCCGCAAAGCCAGTACCCCGCCGGCGCTCTGGCGGCGGCGATCTACATCGCCTCGGGCGTGCGCAGCATGGAAAGAGGCACCATCTCCACGGACCGAGACGTGCACGGCAATGAGGTCTATGCCGATCTGGAGCTGGCACGGCTGGCCATACCCCGTCGGGTGTACACGCTATCGCACATCGAATATACCGTTGACCGGCTGGCCTGGCTGTACAAACACCGCCATCTGGTCAAGGGGCTGCGTTTCGTGGAAGAGCCACCGGTCTTGCGCTTCTTCTTTGGCAAGTTGGCGCCCCTGGAGGGTTGGGGCGCAGGACTGGCGCAGGCTTTCCAGGCCGATTTTGGCGCTAATTGCTAATCAAGGGAACAGGCCATGCAGCTTTCACTCCAAAGAACTCTGCGCACAGCAACACGACTCCTGGCCATCGCCGCCGTGGTCTTCCTGATCTTCGGGCCACTCTCCAGCTTCGTCATTTGGTCCTTTGCCGAGAAGTGGTACTGGCCCAACGTCCTGCCCCAGCAGACGGGCCTCTTCTACTGGCTGAAGATTGCCCGCAGCGCCGATTTACTGCGCTCACTGCAACTGGGCGTCGTTATTGCTGTCCTTGTCACCGGCCTGACGCTGCTCACGGCCGTCCCCCTGGGCTACGCCCTGGCGCGCTGGCGCGTTCCGGCCAAGCCGCTGATCCTGATGCTCTTCCTGCTGCCCCAGGCCTTCCCCCAGTTGCCCGTCTTTGCCAACACGGCGGTCATCCTGTACCGCTTCGACCTGGGGGCCACGGTGCCGGGCGTGGTACTCATCCACATGGTCGGCGCTCTGGTCTTCGCCGTCTGGACGATGACCGCGGTGTTTAAGTCCATCCCTATCGAGCTGGAAGAGGCCGCCGTCAACCTGGGAGCCTCGCGCCTGCGCACCTTCCTGGGCATCGCCCTGCCCCTGGCCCTGCCGGGGATCATCGCCAGCGCCCTGCTGGTGTTCCTCTATTCCCTGGACGAGTTCACCGGCACGCTGCTGGTCGGGGCGCCCTTCGTGGTCACGCTTCCTGTTTTCATGTACAACGCCGCCCAGGGCTACGAGCTCCAGGTGGCCTCCATCACCGCCCTGCTGCTTATGATGCCCGGCGTTGTACTCCTGCTGCTCATGGAGCGTTACCTGAAGGCCGAATATCTGGCCATGTTTGGCCGGGTATAGTATAGCCACAGAATCACACGGAAAATCACAGAAGGAACCTCGGGGGAGGTAGCCTTGAAGAGATTCTGTGTTCTTCGGTGTGCTTCTGTGGCTTAAAGCAGAACCTCAAATGATTCAAGTCACTGTGGAAAACCTCTGCAAATCCTACGGCAAGGTGCAGGCCCTCAAGGACGTCAGCCTGGAGTTTCGCCCCGGCGAGCTAACCGCCATCCTGGGGCCATCGGGCTGTGGCAAGACCACCCTGCTGCGCAGCATCGCCGGCTTCGTCAGCGTGGACGAGGGGCGCATTCGCTTTGCTGGCCAGGACGTGACCAGACTCCCGCCCCAGGAGCGTGATACGGCCATGGTCTTCCAGAACTACGCCCTCTGGCCGCACATGACGATCTACAACAACGTGGCTTACGGCCTGCGCTTGAAGAAAATAGGCCAGGCGGAGATCCAGCGGCGAGTCATGGAAGCCTTCGATCTGGTGGAGATGACGGGGATCATCGGCGAGGAGGGCATCCGGCGCCGGCGCCCCAGCGAGCTATCGGGCGGGCAGCAGCAGCGCGTGGCTCTGGCCCGCGCCCTGGTCGTGCAGCCGAAGGTGCTGCTCCTGGACGAGCCGCTCTCCAACCTGGACGCCAAGGTGCGCCAGCGGGTGCGCGTGGAGATCCGGCGCCTGCAGAAGCGCGTGGGCATCACCACCATCCACGTGACCCACGATCAGGAAGAGGCCCTCTCCATCGCCGACCGCGTGGTGGTCATGGATCAGGGCATCATCGTCCAGGTGGGCACGCCGGAGCAGATCTATCGCCAACCAAGCTGTGCCTTCGTAGCCGAGTTCCTGGGCAACAGCAACGTGCTCACCGGCCAGGCCTCTCCCGATGGCCGCGCCGTCGTCATCGGCGAGAATACAATTCCCTGGGAAGGGGCGAAGGGGCAGGTGCGGGTGATCTTCCGCGCCGATGAGGTGGGTGTACGCCCGGTCACGGCCGAGGTGCCGCAAGGGGCGATCGTTCTGGCGGGGCGAGTGGAAGAAGTCTTGTTCGTGGGCTGCGCCTATCGTCACCTCCTGCACATCGGCCAGCAGGCGGTGCTGGTGGACAGCCCGGAGATCGTGCCGCCCGGCCCGGCCCTCATCGTCATTCCACCGGGGAAGCTGCAAATCTACTCGTGAGGGACGAGGGACGAGGAACAAGGGACGAGGGACGAGGAACGAGGAACGAGGAACGAGAGACGAGGGACGAGGAATGAGGAACGAGGAACGAGAGACGAGGAATGAGGAATGAGGAATGAGGAACGAGAGACGAGGAATGAGGAACGAGGACTAAGGACCAACCCCTCGTCACTCATCGCTCGTACCTCATACCTCATACCTCGTACCTCATACCTCATACCTCATACCTCATACCTCGTACCTCGTACCTCGTACCTCGTACCTCATCACTCGCCAGCGGAGGCCTAATGACTGAGCACAACCACCCCTGGCACTTCGCCACCCAGGCCGTGCACGCCGGGGAGCGAGCGCCGCGGCCTGACTTCACGCCGATTGCCACGCCCATCTACCCCGCCGCCACCTTCTTCTACGATGACGTGGCCGACACCTACGCCGCCATCGCTGGCGAGCGGGCCGGCTACAGCTATACCCGCTACGGCAACCCCACGGTCGCCGCTTTTGAAGAGGCGGTGGCGACTCTGGAGAGCGGCGAGGCCGCCGTGGCCTACGCCAGTGGCATGGCTGCCGTGCTGGGGGCGCTGCTGGGCAGCGGGGTGCGCACCGGTGAGAGCATCGTGGCGGCGCAGGACGTGTACGGGGCGACCTACAGCCTGCTCGCCAACTTCTTCCCGCGCTTCGGCGTGCGTACGACCTTCGTGGACATTACCGACCTCGCCGCAGTGGAGGCGGCCGTTATCCGTGAGCGGCCGCGGGTACTGTATTGCGAGACGATGTCCAATCCTCTCCTCAAGCTCGCCGATCTGGACGCCCTGGCCAAAATCGCCCACGCCCACGACGCCCTGCTGTTGGTGGACAACACCTTCACCACGCCCTGCCTGGTGCAGCCCCTAGCCCGCGGCGCCGATCTGGTCATCCACAGCGCCACCAAGTACCTGGGCGGCCACGGCGACGTGACCGGCGGGGTGGTAGTCACGTCGGCGGCGCGGGCGGACGCCATGCGTCTGGAGCAGCGCAACGTGGGCGGCATCATGGGGCCGCAGGAGGCCTGGCTGGCCCTGCGCGGGCTGAAGACCCTGCCCCTGCGCATGGCCCGCCACGGGCTGAACGCCTGGGAAGTGGCCACGTGGCTGGCGTCACACCCTCGCGTGTCCAGGGTCTACTACCCCGGCCTGCCCACGCATCCCCAACACGAGTTGGCCCGTCGCCTTTTCACCCACGGCAACTGCGGCGGCATGGTGTCCTTTGACATCGCCGGTGGCGATAAGACTGCCGTGCTGCGCTTCCTCAACGCCCTGCGCCTCTGCCTGCCCGTGGCCAGCCTGGGCGACGTGTACACCCTGCTGATGTACCCGGCCATGAGCTCGCACCGTACGCTGACGCTGGAGCAGCGCGCCGCCGTCGGCATTGGCGATGGGCTGGTGCGCCTCTCCGTAGGCATCGAAGACGTGAGCGACATTATCGCCGATTTGGAGCAGGCGTTGCAGGCGTGAAACGTGATTCGTGATTCGTGAAACGTCTTGACAATGTTACATTTCAGGGCGAGTCGCGGGAACAGCGCTGCGCCTTCAAGCGGCTACTGGTGGAACGCGAGCGATTGATGAGATGCTTGACGACCAGATAGGTAGCCTCTTCTGGCGAC
>Ga0194113_10003879_pt1 | contig 19815 bp, 14 predicted proteins | sample TA2MahC200mmetaG_FD_146193 | JGI IMG/M metagenome (GOLD analysis project Ga0194113, IMG submission 146193) | Freshwater microbial communities from Lake Tanganyika, Tanzania - TA2015017 Mahale Deep Cast 200m | ecosystem: Environmental > Aquatic > Freshwater > Lake | place: Tanzania: Lake... | reverse complement strand
CGCCACCTGCCCGCCGCGCGCCGCACGCTCGATTATCTGCCGGCGGTCAACCGCCAGCGCCAGCGCACGCCGCACACGCGCATCCGAAAACGGCGGCCGGCTACAGTTGAACCGATAGAAATACGTACCCAGGTTCGTCTCGTGAAGAACGTCCCGTCGGCGGCCCGCGCCGCGGGCCGCAAGGAGCGGCTGGATGGCAATCGCCGGAACTATCGCCGTCAGGTCCGCCGCCCCCGTCTCGTACGCATTCAGCGCCGTGTTCGGATGGTCGAACACGCGCAGTTCCACCCGCTCAAGCGCAACCGACGGGGCGTCCCAGTAATGCGGGTTCTTCTCCCACACCATGCGGCTGCGGAAGCGCCACTCCGCCAGCCGGTACGCCCCGTTCGAGATGATGGCGGGCGGCCGCGTCCACTGCTTGCCGTGCGCCTCGATGCAGTCGCGGCGAACGGGCAGATATGTCGAGAACGCCGCAAGGTCCAGAAAGTACGCGCACGGCTGCTCCAGCAGGACGACAAGGCGGTGCGGCCCTTCCGGGCGGATGCCGACGGCCGACGCGCCGCCCCCCTCCCCCTTCGCCGCCGAGTCGTAGTACGCCTTCGCCCCGCGGATGGGGTACAGCATGTACGCATACTGCGCAGCCGTCTTCGGGTCCAGGGCGCGGCGCCAGGAGTAGTCGAAGTCGCCGGCCGTCACGGGCCGGCCGTCGCTCCAGCGCGCCTCGGGCCGCAGGTGGAACGTGTAAACGAGGCCGTCGGCAGAAACGTCCCAGGCCCGCGCCACGCCCGGCCGCACCTCGCGCGTCCGCGGGTCCCAGACGGTCAGCCCCTCGAAGAGCGCTGCGGCGACGCGGCCGTCCTGGAGGGCCGTCATCAGGGCCGGGTCGAGCGTGGTCACCTCGCCCCCCGCCGTCCAGATGAGGTCGGCCCGCGGCCCCCGCGTGCGGAACGCCAGCATCGCCGTGGCCAACGTAACGGCGACCGCCAGCGCCAGTGGTATCAGGAACCTGCGCATCGGGGGCCGCTTGCAGGGTGCCGCGCTTTCGCCCGGCGGCGCACATCAGAGCCGCGACCGTAAGGGAGCGGTGCCGTGGCCGTGCCGCGACCGTAAGGGAGCGGTGCCGTCGGGCTGCGTGCGGAACTGCACCGCTCCCTTACGGTCGCGGCTCTGATTCTTCAACCATCCTCTCGCAAGCGAAAGCATGGCACCCAACGCGCGGGGCCTGAAACAGTTTCCTACGGCGCCGCCCCGCCCGGCAAGGTGCTGCGGAGTTCCCTGACGGTCTCCTCGACGGCGGGCGGCAGGGCCGGCCGCTTCGGCACCTTCTTGTCGCGGACCAGTTTCTCGGCCCACTCAACCAGCGCCAGTTTCTCGGCCACGGGGTCGCCGCTCACCGGGAACCCGATCTTCTCGCCCGTGATCTTTTCGAGCGATGCGTTCAGGTTGGTTGCCAGCGCCGGGTCGGCCGCGGGCAGCGTCAGCCAGGCGCACAGCCAGGCGTAGGCCGTCATGACGCGGGTCTTGCCTTCCGGCCGCACTTCCTTCGCGTACGCCTTCTCCATCGCCGGAACGGCCGCGATGAAGGTCTGCGCCACGATCGGGTCCGAGGCCGGCGCCCGCTGCACGTACTTGATGACCGCGTCCGCCAGGGCGTCGTGCGCGGCCTCGTGGTCGAACTTGCCCAGCATCTCCAGCAGCACGAATGCCACCGGCGTCGGCAGGTCCACGTCGAACGCCTTTCCGGCGGCCGCCGACATGTCCTGCTCCATTCGCGGGTTCATCTTCTCCAGCACCACGTCGGCAGCCATGTTCAGGCCGCGCGCCGCCCAGTACCGGGAGGCCGGGTACGGGTCCCTCTCCAGGGCCGCAATCAGCAGCGGAATGCCGTCCAGGCTCCGCGCCTCGGCGACCAGTACGAAGAGGTTCGCCCGTGCTTCCTGGCTGAGGGCCTTCTTGTCGGATTCCTTGACGGCGGTCACGATGCGCTCGCCCAGGGCCTGCCGGAACGCCGGCGACGCACCCGTGCCGCGCACCTCCGACAGTATGATGTCCCTGGCGGCCACCATGCCCCGCCGGTCCGTATCGGTGTTCGTCACGATCTGGTTCACGTAGAACCTGACCCAGTCCAGGACGATGCGCAGGTCGTCGTCGGTCAGCGCAGGCTTGGTGCGCGTGGTCTCCAGGCTCGGCGTCTGCTGGGCGAGCGCCGGCCCGCCGACGGCCGCCGCCATCAGCACCGCGAGCAATGACAGTCGCCTCATGAAACCCTCCTTCCGGGCCGGGACAACGCTGCAACGCCCCGCGCGGCTCTTCGCGCCGGGTCTCCCGGACACGGCGACATCCCGCACCGTGGCCGGCCTGACCCGCCGCGAGCACGCCGCGCTCCCGCCCGGCCGGTCGGGAGACCGACCGCGCAAAACCGAAGTCGGACCGTCGGGTCGAGGCGTTCAGCGTTAACCTAATCGGACCGCGAGGATGTGTCAAGGATTTTGGCCGCGACGCCGGAAATCGAACGGCGGCCGTCTGTCGTCCGGGTCGGGCTGCGGGGGCGGGCTGTATGGCAGCCACTCGCATGGCAGAACGTAGAACCCCTCGCGGCTCTCGCCCTTGAACCGCGAAAGGACCGCGCCGACAAGCACAATCCAACTGTCGGGGGGCGGCTCGCGCCGAACGCCGGTCTTGTAGCCGGGCGCCGCCAGGTCCTCCGCCCGCACGGCCAGCGTCGCCTGGGAGCGCCACGGCGACAGGAAAATGTATCGCCCGTCCGGCCCGTCGGCGGTCCCGCTCAACTGGGCCTGGCATACTATGCCGCACGGCATCGGCACCGTGCCCGTGTTCAGGGCCGCGCCGACGAGCCTTGCCAGGTCCCCGCGGAAATGGGGACCGTAGCCGGTCACCGACCTCAGCATTTCCGTGGCCGCAGCGCGGGCCGACGCACGGGCCCGGTCGTCCCCCCCCGGCGCCCACACCGTTCGCGTCCCCTGCTCGGCCAGGGAGACCAGAGTCTTCAGCGCCCCCTCGCTGATGACCGCGAGTTCCCCGCGGCAGTCGGGGCACGGAATCTTGGCGTCGAAGAACTGCGAGATGATCCCCCCCCCGCGCCACGGCGCAACAACCTGGCCCGTCCCCTTGCACATCTGGCACGTCAGAGCGGCCTTGAACCGGTTGACCGCGCCGGCAAGGTCCGCCGTCGCGGCCGGAGGGCCGGGCATCCGCAGTACGCGCGTAGACCAGAGCGGCTTGGGCAGTTCCGCCAGCGGCCTAAGTTGCGGCTGGGCCGACAACAGCGCCCCGCGAAGCGCCGTCGCCGGCATCCCCAGCGGCGCAACCGTGTCGCGCACCACCAACTCGAAGCCCATCGCCAGCACCGTGCCGGAGGCGTCGAGCACGGGCGACCCGGGGCCGCCCTCCATGCGTCCGCCGTCCATGCGGACGAAGACGTCCGCCCCCGCGGGCGGCTCGACGTGCGCCAGCGCCGCGAACTCCCTGATGGCAGGGCCCTTCCACAGGCGGCCCGTCACGAACTCCAGTTGGCTGCCCCACTGCCAGCCCGCGGCGGCCACCGTCGCCGTGCCGTCGAGCGCGGGCAGCGCTGCCGCCAGCGAAAGGCCCGCCCGCTTCGGCCCCGTCTCCGGCAGCCGCAGCAGCGCCACTCCCACTGCGGGGTCGGCCATCCCGAACTCTCGGGCCGCGGCCTTCGAGCCGTCCTGGAACGTCAGCATAGCCAGAACGACACCCGGACGCCCGACCGAGCCCAGGTCGGTCACCACGAACCGCCCGTCGCCCAGAACAAATCCGGTGGCAAAGGCCGCGGGAATGCCCCAGGAGGTTTCCGGGACGATGCGGCAGACGGCGGGCCCCGCGGCCGCGCGAACGGAGGCCATGTCAATCGGCGCGGCGGCAAACGCCCACCCGGCCGATGCCGCACCGGCGGCCGCCGACAGGACCCAGCACGATACAGCCCTCGTGGCAGGATGCACGTTGCCCTCCCCGCTCTACGCCGCGCACTGCTACCCCTCCGTATCTGTATCAATGCGCGACCGGCGCCTCTTGTTGCATGAAATCCGGCATGGTTCAAAGCCCCCGGCACCGCCGGGGGATGGTCGGCCCGCACCATCCATCCCCACGCGGTGCGTGGGGCTTGTTTGAACCATGCCTGAAATCCGGGAAGCGGTTGCAGTTACGCGCGAAACTGTTAAGATTCCCGCTGTGCCGCCAAGCCGAGGAAAGGAGCCCACCATGCCGGGCCTGCTAGGCGTATTCGGGAAGTCCCCCTTCGAGCCGCTCGTCCAGCACGCCCGCAAGGTGCACGAGTGCGTGGCGCTGGTGCGGCCGATTGCCGACGGCATCCTTGCGGCCGACCTGGACCGCGTCAACGAACTCCAGTTCCAGATGTCCAGGACGGAGTACGAGGCGGACCAGTTGAAGGACCAGGTGCGGCAGAACCTTCCGCTGCGATACTTCCTGCCGGTGGACCGCGAAGACGTGACGCGGTTCCTGGCGCAGATGGACCGCATTGCCGACGATGCGCAGGACTTCGCCATCGTGGCCACCTTCCGCCGCATACACCTGCCCAACGAGTACCACGCCGAGTTCGTGGCCCTCGTGGACAAGGTGGTCGCCGTAAGCGAGAAACTCCTCAGCCTGGCCGAGCGCGTGGCCCAACTCCAGCGGGAGGCCTTCGTCGGCCCCGACGCCGAGCACGTCCTGCGCGAAATCCAGGAAGTGGCCCACATGGAGTGGGAGGCCGACAAACTCAGCCGCAAACTCGCACGACACTACTACGGCGCCGACGACCTGGACCCGATTACCATCATGCTCCTCGACAAACTGTGCGTGGCGCTGGGCGGCGTCGCCAACCATGCCGAGAACGTCGGCAAGAACCTCCGCCTGATGATCACGCGGAAGTAGGCCCCGCGCGCCGGAGGGAACGCATAGAGCCATCGGCCAGACAGAAAGCACCGCCTTGGACCCGCTGACCATCCTGCTCGTCATCGCCGTCGTGGGCGGCCTGTACATGGCCTGGAACATCGGGGCCAACGACGTGGCCAACGCGTTCGGCGCGTCGGTGGGCAGCGGGGCGCTGACGATCCGGCGTGTCGTTCTCCTGGCGGCCGTCTTCGAGTTCAGCGGCGCGTTTTTCGTCGGGGCGCCCGTGGCGCAGACCATCTCCGGTTCGATCGTCGCACCGCAGACGTTCGCCTTCCGGCCGGAAGTGCTGGGCATCGGCATGGTGGCGGCGCTGTTGGCCTCCTCGGTCTGGCTGAACATCGCCACGTTCTTCGGCCAGCCGGTGTCGACGACGCACGCCATCATCGGGGCCGTCGTGGGGTTCGCCTGCGTGGCGTGCGGCCCGGCGTGCGTGCACTGGCGGCAGATGGCCGCCATTGCGGCCAGTTGGGTCGTCTCGCCGCTGGTGGGCGGCGTGCTGGCCTACTCTATCTACCGCTATGGCGTGAAGCGCTACATCCTGGAGAGCCGCCACCCCGTCTACATGGCCGGCCTGTTCATGCCGCTGGCGATGGGATCGCTGGCGGGGATCGTCCTTTTCTCCATCGTCTACCGGGGCCTGCCGGGCCTCCGGCTGGACCTGCCGGCGGCGTACGCCGCGCCGATTGCGGCGGGGGCAGCGGTGGTCATTGCGGTCGGCATCCGGCTGATGATCCGCCGGCGCATGTGGCGGCACCACATCCGGCGGGCCGACCGATATCCCGCCGTTGAGCGGTGGTTCGGCTACATGCAGGTCGCCACGGCCTCGTACATGTCCTTCGCCCACGGGGCGAACGATTGCGCCAACGCCATCGGGCCCCTGGCGGCCGCGATTCAGATCTTCCGCGACCCCAGCAACGTGCCCGAGCAGATCGCAATCCCCGCGTGGATCCTGGCGTTCGGCGGCATCGGCATCGTCCTGGGCCTCTCGACCTACGGGTACAAGGTCATCAAGACCATCGGCAAGAACATCACGGAGATCACGCCGACCCGCGGCTTCCCGGCCGACTTCGGCACGGCCACGACGGTGCTGGTGTTCTCGAAACTCGGAATGCCCATCTCCACCACGTTCGTCATCGTGGGGGCCGTGATGGGCGTTGGCCTGGCTCGCGGCTTCGCGGCCCTCGACCTGGGCGTCATCCGCCGCATATTCACCTCCTGGGTCATCACCATCCCCGTCTCGGCCGTGCTGGCGATGGTCATCTACTGGATTCTGATGGCCGTCATGGGGTAGACGCCGCCCTCGCCTTCCGCCTTCGGCCAGGCCTGCGGCGGACAGGTCGGTTCGCGGCTGAACGTTACCGGAGGCGCCGTTCGCCGTTTCCCGATTCCCGAAGTACGATTCCCGATTCCCGCCGCTGCCGTACCTGTGGATAACTTTTTGACCGCGCCGGCGCGCCCCGAAAACGGGCTTTTTGACCCCTTCCGGAGGGGCAAAACGGCCCTGGCGCTAGCGCCAGAGGGGGCGCGCGGGCAAAATGTTAAGATAGGTAAGGCAAAATCGCGCGCTTTTTGAACGTTTTTGAACGGTTTTGACCGGAACATGGTCCGATTTCGCGCTTTTTGAGCGTTTTTGGCGGCCTGCCATATTGGCAGTTATAGATACTTCTTTGTGGAAAACTTTTCCCGGGGCCGAGTTTGCCGGCCGGCGGGGCGGTTTTCGAACAAGCCCCCGGCATTGCACAAGCCCCCGGCATTGCCGGGGGATGATTGGCGCGCCGAAGAATCCCCGCGTGGTGCGCGGGGCTTGTTACACCCCGGCACCGTACAAGCCCCCGGCATTGCACAAGCCCCCGGCATTGCCGGGGGATGATCGGCGCGCCGAAGAATCCCCGCGCGGTGCGCGGGGCTTGTTCCACCTACCGGCGCATGACCTGCGGCTGGTAGGGGTGGCTGCGCTTGCGGCCGACGGAGACCTTGAGGATCTTGTCGCCCTGCTTGATTTCATCGACGACGTCCATGCCGGTCGTGACGCGGCCGAAGACGGCGTGTTTGCCGTCGAGCCACTGCGTGGGCACGTGGGTGATGAAGAACTGGCTGCCGCCCGTGTTCGGGCCGGCGTTTGCCATCGAGATTACGCCGCGCGCGTGGCGCAGGCGCGGCGAGATTTCGTCGGCGATGACGTATCCGGGCCCGCCGCTGCCGGTGCCCGTGGGGTCGCCGCCTTGGATCATGAAGTCCGGTATGACGCGGTGGAACGTGACGCCGTCGTAGTAGCCCTTCTCGGCGAGGCTGATGAAGTTGGCGACGGTGTTGGGGGCGTCGTCCTCGGCCAGTTCCAGGACGATGTCGCCCTTGTCGGTGCGGATGGTGACCTGCGGCAGGGGTTCGGGCACGGCGGTCTCCTTGGTTGAAGGCTCGGTGGACGAGGCCTTGCCGCAGCCGGCCGCCAGGAGGCAGGCGGCGAGTGCGGCGGCGACCGCGGAACAGATGGAACGCTTCATCATAAGTGTTCTCCTACTAAGCGGCGGGCGGCCGGGCCGCGCCGCGGCGCTCGCGGTAAATCAGCGCCAGATTGCGAATATATACGACGCTGCCGAACGATTGGCCAAGAATAAACACCGGGTCGGCCCGGACGACGGCGTAGGCCAGCAGGCCCGCGCTGCCGAAAAGGCTCAGGTACCAGAACGCCACCGGGATGACGCTTTTCCTGCGGCGCTCGGAGGCGATCCACTGGACGAGGAATCGCGCGGTGAACGCCGCCTGGGCGGCGAAGCCCAGGACGGCCCAGAAATCGAGGTTCGCCAGGAGTCGCTCAAGCATCGGTCCGCTCCCATTCTTCGGCGTCGATATGAAGCAGGCGGCTCTGCATCCAGCGGACGGCGAAGGCGTCGCGCAGCGCCCGGAAGACGCGGTTCCACACGCCGTACTTCGCGCGGCCGGCGGCGCGCGGCCGGTGGCGGACGGGCACCTCGAGCACGCGGTACCCCTCCATGCGGACGAGGGTGGGCAGGAACCTGTGCATTCCGTTAAAAAACTTCACTTGCTCGATGCACTCGCGGCGGAAGACCCTGAGGCCGCAGGCCGAGTCGCGGATGGTCTCGTGCGTCAGCCGGTTGCGCACGCCGTTGGCGATGCGGGTGGAGATGCGCCGCAGCCGCGTGTCGCGCCGCTGGCGGCGCCAGCCGTTTGCGAAGTCGCACGCGCCGCCGGCGACCAACTCAAGAAGGCGCGGGATGTCGTGCGGGTCGTTCTGAAGGTCGGCGTCGAGGGTGGCGACGAAGCGGCCTCGCGCCGCCCGCAGCGCCGCCGCGAGTGCCGCCGTCTGGCCGCCGCGCTTCTTCAGCGCCACGACGCGCAGGCGAGGGCACGCGCGCATCGCGCGGCGGAGGGCGTCGGGCGTGCCGTCGGTGCTGGCGTCGTCGGCGATGATGAGTTCCCAGGGGCGCCCGGAGGCCGCGGCCGAGGCGACCTCGGCCGCCTCGCGCACCAGCGCCTCAACGTTCTCGGCCTCGTTGTGCGCAGGGGCGACCAGCGAGAGGAAGACCTCCCCCGGTGCGGCGGGGCTCATGCCTTCTCCTTCGGCAGGCGGCAGGGGTCGTATGCCGGGTCGCCGGCGCGATAGACCTCGTTTGCGCGCATGACGGCCTCGAGCAGTCGCGGCGTGCATCCGGCGGCCCTTGCGGCGGCGATTATGGCCCGCGTGTCCTTGGGCAGGCACTTGCCCGAGAAGCCGCGATTGTCGGGATACACGAAGGTGTGGTCGCGGCTGATGCGCGGGTCGGCCAGCCAGATCTCCCTCAGTTCGTTGTAGTCAACGCCCATGGCGCGGGCGATGTCGAAGAACTCGTTGCAGAACGTCACCTTGGCGGCGTAGAAGGCGTTCTCCATGTACTTGGCGAGTTCGGCCGTGCGGCTGTCGCAGAAGTGGAATCGCAGGTCGCTGTGATAGTAACGCTTATAGATATCGGCCACGCGCGACGTATCGGCGACGGGGCCGCCCAGGACGACGAAGGGGTGCCGCCGCACGTCGGCCAGCGGGTGGGCCGGCGTCTCGCCCAGGTACTCCGGCTGAAAAACGACGGCCTTGCGCGTGCGGCGGCGCAGGCGCTCGGTCGTGCCGGGGGCCACCGTGGAGCAGATGACGATAAGGGGCGCCCCTATCCAGCCGACGCACTCCTCGACGATGCCGGTGTCGCACGCGCCGCCGCGGCCGGCGGGCGTGGGCACGCACACGAAGGCGCACTCGCACGCGCCTACGCGGGCCTTCCGGCGCGCCGACGCGCCGGCATCGATCGCCACGGCGTCGCCGCCGAAGAGTTCGTGCAGGCGGCGGCCGACGAACCCGTAGCCGACGATTGCAACGCGATTCCGGCTGGCCATCACGGCCTCCTTCTTTCCCCTCTCCGCCGGGATCAGGGCAGCGACCGTAAGGGAGCGGTGCAGTTGCGCTGGGCAGCCCCACGGCACCGCTCCCTTACGGTCGCGGCTCTGATGCCGGCCGCAGGAGCGCCCGGCGCTCGCCGCCGTCGTCCCACGCGCGGACCTCCTGCCACGGGCCCGCGCGGTCGGCGTCGGCCCGGTCGCCCGCGTTTACCAGGATAAGGTACGCCTGGCGTGCGGTCGTGCGCCAGGCGGCCGCAGCCTCGGCGTCGGGCAGCACGGGCATGATGCGGCCGGCGCTGAAAAGGACGCGGGCCATCGGTTCGCGGAAGAACCGCACGTCTGCATCGGCGGGCAGTTCCGCGGCCAGCCAGCGGCCCATCCGGCCCTGGACGTCCTCCCGTGCCGCCAACGCGGGCGCCACGTGCCCGGCCGCGATCAGGTGAACGCCGAGCACAACGGCCGCCACGGCCGCGAGCGCCGCGGCCATGCGCCCCTGCCCCGCCAGGAGAATCGCGCATGCGATGCCGACGGCCGCCACGCACGCCGCCGCAAGCACCGCCGCGCGGAACTCCGGGTACGCCCACGCGGCCCAGATTCCGCCGCCCATCGCCGCGGGCACAAGCAGCCAGTGCGAAGCAAGGAGCCACCTGCCCGCCCGCGTTACAGGCTGCCTCAGCCCGGCCGCGCCGATGCCCGCCAGCACAAGGAACGGCGGCGCCGCCACCAGGGCATAATGCAGCCGCTTCCCGGCGTTGAACGACAGGAACACCAGCCCGCCCACGCCCCACGCCAGCAGGAACACCAGCGCCGCCCTCCTGACGGCCTCACGCCGCAACGCTGCGTACACGCCGTACGCCACGAGCGGCAGCCACGGGAGCCACAGGACCGGCGCCCGTGTCGCATAGTAATGCCAGGGCTTGTAGTGCCCGAACTCGCCGACGTACCGCCCGGCGGACTCTATATACCAGACCTCAGCCGCCTTCGGCCATTGAAGAATCACGTGCAGGCCCCACGGCAGCACAACCGCCAGGAACAGGAGCACGCCCGGAAGGGGGTGGAGGCGTCCGATGCGGCGGGCCTCGCGGCTGAACAGGGCGGCCGCCAGGAGCGCCACGGCGGCGATGCCCAGCGGGAGCGGGCCTTTCGTCAGCACACCCAGCGCGAGGCTCGCCCACATTCCGGCGGCGAAGAGCAACTGCCGGCGGCGGTCGGGTTCCTGGAGCGCCAGCCACGCCGACACCAGGGCCGCCGTCGTCCAGAACGCCAGTTGCATGTCGACCTCGGCCCGGCGGCCGTACACGAGGGCCGCCGCCGACGTAAGATAGATGACGCCGGTGATGACGGCGGCCCGCAGGTCCGCCACCCGCCGCATCCACAGCACCAGCAGCACCATCGTGCCGAGCGATGCCGCCACCGACGGCAGCCGCGCGGTCCATTCCGACATGCCGCCCGCCGCAACGGCCAGCGCCCCGCCTATCCAGAACGGCAGGGGCGGCTTGCGGGCGTCGGGCCGGCCGCCCAGGTGCGGCATGATCCAGCCGCCGACCGTCATGAGTTCGCGCGTCCGCTCGGCGGCCAAGCCCTCGTGGCTCAGGAGCGGCGCCGACCCCAGGTACGCCAGGCCCGTGGCCAAGCCGTACGCGATGAGGACGGCCATCCAGAAGAAAAGACTGCCGCGCAGGCCGGGCGCGTCGGGAGGCGCGGATGCCGGCCGCGCGGACGGCGTCGCGCGCGGCGGCGCGGCAGCGTGTGCCCTGCTGGTCCCGCCCTCCGGCGGCTGTTCCGCTGCGTCCATAAGCGGGCATTCTACCGCGCCCGGAGCGCTTGTCCACGAAACTGGCGGCGCAGCGTAGTACGTTAACGGAGCCGCGACCGTGAGGGAGCGGTGCCGTGGTTGCGTTAGCCGCGTGCGCGGGCCAACGGCGCCGCTCCCTTGCGGTCGCGGCTCCGACACAGCACCGCAGGCCCTGCGCGTGATGCTCGAACGTCGGCGATTTCCCGCGTGATTCCCACCACGCCCGCGAGATAATTGTAGAGGCAGCCGTTACGGACGCATCCGGGCCGCACCGGCAACCGAAGGCGGGCCTCCCATGACCGACGCCGACTTGGTTCGGGCCATCCAGGCGGGCGACCAGACGGCGCTCGAAACGCTTTACCAGCGATACCTGCCAAGCATCTGGCGGTACGCCTTCAGCCAACTCTCGGGCAACGCCGCGGCGGCCGAGGACGTGGCGAGCGAGACGTTCCTGGCGGCGGTGCGGCAGATAGGGCGCCTGGCGCCGGAGGGAGGAAGCGTGGGCGGGTGGCTGATAGGCATCGCGCGGCACAAGGCGCAGGACCTGCGGCGGAAGGCCGCCCGCCTGGCCGCCGCCCTGGACCAGGGCGCGGCCGACGCCGCCGCCGCCGCGGAGACGCCCGCCGCCGCCCTGGAGACGGCCGAACTCAGGGCGTGCGTCGGCCGCATCATGGACGGCCTCGACGATGAAGAACGCCAGATCCTGGAATGGAAATACCTGGACGACCTGCCGGTTCGCAACATCGCCGCACGACTCGGACGAACGGAGAAGGCGGTGGAGGCGGCGCTGTACCGGGCGCGGCAGACGTTCCGCGCAGCGTACGAGCGGGCGCAGCGGGTGCGCCGGTAGGACGTCCCGGTCGGGCGCCCACGCTGGCGGGCGCGTCCGCGCACAGGAGTATGATACTATGAGCAACAATGACAAGCACGACGACGTGGCCGGCCTGCTCCATGCCGGCTACGCCGCACCCCCGCCGCGAGAGGCGTTCGTTCGCGGCCTGGGGGAGCGGATGCGGGCGGAGTCGGCGGCGTCGCGCGCCGCCGGTGCCGCCGCCGGGGCAGCCGCCGGTGCCGCCGCCGCGCCGTCGCTGCGCGCCGCCGAGGCAGCCGAGGCAGCCGCGGCCGCGCGGCCTGCGCGGACGCCGGACCTCCGGTGGACGTGGGCTGCCGCCGCGGCCGCGGCCCTCCTGTTCGCCATCAGCCTGGCCTTCGTCGTCATGCGGCCGGGCGACAGCGGCAGCGGCACGCCGGGCATCCCCGCCGCCGGACTCCACCCCGCCCCGGTGCCCGAGGGCACGCCCGAAGAGAACCTTGTGCCGCTGGACATCAAGTTGCCGAGGGCCCTCGTCGGCCCGACGCCCAAGAACATCAAGCCTTCGCCGCACCTGGAGCCTTACAGCGACAAGCCGCGCCCCGTGTTCAAGGTCCCGGCGGGCACCGTCAACCTGGCCGCAGGCAGGGCCGTCACGGCCAGCGACCCGAACCCCGTGGTGGGCGAACTGAAGCAGTTGACCGACGGCGACAAGGAGGGCGAGGACGGCAGTTACGTTGACCTCGGCCCCGGCAGGCAGTGGGTCCAGATTGACCTCGGCGAGCCGTGCGTCATTTACGCCGTCGCCGCCTGGCATTACCACGCCGAGAAGCGCGTGTACCACGACGTGGTCGTCCAGGCGGCCGACGACCCGGACTTCATTGAGAATGTGCAAACTATTTACAACAATGATTTTGACAACTCATCCGGCCTGGGCGTCGGCAAGGACCTGGAATACATAGAGGACTACCGCGGACGCCTGTTCGACGCCAGGGGCGTGCGGGGCCGGTTCCTGCGCCTCTACAGCAACGGCAACTCATCCAACGATCTCAGCAATTACATCGAGGTGGAGGTTTACGGCAAGCCGGCGGCCCCGGCCCCCGGCGGCAAGGCGCCCGCCGCGCCGGCCGCCGCTACTCGTACTTCCCGGTCCTGACGGCGGCCCTGAGGGGCAGCGCGCGGCCGCCGACCGCAAGCGTGCCGCCCACCGGGCCGCTGAAGAGCACTTCCGCGCCGCCCACCTTAGCACCCACCGCGCCGCCGCTGCGCACGAGCGCGACCGGCTGCGGCTCATCCGTCTGAAGGACGTGCAGGAACAGGTCCTCCGTGCGCGGCTCGGGCGGCAGCACCTCCACCCGCCACTTGTGGGCAAGGGGCGTCTGCGCCGACGGCCGCGGCTCAAACGTCTGCCCGCCGTACGTGTATCCGTGCACCTTGCGGATGACGGGCCTCTCCGGCAGGAGCGTCCGCACGGCCAGGCGGCCCTTGCCGTTGACGGCCACGATGTCGGCGCCGTCAATCTGCGGCTCGTCGTGGGTGTGCAGAAGCCAAGTCTTTTCGTATTCCGGCCGCGTGGAGACCACGCGGTCAAAGACGATGATCGTCGCGGGGCGCACGAAAACGATTTGCCGGACCCAGCAGGAAAGTTTCTCCGGCGAGTAGGCCCTGGTGCAGTCGGCGGCCATGAAGGCGTACTCGGGCCGGTTCTCGTATGCCGCGATGTCGCCGCGCTCGAAGGCGTCGCGCTTCTTCTGCCACTCGGCGAGCGACTGCGGCGGCCACGCCCCGCGCATGTTCTGCCCGCCGTCGTTGGCGCAGGGGTTGCGGCCGCCGTCGCGCAGGCGCTCCCACTTCTCGCCGGGCTGATGGACAAGGATGCAGTTATGAGCAATCGTGCGCTGGAGCCAGTTGACGGAGTGCCCGTCGAGGTAGTCCGTGTACTCGCCGCTCTCGGTGGCCAGGGGCGCGAAGCGGAAGACCTCGAAGTTCCCGGCCTCGTAGTGCTGGTGGTTGTTCCAGAAGTCGCCGCACTCGAACCGCAGCCAGGTGGCGGCGTCGGTCCAGTCGCTGCGGGCATACACCCTGCCGATGCCCGCGGCCAGGTGCGCCGGCGGGAACGTCCCGAGGTCCGCCGGCGGGTCCGGGTCCTCTTCGTAAAGGAAGTCTATGAGCCGGGCCTGGGCGTTCGAGCCGCCGCGGCGCTTGCACGCCGCGTACCGCGCCAGTTCCGACCCGCGGAAGTACTGAGCCAGCACGGTTCGCGTGTGCCGCGGGTACTCCGCGTGGCCGCCGTACGTGTTGGCCCCGTCGCCCTCGACGGCGTAATGCTCGGCCCCGTACTCGCCGAAGCCCGGGTACGGCTGGAGCATCTCGTACGCCAGTCGCTGGTAAAAGAACCGCGGCGCCTTCGCGAAGCCGTCGTACCCGTCCATGCGCCGGGCCATCTCCAGGCCCTTGACGAGGTTCCACAGGCAACCGCGCGTGTACCAGCCGCACTCGGCGTACCCGCCGCCGGCGCCGAACTCCAGGAGCACCGGCAGCACGCCGCCCTCGTAGAGTTTCTTGAGGGCGTAATCGCGGAACTCGGCCGCGCGCGGGTTCTCGCCCGTCGTGGCGTAGGCCACTTGTAGATAACACTCGATTTTCGATAACGTGGAATTGTGGAACGCGCCCTCGTCGGCCGCGTACTTCGCCAGGTGGCCGTTCATCCACTCGACCATCGCGCGCCGGTCGTCGGCCGCCAGGACGTCGTGGAAGAAATCATAGACGAGCGCCGCCCGCGTGAGCGCAAGGTGCGTGTCCTGGTGAACGTTCGTCACGCCTGCGGCCGCCTTCTGCCTGGCGGACGCCAGGAGCGGGTCGATGCGCTCGCGCGGGGCGCCCTGGACCGCGTGCGTTATGCCGACGGCCAGGAGGTCGGCGCCCTTGCGGACCTCGGCGTACGCCTTCGGCTTGGCCTTCGCGAGGGCCGCCAGGTGCTCCCTGGAGCCGTACAGGCGCGGGTGGGCCTTGAGCATGTGCGCCCATGCGCCGCTTGCGATGCGCGGGGCGGGCCGGGGGATCTCCGCCGCATCCGCCGCCCCGCCCTCGCCCTGCGCCTGGGCCGGCCGCGGCAGCGGCAGCGGAAGCACCGCCGCCAGGGCGCCCAGGCACGCGGCCAGCGCGACGGCCGCCGCCGCGGCGACCGCAAGCAAGGGGCTTCCGCAGTTGCCCTTCGCACCGGCGACCCAGGGCATGCATCATCTCCTTACCGGGACGGCGCCTTGACGGGCGTACGCGCTGCGGGCGCGGCGGCCTTCGGCGCGGGCACCGGCTTGCTGCCAGGGACGGCCGGCGCGACCGCGCCAGCGGGCTCCACCTTCCCGCATATGCCGGCTTCCTTGCGGTATCGGCTGCGGCCGAGGCGGCGGACAAGCCCGTCAATAATCTCCGCCTCATATAGACATTCATCGGAGATGCGCAGGCACACCTTGGCCTTCACATCGAGCCACAGCGGGATGTCTTCGGGCGTCGAGGCCGCCAGGGCGTGGCGGTCCTCCACCCATTCGTACGTGCCGCCGGTGATGCGCCCGTTCTTCATCCACTCTTCGGCGGCCTTCAGGAGTTCGTCGTGCGAGAGGCGCCGGTCGTCGGGCTTGAGGACGAACTTCTCCTCGGCCCGGCGGCGCAGGCCCGCCAGGAGCGCCTCCTTCTCGGCGGGCGTCTTGGCGGCGTAGGCGTCCCACGCAAGGCCCAGGGCGCCGAGCACCTTCTGGACGGCGGCCGCCGCCCGCTTGGCCGACTCCCCCGCCCCCGGCGCAGCCGCGTGCTTCTGAAGCGCCTCCAGCCCCGGCGGCGTGAGGAGATAGCGCAGGCACGAGACGGCCTCGCCGCGCAGTTGCTCGTCGGCGCTCGCCAGCAGGGGCACGAGGTGCGCCGCGGCCCGCAGGTCCTCGTACTCGTACAGGGCAAAGGCGAAGTCGAACGCCGCCTTGGGGTCCTGCGTCGCCAGGCCCTTGACCAGGAAATCGAAGTCCTGCGGGTGGCCGAACAGTCCGAGCGCGCGGACGGCCTGTCCGCTGGAATCGCCCCCGGCCTGCAACGCAAGTTGCCGGATGCGCGGCAGCGCTGGCAGGTATTGCGCCTGGGCCAACAGGAACATCGCCGATTTCTGCGCGGCCGCGTCGGAGGACTCCGCGAGCGCCTGCGCCAGCGCCGGCAGCCCCTTCGGCCCGAACGCCCACCAGAGAAAAGAGTGCGTCAGCGGCCAGCGGACGGCCATCGCGTGCTGCTCCCGGAAAACCGAGCCCTTGTGGTCCCGCAAAACGGCCGTGAGCATCGGCAGCGCCCGCGGGTCCTGCGTCCGGGCCGCGTCCATGGCCGTGTAGAACACATAGTTATAGTTGAGCGCCGGGTCCACGTCGCCGGACCATGCGGCGGCAATCGCCTGGGCCTCGCCCAGGTTGCCTATCTGCCACAGCACGACGGCCGCGCCGAGTTTGAAGAAGTCGTCCTTCTCCGTGGCCGCATCGATCTTGGCGAGTTCCTGTTTCAGGCGGGCCGCGCCGGCGGGACCGGCCTGGATGAGCGTCTTCCAGGCCGCATCAAGTTCCTTCCCCTTGGCCTGCTGCTGCTCCTTGGAAAAGTCTTCCGGCTTGACGCGGCGCATGGCAGCCACGGCCTTGTCGAGGTCGCCCGGCGCGGCCGCCGGGGGCGCCGCCGGGGCAGACTTGGCAGCAGCGCCACCCTGCGCCGCACCTGCCGGCGCCGCAGCCGCCGGGGCCGGAACCGCCGGCGCGGGAACCGCCGGCGCCGCCGCCGGGGCGGACTTCGGCGCGGCGCCCGTCTCCGCCGCGGCAGCCAACACCGGGGCGGCGACCGCAATAATGCCAAGTACGCACGCGACGGCAGCCGGCGATCTGGTCATGGTCGGCCCCTCCCTGGGATTCACTTGTCGCTGCGATTCTACCCGCGGGGCGTTCCCGGCAACAGTGTTTGCCTGCGGAGCGCCCGCGCGGCCGTTATATACGCGCGCCGCGCCGCGGGCGCCATGCTTTCGGGCCGTTGCGAAAGCCTGGTTGTGCGCGGACGCGCCCGCGCCCACATTCTTGCGAAGCGACCGGGCGGCGGGTACTATTATTTCCGGCCCATACGCAGGCTTAAGCGCTCCCGAACCGGAGGGCACGCCATGCGGCCCCAAGCACTTGTCCCCTTTGCCTTGTGTGCCGCGCTGCTGCTCGGCCCGGCCACCGCCGGTTCCGCCGGTGCCGCCGACGCCGAGGACGCCGCCCAGGCCGTCGAGTCGCTCTTCGGCAACGACATCCGCAGCGTGCGGGCCACGCCCGACGCCCGCGACGACGTTGAGTTGGCGGGGCGCATCCTCGATGCCGCGCGCAAGGCGCAGGGCCAGCCCGCCTTCGCCGCCGTCCTGTGCGAGAAGGCGTACGAACTTGGCTGCGCGAATCCGACCGGCTACCCGACGGCGGCCGCCGCCCTTGAACTCCTGGCACAGGCTGCGGCGGACCGCGCCGCGTGGTGCGCGGAGCGCGTGCTCGACCTGCGGCAGCGGCAGTTCGATGCGGCCCGCGGCGACGAGAAGAAGGCGGCGGGCGAAGCGCTCCTGGCCTGCCTCCTGCCGGCCCTGGAGGCCAAGGAGAAGTCCGGCGCCCTGCCCGACGCCGCAGCCCTCTGCCGCCGCATGCAGACGGTCGCCGCGGCCACTGACAGCCCGCGCCGGGCCGACATCGACGCCCGCGCCGACGCACTCGCCATGAAAATGAAGGTCGCACGCCAGATCGCCGACGTCAAGGCCATGCTCGCCAGAGACCCCAGGAACGTCGCTGCACGGGAGGGCCTCGTGCGCCTCTACCTGGTGGAAATGGACGACCCGGCCGAGGCCGCCGGCAACCTGGAGGGCGCGGCCGACGAGAAACTCCTGAAGTACGTCCCCGCGGCGGCCAAGGGCGTTGCCGCCGCGCCCGAAGTGGCCTGCACGGAACTGGCCGACTGGTACCGCGGCCTGGCCGAGACCGCGCCGCCCGCCGCCAAGGCCGCCATGTATGCTCGCGCAAAAGAATATTTGAAGCGGTTCCTTGAGGTTCATCCCGCCCAGGACCTCGACCGCACGCGGGCAACCCTGGCCCTGGCGAAAATAGAGGAGGCCGCGGCCAAACTGTCCGCTCCGGCGCGGCCGACCCCGACCCCGAAGCCGCCGGCGCCGCGCGAAAAGCCTGCGCCGCCGGTCCAGCAGTGGATCGACCTCCTGGCGCTCGTTGACCCCGCTCGCGATGCCGTCCTCGGCGACTGGTCTCTGAAAGAGGGCTCTCTGGTCATGACCGGGCCGGGCAGCACTCGGCTTGCGATCCCCGTCGCCATCGACGGGGACTACCAGTTGCAGGTAGAGTTCGCCCAGATGCGTGGAGACAACGAAGTGGCGTTCATCCTGCCCGTGAGGTCTCGCGCGACCGCCCTCCTGATCGGCAAAGATGTGCGCCAGCGGAGCGGCCTGTTCTGGGCCGAGAAGGGCGACACGATGGTGTCCCCCGCCCCGCTGAAGATGCGCGAGCCACATGCCCTCGAAGTGACCGTGCGCGCCGATAAAGGTTCCGCGGACATCGACGTGCAACTCGACGGCAAGCCTTACTTCCGCTGGCAGGGGCCGCAGGGGTCGCTCACAGTCTGGGACGCGTACCGGCTGCCGGACTCAAAGTGCGCGGGGCTGGGCGCGTGGGGCGGCGAAGTCGTCTTCAAGAGCGTGCGGCTGCGGATGCTCTCAGGCGAGGCTCGGCCGTTGCGCCCGCCGCCCGGCGGCGCCACCAAGGCTCTCAGCCCGGCCAAGCCCGCGCCGGCGGCCCAGCAGTGGATCGACCTTCTAGCGCTCGTGGATCCAGCAAAGGACGCCCTGGCCGGGCAATGGGAGCGTCAAGGGACTGCGCTGGCCATCGCCGGCGGCGAGCCCGACCGGCGACTCGCGGTTCCTCTGGCCGTCGCGGGAAGTTATGAACTGGATGCCCGGCTGATGCGCACCGCCGGAGACAACGCCGTGATGATCGCCCTGCCGGTCGGCGCGGCGAGCGTCGGCCTGTGTTTCAGCGTCAGGGCAAGTGCCGCAAGCGGCCTCACGCGCATCAACGGGCGCGGCGGCGACGCCAACGAGACAACGGTCAAGGACGCCGCCCTCCAGAACGGCCGCGCGTATGCCGTCCACGTCAAGGTGTTGGTGCAGGGCGATAACGCCCAGGTGGAAGTCACGCGCGACGGCGCCCCGTTTATCTCCTGGAGCGGCCCCCAGTCGGCCCTGACGCCCGGATGGACGTTCGCCGATTCCAGGCAGCCGGGCTTGGGCGCCTGGGGCTGCAAGGTCATTTTCCACAGCCTGCGGCTGCGGATGCTCTCAGGCGAGGCTCGGCCGCTGCGGCCGTAGCCTCCGCGGGCACTCAGCGAGGGGCCGCCGCAAGGCGGGCGAACTCTTCAAGGTCCTTGTACTCGCGGCGCCAGGTGGTGTACATCATGCCGCAGACGCCCTGGAAGTTCGCGGCGGCGGACCGCCAGCCGTCAACGTTCGCCTTCACGTCCGACGCATCGTAATATCCCGCCATGATGATCCTGTGGCCGCGGCGCGAGAAGAACTCCAGCGACTCGCTGCGCTTGCCGAAGTACCACGCTGCAACGTTCACGCTCCTGTCAAGCCCCTCCCACGAGCCTTCAAGCGTGCTGCCGACCAGGTAGTACTTGTCGCGGGCGTTGTGGTTGGGGTCGAACATGTCGCTCCATACGAAAATCTCGGCCTGCGGCTCGGCGCGGCGCACGAGTTCGGTGCAGCGGCGGACGTTCTCGGCCAGGGCCTGGCCGGCCGTCCTGCCCCCGGCCGCGCACAGGCCGCAGTGCCCCGCCACGCGGATTTCGTCGTGGCTCA
>Ga0194113_10003870_pt1 | contig 19842 bp, 17 predicted proteins | sample TA2MahC200mmetaG_FD_146193 | JGI IMG/M metagenome (GOLD analysis project Ga0194113, IMG submission 146193) | Freshwater microbial communities from Lake Tanganyika, Tanzania - TA2015017 Mahale Deep Cast 200m | ecosystem: Environmental > Aquatic > Freshwater > Lake | place: Tanzania: Lake... | reverse complement strand
GTCAATATCGAAGCGGGCGACGTTCACACCCAGTTCCGTCAGACGCTGCCGCAATTGCGGGAGGTTGTCCAGCAGCATGGTGTGGGCGGCTGGCGTCTCGGTTTCCAATCGCGCCGTCAAGATGCCGCGCTGCAGGGAAACCTGAAGGCTCAAAGAGCCGAGTTCCGGCGGGTGCAGGCGAAGGCGGAGCACCTCGGCGCCGTGCGGCGCGGTCGCCACCGCGCGGGCGATCCGTTGCAGGAACCGTGTCTGGTCGGCTCGCGTGGGCGAACCGGCTCCCGGCGTCGTGGCGTCCGGTTGGGCGAGCATGCGGGACGGCCAGTGGTCGAGCGGCGGACTGGAACGGTCCGCGGCTTGGTGTGCGGGCGCGGGCGACTCCCGCTTGCCGACCTCATCGGTCGGCGCGGCGTGCTTGCCGGAGTCCGATGGCGAGTTGGCCTCGTGCGTCTCCAGCACCGGGCTATCCGGGGCCCGCGAGCCAGGGAGCGTCGGCTGGAGGGCGAACCTCGCCGGTTCCTCACTGCCCTGCCGCGCGACGTTTGGCGCGGGCGGAGTCTGGGGAGACACTGCCGGACTCGCGGAATCCGGAAGGAGGTGTGAAGGGGTATCGGAGACCGCGGGTGCTGGCGGAGGCGGGTTCGTGATGCCTGCCGAGTTGTCTGCCGTCGCGGCGGCGGGGGGCTCGCCGATGACTGCGGTGTTCGTTGTCGACGCGACCGCCGGTGAGGACTGCGGCACGCTCGGGCCGTTGTCGCCGGGCTGTGCGGGGGACCCCGTCGCGGGTGGCGCGGGCGCCAGTGACGGGAAGATGACCACGTCGGACGCCAACGCCGGTTCCGTGGCGGACGATCCGGTAGTTTGCGGCTGCTGTTCCGCGGGCACCGGCTGCGGGAACGCCGCGGACGGGTCGTCCTTGCAGTGGCAATCGCCCTGGTCCGGTGAGGCTTGGGGCGGATCGTGCGGGGACGGTCGCGTCGTGGTCGGCGTCCCACGCGGCGGCGTCCCGCGCGTCGCATCGGACGCCGCGGGCCGGAGGTGGTTTTCGAAGGCCGCGTCGCGAGGCCGCGAGGCCGACGAGGCTCGGTCCCCGCGGACCGGTTCGGCAGCTTCTCGCGGTGCGCGGCACTCCGCTCGTGAAATGTCCATGGTTGGTCTATTCCGATCGGTTGATCTGTCCCAAGGTGTCGAGCGTCGCCTGGATCTGGGACGCGACGGGCTCGCCGCTGCGAATCATCTTCAGGATTTCCGCCAACAGATCCGCGTCGGCGCCCTGTTTGAATTCGGCGAGCACTCTTTTCCGTTTGTCCACGTTCATCTTGGTGAGGACGGCGGCGACATCGTCGCGCGCCTCGTCTTCCCACATCTTGACGAGCTGCTCCTTCGTCTGGGCGGGTTTCAACGCTTCGAGCGTCCGTTGCAGCTCCAGCATGGCCGCCGACTGTTCGTCCTCCGCCTGTTTCTGGAGCTGCAGGTCGTACGACCGCGTGATTTCCTGGAACCGCGTCTGGTCGGTCTGTACGGTTGTCTGGAGGGTCAGCAGGTCCGAGAGTCCCTTGTCGATGGCCATTTCCCGGAGGTCGAGGTCGAGGCTCTTGAGCGTTTGGGCTTCGCGTTTTGCCGCATGCGCCGGCTGCTCGGCCATCGGCGACTTTTCGTTCGCGACCAGCTGTGCCTGGAGCGTGACGACATCGATGCCGTGCAATGCGGCGAGGACTCGGTACCAACGGCTCTCGTCGAGAGCGCCCTTGAGCCAGAGCGTGGCGATGAGGGCCACCTGGGCAAGCACGGTCGCCACGCAGAAGTACACGATGCCGGCAGAGAGCAGGGACATGAGTTTCTTCATGGACGTTCACTTCCCCGGCGGATGAGGACCCGCCGCAAAGCGACCTCGTCGAGCTGCCGCGTTTCGGCACGCTGTTCGGCTGCCGCATGCTGCACGGCCTGCTTTTCCCGCAAGTTCTCCAGGATCTTGACGGCCCGTTCGGCCTGCACCAGCAGCTGTCTCCGCCGTTCGATTTCGGCCTGCACCTGATCGCGCTGCCGCTGCAGTTGCCCCTGGCGGGCCGTCAGCAGCAGTTCGTGGCGGTGGGTGCCGAGCAGGTGGTCGACGTCCAGGGTGCCCGGTTGCGCGGCGGCCCGCGAAACGTCTCGGTTCTGGCGGATCTGGTCGTCGATCATTTCCAGTTGCCCCAGCAACGTCCGCTCGACCCGGAACGCGTCGGCCAATTCCTCGCGCCGCCGGTCGCGATGCGCCGCGCGAAGTTTCAACAGGGATTGCAGGCGGAAGACGAATTGAGCCATGGCGGTTCGGGTGGAGCCGTGAATCGTGAGTGGGTGAGGCCGCGGCTGCGACGTTGCGCGGCGGCGCATGTCACGCCGGCCGGTGTTCCTTTGTTTCGTGGGTGGCGTGTCTTGACGCCGCGGGTCTGGCGGGCTGTCGGCAGCGATGGGCCAGTTGCCGCAGTGCCTGGACGGTGGTCTCGAAATCGGACGATTCGTTCATGTCCTGTCGGAGGAAGCGGTCGATTTCCGGCTTCATGGCGATGGCCGCGTCGACCAGCGGGTTGCTGCCGGCGGGATACGCGCCGATCGTGATCAGGTCCTCGTGCTCGCGGTAGACGGCGATGAGTTCCCGCACGGCGCGGGCGGCCTCGCGCTGTTCCGGCGTGACGAGGTCGGGCATGAGGCGGCTGATGCTTTCCAGCAGGTCGACGGCGGGATAATGGCCTCGGCCCGCCATCCTGCGGGACAGGACCGTGTGGCCGTCCAACAGGCCGCGGACGGCGTCGCTGACCGGTTCGTTGGTATCGTCGCCTTCCACGAGGACGGAGTAGAACGCGGTGATGCTTCCGCGGGCGGTCAATCCGGCGCGTTCGACGAGGCGCGGGAGCAGCGCGAAGACGGACGGGGGGTAGCCCCGGGTCGTGGGCGGTTCGCCGGCGGCCAATCCGATTTCGCGCTGGGCCATGGCGAAGCGGGTGATGGAGTCCATCATGAGCAGGACGTGCTGACCGCGGTCCCGGAAGAACTCGGCGACCGTGGTGGCGGCGAGTGCCGCCTGGACGCGGACGAGCGCGGGCTCGTCGCTGGTGGCGACGACCACGACGCTGCGGGCCAGGCCTTCCGGCCCGAGATCGCGCTGCAGGAACTCGTTCACCTCGCGTCCGCGTTCGCCGATCAGCGCGATGACGTTGACATCCGCCGACGTGTAGCGGGCCATCATGCCCAGCGTGACGCTCTTGCCGACGCCGGATCCGGAGAAGATCCCCATGCGCTGGCCGCGGCCGCAGGTCAGCATCGCGTCGAGCGCGCGCACGCCGGTGGCCAACGGCGTGGTGATGCGGGGCCGGTCGACCGCCAGGGGAGGACGGCGGTTGAGGCGCGCGCGGTGAATCAGTGCCGGTTCGCTGTGGTGGTCGATCGGGCGGCCGTGGGCGTTGATGACGCGGCCGAGCAGTGCTTCGCCGACGCGGAGGAACCGCACGGTCCGCACCATCCGGACGCGATTGCCGCGCCGCACGCCCGAGACGCTCCCGAACGGATAGATGATCGTCGTGTCGTCGCGGAACCCGATCACTTCGCCCTGGAGCGGTTCGCCCGTCTGGCGTTCGATCTCCACCAGAGCGCCCACGGGCGCCGGGAAGCTCGCCACGGAAGTGGCCAGCCCGTCCGTGCTCACGACACGGCCGACCAGTTCGGTCGGCATCACCAGCGGCAGCAGGTCGTGAAGCGAGTCGCTCATGCCATCAACTCCTCTTCAATCCGCGCCAGCTGGCTGCTCAGCTGATGATCTATGTGACCATGTTCTGTCACTACTCGGCACCCTCCCGGTTCAATCTCGGGGTCGGGCACGATGTGGCTGGGGAAGAGCCCTCGGAGCGACTCCGCGACTTCGTCCCGGATGCGGCCGAGCGATTCGTAGTCGGCGGGGTTGAGGTGGAGGGAGACGGTGGCGCTGCCCGCGGCCAGTTCCAGCGCTTCGCGCGTCCACGCCCGGGAGATTTCGGGCCTGCGGCTCAGCTCGCCGCGGACCAGCCGCTCGGCCACGGCCAGCACCAGGCGGACGGCATTCTGTTCCCACTGGCGGACCCACGCGTGGCGGAGCTGTTGGACGGAATCGACGGCCTGTTCCAGGGCGGGCCGGAGCGAGTTCCACCGCGTGTCGAGTTCGGCCAGGGCGGCCTGGCGCGCGGCGACCCGCCCCTGTTGTTCCCCGTGCCGCCGCGCCTGGTCGATCGTCGCCTTCGCCTGCTGCTGCGCCTGGTCCAGGATCTGCTGGGCGCTCTTCCGCACGGACTCGAGGTACCGCGAAGCCGTCTCCGACATGTCCTCGAAATTGAACTTGGCGGTCCGGGCCGTCGTGCCGCTGGGTTTGAGTTGTCCGGACTTGATCACGAATCCCATGGCGAGTCAGCCTCTGTCGGTCGGTCGAAGTTGGTTCTCGTGCGATTCCTCGCGGCGGCGCGTGGCGGATCAGGCAGCGGCGGCAAAACGCTGGCGGCCGCCTGGGCTGACCGCCTGGGGATGGAGCAGGGCGCGGGCTGCCTCCGCCAGCTGCGTTTGGGCGCGCTCCACGTCGTCCAGGCGCAGCGGGCCGAGTTGCCGCATTTGGCGTTGGAGTTGGCCGGCTTCCCGAGCCGGCAGTTGGCGGAGGATTCTCTGGACCAGCGCGTGGCTGGCGCCGGCGAGCGCCACCAGTGTCGTGGCGGGTTCGACGGTGCGAAGGACCCTGGCCAACGTCACGTCGTCCAGCGATTCCAGGTCGGCGAACCGGAAGTTGGGGGCCGCCGGGCACGGATCGCTGGTGGTCGGACCCTGCTGGCCGCTGTTCCCCGGCAGCGGTTCTCGCCGCGAATCGCGCGGCAGCCGCTCGACGCCCGGCGACGACGAGGCCGGCGAGGCCTTGCGGTCGGCCGGCAGGGCCAACTGGCGTGCCAGGGCCAGCTGGCGTGCCAGGGCCGCGTCGCGGCGTGCCAGACGTGCGACGAGTGCGTGCCAGCCGTCTGACGGTGCGGCTCGCAAGATGGCTTCCACGGTGGCCAGGCCGGCCTCCGCGATCGGTGTGTCACTGGGGGCGGACGCCAGCAGCGATTGCATCTCCAGAGCCACGTCGCGCACGATTTCGGGACGTGGCGGTCCGAGTCGCGCGACGCGAGCGAGGACTTCGGCTTGCAGGGCGATGGGCATCTGCCGCAGCACGTGCGCGGCGCGATCGGGGGCAAGATGCGCCACGACCAGGGCCACGGTCTGCGGATGCTCGCGGACCAGCACTTTGGCCAGCGCATGCACGTCCACGCGTTCGAGATGGCAGAAGGGCACGGATTCGGTTTCCGCTTCCGCCGCGGAAGGCTCGCCGACCTCCGCACTTCCGGTCGGCGGGTCCGGCGGCCGTCCGAGTTTCTCGGCGAGTGACGGGTGGAGTTCCACTCCGTCGTGTCCGTCGGCCGAGCGGTGGTTGGCGGCGGTGCCGCGGGTGACGAAGTCCTGCATGACCTGCCGTTGTTCCCGCGGGTCGACCTCTCCCAGTTCCATGACCGCGTTCCGGACCCGTGCCGCGTCCTCGGGGTCCATGCCTTCCAGCAGGGCATCCGCGCTGGCGGCGTCGAGACTGGCGATCAAGATGGCGGCCTTCTTGAGTTTGGCGACGGTCATGCGGCGTCTCCTATCCAGCTACGCAGGATGTTGGCGGCCGCATCGGGGTCTTCCCGGACCAGTGCGGCGAGTTCCGCGCGCAGATTCGCGCCCGTCGACGCCGACCGCCGCTGCAAGATGACGGGGGCCTGCTCCGGTTCCTGCCGGGGTTCTCGCGCGACATCGCGCTGTGACAGAGGCACGATGTCAGCCACGGGGCCCTCTTCAGGCGAGGGCGCGGAGCCGCGGATCATGCTGCGCAGGAACACGAGGGACGCCAGGCCGACGGCCACCAGGGCCAGCGTCTTCCAGTTGGCGGAGAGCCATGCCAGCGTGGACGCCGTCAGCGTCGGTTCCTCGATCGGGTCCGGCGGCAGGTCGGTGTAGGTCGTGACTTGGACTTGAGGAGTGCTGTTTTCACCCGGCACGACCGGCGGAAGCGTGCTCGCGACGGAGCTGGTGATCGTGTCACGGACCTCCTTTTCAAGATTGCGCAACTCGGCCGGGTCCGGCGTCGCCGGTGTCTCTCCGGGCGCGACGGGATGCTGCTGATCCCACAGTTTGCGGAAGTAACTCTTCGGGATCGCGACGGTGGCGGTCACGAGCTTGGGGATCAGGCCGGCCCGCGTGCTGAGCGTCTGTTCGTGGCCGGGAATGGACACTTGGCTCTCGCGGTTCTCGTCGGACGTGGCTTCCTGAGTCGATGCCGTCGTGATTTCCCGCGGCGTGTTGCTGGTCACGCCGTTGGGCACGGCCCCCGGGCGTCCTGCCGCGGCCGGCCGTGATTCGGTGGTTTTGGTGTACATGTTGGACTCCACCGCCGTCGACTGCTGGTCGATCACGACCTTCGTCGATTCGTTTCGCACGACCGGATCGAGTTCGACGTTGACGCCGACGGTCACGCCGGGGTACATCGTGAGGCACTCGTGGATCTTGTTCTTGTAGTACTCCTCGTAAAACCGTTTCGTGTCCGCGTACACCATTTCCGCGGCGCCGTGTTCCAGCGAACCCGCGTTGCCGCCCCACGCCCGCCCGCTGGCCATGTCCGTGATGTAGATGTCCTCGGGCTTGAGTCCGAACCAACCGCAGGCGGTGGTGCGGATCGTGTGGACCGTTTCCGCCTCTAACGGTTTCCGGCCTTTGGCCGTGACCGCCACCGTCGCCTTACGCTCGACGACCGGCGGGTAGCCGCCCTTGGAATACTCGCGATATTGCACCGTCGCGTTGTCGATCCCGGCGATTTGGGCGATCACGCGCGCGAGTTTCTTCTGCGTGGCGTGCCGGATTTTGAACTCCTGCAACTGCTTCGAGTCGATCAGGCTGTTGTTGCTGGCCAGCATTTCATCGATGGCCGAATCGAAATTCTGGGGCGTGAATTCGTTGTCGGACAGCGCCTTCAAGTAGTCCGTGATCCTGTTGCCAGGCACTTGCACGCGATTGCCGACGATCTCCCATTGGTCGAGTCCGGCGTCGCCAAAGGCCTGCTGCATGGCATCGAGTTCCTCGTGCGAGAATTCGCGAGCGCCGAACAGATAGCGACGGCTCCCGCGCACCTCGTACACGAACAAGTACACCAGGCTGACGACAATCAAGACGAGCAGCATGCCGGTTGTGACCCTTGCTCCGGGCGTCATGCCGCGGAACAGGTCACTTGCCTGTCGGTAGGCTTTGTTCAGAAAGTTCATCCGTGGTGCTCCGTCACCAGGTCAGGCTACAGGCTTCAGACTCCAGACTCCAGGCTTCAGGCTTCAGGCTTCAGGCTTCAGGCTTCAGGTGTTGGATGGGCCGTTGGGTTTGTGGGCGGCGGCCGCGTCCGGTCATATCCGCATTTCCTTCACTTCCTGATAGGCTTGGACGAGTTTGTTGCGGATTTGGGTCATGAGTCGGAAAGACATGTCCGCTTTCTGGATCGTGGTGAGGACCATGGCCGGATCGATCTCTTCGCCCGTGACCAGTTGCTGCACGGCGGCATCCGCACTGTGCTGCATGGCGTTGACCTGATCGATGCCTTCCAGCAGGATGGCCTTGAACGACGGCGCGGCCTGGGCCGCGGCGGGCGTGCCGGGAGGTGCTGGTGGCGGGGGCGGAAACGCGGGCATCCGCGGGCTTTGCAAAGGGTTCATTTGTTGGGTCCTCCTTCGCGAGGTGACAGGGTCGGGCCGTTACCGGGGCGGCGTCCCGGAGCGCCGCCGCGTGAGCGTTGTTCAACCGATGATGCGGAGCGATCGCTCGGAGAGGTTTTTCGTGACTTCCATGATGCCGAGATTGGCTTCGTAGGCACGGGTGGCGATCAGCGCATCGACGAACTGCCCCATCATGTCGATGTTCGGGTAGGCGACGTAGCCCTTCCACTTGCCTTGTTGAATGGCCAAGGGGTGGCCGGGCTGGTAGCGGTAGTTGGGTTCGACCGTCTCCGTCCGCACGGATTCCACCTTGACGCCGACGGCTCCGTGGCTTGTCCGCAGCTCCTCGTCGGGCTGGAACACGACGAAGCGTTCCTTGAACGGCTGCAGCTCGCCGTTCTCGTCCCTCACGGACGACATGTTGGCGAGATTGCTCGAGATGGCGTTGAGCCGGATGCGTTGTGCCACGAGGGCGCTGGTGCTGATGTCGAGTGCGCGCAGCATGGTGTGCGACCTCCTAGACGTTTTCGCTGATGGCGGTCTGCAGCAGCTGGAACTGGCTGTTCATGATCGCCAGGGCCAGGTTGTGCAGGAACTGGTTCTTGGCGACTTCGGTAACTTGCTGTTCGATGCCGACGTCGCTCCCGTCGAGGAACTGGATGGATTTCGTGGACTCGCGGACGTGCCGCATGGCGTCGCCCGGGTCGCTTTGGGACAGCATGCCGGGCGAGACGGATGCGGATTGGCGGGCGCGGGCGGAGATGGCTTCTTTCAGGCGCTGTTGGAAGTTCTCCAGGGACAGGTCGCGCACTTGGTAGTTGGGTGTGTCGGCGTTGGCCACGTTTCCGGCCAGGACGTTGTGTCGTGCCTGGGCGAAGCACAGGACTTCCTGCAGGACGGGGATCGTCGTGCCGTCGAAGAGGCCGGGTAACATCAGGTGTCCTTCCCTATCGGGGCATGTGGCGGGGCGAGGTTGGGCGTGCCGCGGGCCGAGGACGCGGTGTGGTGGCGGCGATCGGTCTGCCGCGTTTCGGACGCCCGGTGCGCGCCGCGGTCGCGGCGGGCGGCTCCCGTCCGTGTGGGGACTCGTCCACGGGGCGCGTCCGGCGCGCGTTGGCACGACAAGCAACTGGCGTGCCGCGGTCGTACCGGGAGCGGGGCGTCGTTGCCGCGGAATTCGTTCAAAGTGTTTCTCCATCTTCATTTCGCGTTCGTCGGACTGCCGGGCTCGCACGTTCGTCGGACGGGGCGTCTCGGCCGGCGCGTGGCGAAGCGGCAACATCTGCCGACGTGTGCGGCAGGAATTGCCGTTCCGGCCGGCAGTTTTTTCAGGCCTCGGCTCGGGCACCGGGCATGCCAGGTGTCCCTGGGGCAGCCTCGGTGTGTCGCGGGCGTCCGCTTGGGCCGACAAGGTCACCGTCGCAGGTGCGGTGCCGGTGCTTCCGTGCTCGGCGTCCTCACGCCGCGCGGCGGTGACCCGCGCCCCGTTTTTCATGTCGTCGATCTTTTCCTTTCGTGCTGTCGTCTGGTCGTCGGTTGTTTCTCCGCGTGTCGCCCCGGGTGCGTGGCGACGCGAAGGTCCCGCGCCCGTGCGCGGATTCACGCGATCCTCGGAAACGACTTGGCGCGTGGGCCGTACCCGTAACCGCGCAGCTTGTTGGCCAACGTTCGCACGCCGATCCCCAGGGCTTTGGCGGTGTTCACGCGATGCCCATCGTACCGGTCCAGCGTGGCCTCGATCAGTTTCCGTTCCATCACCTGCAGGCTCATGCCGACCTCGATGTCGGCGGCCGGGTCTCGCGCGCCCGGTCCGTCGGGGAACCCATCGGGTGCGTTGATGAGCCAGGAGCGGAGGTGGTCGACGGTGGAGGCGTCTTCGGTGCCCAGCACGCTGGCCCGCGTCACGATGTTCTCCAGTTCTCGGACGTTGCCGGGCCACAGGTGGCTCATGAGGAGGTCCATGGCGGCGGGGCTGAGCGGTGGGACGGGTTGTTCCAACCGCCGGGCGGCCTGGTGTCGAAAGTGGTCCACCAGTCCCGGGATATCCTCGCGGCGTTCGCGGAGCGGCGGCACGGGAATGGGGACGACGGCCAGTCGGTAGTACAGGTCTTGGCGGAAGCGGCCTTGGCGGGTTTCCTGGCACAGGTCCCGGTTGGTGGTGGCCAGGACGCGCACGTCGACGTGCCGGGTGATGCTCGAGCCGACGCGTTCGAACGCGTGCTCCTGCAGGACGCGCAGCAGTTTCGCCTGGAGCGGCAATTCGATTTCCGAGACCTCGTCCAACAGCACGGTGCCCTTGTCGGCGAGTTCGAAGCGGCCGACGCGTGTCGCGTCGGCACCGGTGAACGCGCCCTGTTCGTGGCCGAACAGTTCGCTTTCCATAAGTTGCGGCGACAGTGCGGGGCAGTTGAAGCTGACGAGTGGGGCGGCCGCGCGTTTGCTCTGGCGATGGATGGCGAGCGCCACCAGTTCCTTTCCGGTGCCGCTTTCTCCGGTGATCAGGACGGTCTCGTTCGTGGGGGCCACCTGGCGGATCCGTTGTCGCAGGGTGTGCATGCAGGGGCTGGAGCCGATCATCGCGGGTGCGTCCTGGTCGACGCGGCGTGAGGCGGGGGCGGGAACGTTCGCGTGGTGCCGCTCCGCTTCGCCGTGCTGCAGCGCGCGAGCGATGAGTTGTTCGAGTTGGTCCGCGTCGAACGGTTTCTCGATGTAGTCGAACGCACCGTGCCGCATGGCGTCGACTGCCGATGCGACGGTGGCGTGGGCCGTGACCATGACGATTTCGGCATCCACGTTCCGCTCGGCCAACGCGCGGATGAAGGCGAGCCCGTCCATGCCGGGCATCTTCAGGTCGGTCACGATCACGTCGGCGGTGAAGAGGTCGAGTTTCTTGAGCGCCTCGACGGCACTGCTGCAGCACTTGACGTCGTGTCCGGCGTGGCGGAGCACGTCGGCCATCGATTCGCGCGCTTGCGCGTGGTCGTCCACGACCAGCACGGTTCCGGTTGCCGCAGGGATGGGACGTTGGATGATCACGCTGCGGCCTCCGTGTTGCGGTAGGGGATGGCGATGGTGAACGCGGCGCCGCCCTGCGGGCAATTGCAGACCAGGACCTGTCCGCCGTGCATCTCCGCAATGCGCTCGACAATGACCAGTCCGAGGCCGGTGCCGTCCTGCTTGGTGGTGAAGAAGGGCTCAAACAGCCGCGCGCCGCAACCCTCGGCGATGCCCGGCCCGCTGTCGGCGACTTCCAGTTCGATCCCGAACGGGCCGTCCGTTCCCGTGATCGTGAGTTCGCCCCCGTGGGGCATGGCGTCGAGCGCATTGAGCACGAGGTTGAGAAGGGCGCGGCGGAGCATGTCGCGATCGGCCCAGACGGTCAGTCGTTCGGGCACGTCCAGCTCCGTGAGGATGCCTTGGGCCGCCAACTGCGGTTGCACGGACTCGCACACGTCGCGCGCCAGCGACTGGAGAGCGAAGGCCTGCCAGGCAGGATCCCGGTGCGCCGCGAACTGCAGCAGGTCGCCGACGATCGACTGCAGCGCGGAGAACCCGGCGTCGATCTTGTCCAGCACGGCGAGGGTTGGCGGGGAGCCTTGCACGCTTCGCCGCAGAAGGCTCAGGTAGAGGGTGAGCGGTACCAGGCTGTTGCGGACCTCGTGGGCGACGTGAGACGCCATCTGGCCGAGGTCGGCGAGCCGGTTCTTGCGCGCCAATTCCCGGTTCTTGATCTCCAATTCATCGGTCAGTCGTTTCACCTCGCGCCGCAGTGTCTCGTGCGTCTGTTGGAGGCGGTCCGTGGCCGAGTGCCAGGCGGCGAGCACGGCCTGGAGTTCGGTGTCGCCGCAGCGGTGCGGCGGTGCCACGTCCGATGTCAGTGCGCCGAACGATTCCATCATGTGCCGTCTTCCTTGCCGTGAAGTGATCGGGCCGGTGCCCGCGGGTCGTGCCGGTGTTGTGCGCGTGTTCACGTGTCGGAACTCAGGTCCAGGTTGCGGTGTTGGGGCGGAGGCGGCGCGAGGTAGGCTCGCGCGGCGGCGGCGGACGAGCGGGAGTGCTCCAAGCCCGCCACGGCCGCATCGCGGCGATGCACCAGTTCCGCCTCGCTCTGCTTCTCCACCAACATGATCTCGCCCAGCAGGTTCTCGCACCGCTGCACCAACAGCGCGCAGCGCTGGCGGTCCTCGGGACACCGCCACCTCCGTTGCTCGGGGTCCTGCTTCCGAAACGGCTCGAGCCGTTGCTGAATCCGTTGCAGCTCGGCCAGCAGCGTCTGCTTCGCGGACAGGACGGAGAGCAATCGCGCCATGTCGGCATCGGCAATCAGGTCCGATTGGCGCCGGGAGAGGTCGCGGAGCTGTTCCAGCACGCCGTGCTTCCTCCCGATCAAGTCGGTCATCCGATCCGTTGCGGTGCAGTCATCCACGCGATTCTGTCCTCGTGCCTGTCGGTTTCTCCCGGGCGTGTGCGGGCCGGGGTGACGCCGCGCGGCGGTGCCGCGGCGGCGGCCGGCTTCGTCGTCACGTCTGGCAGAGCCAGCCAATCAGCTGTGCCCATCCGTCTCGGTCGTATCGTGTGGCCTTCTTGAAGTCCGCGTCCTCGCGCATGCGCGTCAGCGCGGCTTGCGCCTGCATGAGCGTGCCGCGCGCCTCGGACGGGACGTTCAAACGCCGGTAACAATTGGCAATCTGCAGCAGCGCCTCCAGCGATTCCGGTTCGGCCTGGTACCGGTCGATTGCCGTGGAATACGCTTCGATGGCCTGATCGTATTCGTTCAAGTCGAACAGGGCGTCGCCGCAGGCGAAGTGCGCGTTCCGCAGAACGGCCGACTCGACGCTCGACAACTCGTGGTGCTCCTGTTTGGCGTTGAGCATGTCGCGCAGCTGACGATGGGATTCGGCGGCTGCTTGCAGCTGCTTCCGCATCTCCCGCAGCAGCGTCGCGCGCCGCGCCCGCGTCTGCTCGACGGGCAGTGTCTTGCGCGGGAATTTGGCCGACTGGCGATGCGACTCGGCGAGCAGATACCTGGCCATCACGGATTCCGGCGCCTCCGGGTAGCGCTGCAAGGCCTCGTCCAACTGTCGGATGGTCTCTTGAAAGAGCCGGTAGGCGACTTCCAGGTCTTGCAGCCCCTGCCGGCGGGTCGCCGGGTCCTGACTGTCGACGCCGTTCTTGCGGCTCGTCGCCTCATGCGACATGGCTTCCTGGTAGAGCAGCCTGCCGTACGCGAAGAGCGACGCTCTCCAGGGGACGCTGCGAGGTGTCAATGCCGTGTTGTGCAGGTTGTCGACCAGCAGCGTCTTGGCTTCCGCCACTTTGCCAAGTTCCTGGCACGCCTGGCTTGCCAGGAGCCGCGCGTCGTAGCTTCTGGGGTGTTCCGCGTGTCGCGAGATGCACTCGCCGAGCACTTCCAGGGCTTTCTCCGCGTTGCCGAGCGCGAGATGGCTCTCCCCCAAGGCGATCAAACCCTGGGGACGCCCTTCGCGCGGCGCGATGGCCAGGTACTCCGTCAGCAGCGGAATGGCCATGTCGTAGTTCTGCCCACGCACGAAATAGTCGCCGCTCTTCCAGAGATCGTCCAGATAATGCCTCGTGGCGAATCGGACGTTGGCCAGTTGCCGGTAGGCATCGGCCGAGATGCGGTAGTGCCGACGAGCCTCGGACAAGGCCGCGAGGCCATCGGTCGGGCGGAGGGAATCCGCTTGACGATGCAGATCGTCGCCCCAGGCTGCGTGAATCTGAGCCACGGCCTCCAGGGAATCCGCCACGGACAGGGTGGTCCGTGCGGCGTCGTTCAACTGTGCCGCCAGTTCGAAGTGACCCGTGTCACGAAGATCTCGCTGAGCGGCCAACAGGCGGCCCTGCAATTCGCTCAAAGGCAGCCACGCATTCTGATAGACAGAATTCGCCTCGACGTTGGCCAGCAGATCCCCGAATACGTCCAGCGCTTCCTTGTTCTGGCCCCGCTGTAGCAGCATTTCGGCTTCATTCAGCGCCGCCACCAAGGCCTCGGGGGTGCCGTAGTGGATGTGCCGCGTGCGGGCGAACGCGGCCTCCGCCGCGCGCGTATCTCCCAACTTGCGGTAGCACTCGCCGACCAGATACCGCGATTGCCGCGCGGCGACGTCGGTAGCGTCCGCGCTCTGCGATCGCTCCAACACGCCAATGGCCTCGCGGTACCGCTGGTTCGCGGCAGCACTCGCCTCCGCCGCGGCGACACCCTCGTCGACCCGCAGACGGTCGCCTTCCCGGATCAGGAGCTGGCCCAACACCAACAGCGATTGCCCGTACGCGCGCGACCGAGGGCCGATCCGTTCCAGAACGCGGCGGCAATCCTCCGCCTGGTTGGTGGCCAGCAGGATCCGGCTCTGCTGCAGCATCGCCAGGCCGAACCGGTCGTCCGTCAGCGACGGGTCTTCCAGCGACAGCCGGTTGTAGTGCAGGGCCTTGTCCCACTGCGGCCGCGAATCGTTCATGTAGGCCGCGGCCAGCTTGCCGTACAACGCGTACTTCTGCCGCGGCAACCGTTCCAACGCGGCGTGCAGCACGGGCAGACTCTCGGCGTAACTGCCGCTTTGAAACAGGCAGTCTGCCAGGCAGTAGAAACCCTCCTGTTCGCGGCCCGGCGGAAAGCCGCGGTCGCGTGCCTCCTCCAGGTACCGCGCGGCCGTCATATACAACTTGCGCCGCTCGGCACCGGCGCTCATCGCCCGCGCTTCACGCGCCAGGATCACCCCGTGGATGAACAACGGTCCACCCTGCCGCCAATAATCGCCTTCGGCCATCTGAAGCATTTCGACGGCAGCTTCCCGTGCCTCCTCGTTTCGGCCGGCGTCCAAGTGCGCGTAGGCAGCCTGCACGTTGAGCAACGCGCGCGACGGCAGGAAACGCGCCTGCAGGTAATAGGCGGCGGACGCGAACGAGACGGTGCAAACGCCGGACCCGCACAACAGCATGACAAAAAGCAGGGGACGACGGCGGACCAGTGCCACCGCCTTGGCGGGAATCGCCAACAGCCGCCGTGCGAACGAGATGCGTTCGTCAGGTTGCTCCGATTCACCGCGTTTGGATTGCTCGAGAGGCATTGCTTTGGGACTTCCGTGTCAACCAGCGCCGGCTCCGCCGACAGATTCGCGGCGAGTTTGTACCCGAAAGATCTTGCTGCTGTCAATGCGCGTTGGTGCTAGTATCCGCGGGCGCGTCGCGGCGAGCCACCTAGCTGTAGGTGGGGGACGTCACCGTGTTGAGGTGGGGTCGCGGGCAGAATCCAGGTGTGCACACAGGCCGGCGAGGCGGGTGTGTTGCGCGCCTCGCCCGCGACAGACGCCTGAGGACTAGTTCTCGTCGACCGGCTGCCAGACCGCCGTATCCGAATTTGACGCCTGGACTCCTGTCACTTGCTCCATCAGCCACGTGTTCATGTCGTGCAGCATGCGCGGGTGCAGCGTGTCACCGCACGGGTAATGACGAAGCACCACGTGCATGCCCGCGGCATGGAACAGGCGCAGCTCCTCGCACGTCTTTTCGACGGGATAACGCGTGGAGTCCCCGCCGTGCGCGATGAAAAGCGGCAATCGCCGCGATTGTTCCAGGCAGGCCAAGGGCGTGTGGTCCGCCGGAAACGCGCCGCCCAGGGACACCAGGCCGGCGAATCGAGCCGGATAGGTCATGCCGATCCGAAATGCCATCGTGCCGCCGCATTGGTACCCGCCCAGAAACACCCGGTTCCTGGCGATGTGGAACCGCTCCTGGGCCATCGCCAAGCACTCGAAGACGCCTTGTTCCGCCCAGGCGACGCCGGCTTCCGACTGCGTCCACGTGAAACCTCTGCCGACCGGTTCCCCCGCAGGTTCGCCCCGCGCGCCGACCGCGACGTAGTTGCGCGTGCTGATCAGCGGCATGATCGACAGCAGCTGTCGCTCGTCTTCCCCTGGGCCGTGCAGCCAAACGAGCAGCGGATAGGCGTAGTTCTGCTCGTAATGCAGCGGCGCAAACACGGCGCAATGAAAACCTCGCCGACGCTGCGTCTGATAGACGGATTGCTCCACGTGAAGCGACCGCGGGCTGACCTCGGCAAATGGCAATGCCTTCGGCAAGTGGAATCGGTTCATGGGGTGCGCGTCGTCCCGAAAGGAACGCACTCTGCCCGCTCCGTCGGTGAAGCCCGATCATGTCGCGGCAAAGTGCAACAGGCAGTTTCGATCGCAAAGGGCGCTCACAGGCCACGCGTTGTAAAACAGCTGGCTTTACGTGTCAATGTGTCCCTGTGCGAGACCGGACATGATTATCGGGACGGGCACTCCGTTTTTTGGGGGGAAGGTGCTAGCGGAATTGTGCCTGCTGCCTTGATTGTCGATCTCGGTGACCCGGTCCAACGGCTTGGTGGGTGCCCAGTTCGCCGATGGCGCGCGGGCATCGCGAACCGGCCCACTGGCGAGCGCCGGCACACCATCGGATGGCAGACGTTTGTCCGGCTCTCCCGCAATCCAGGGCGATCGGGCCGAAGCCAATGCGTCCGGACGTTTGGCGCGGAGCGGACGGAATTCTGGCGCATTCCGCTACGGAGCTGGAGGCATGCGGCGACGTCGGGCGGCGCGGACGAACTTGCGGTCGGAGCGGTGGAAGTACCAGACGGTGATCCAGACTGCGCAGAGCAGCGTCAGGAACGCGATGCCGGTGAGCATGCCGGTGCCGCGGGTGGGCACGTCCGTCGTCTGACTGGAGAGCGGTTCGACGCTCATCAGCGTGGGGCACAGTTGCAGTTGTTGCGAGTCGAAACGGGCGACAAACGGGTTCTCGTAGGCCCACACCTTGAAGAAGAAACCGCTGATCGTGATCGGTTCGTTGACGGGTCCGCTGCCGGAAAGCTGGCTCCAGCGTTCGGGCAGCCGGGCGGCGCACACGGTGAGCGGAAAGCTGCCGTGATAGCTCGGGTGCTCTGTGGAATTCTCCGCGCCGCGCAGTTCGATCACCTGGTTGCCCAGCGGCACGAGGATGTCGAGCTGGTAATAGTGATCGATGCCGAACCGACTGCGAATGTCGGATTCCTCCACGAGCACTTTTGTCACTTGGCGCGCCGTGCCGCGGACTCGCAGCAACTGACCGTGGTGTGTTTCCGGCTGTTGGAGCAGCGGAACCAGCGCGATGTCGCGAGCGTTTTGGTGCAACAGCGCGGCTTGTGCCCCGCGGACGGCGTGAAGCAGTTGATAGAAGCACTCGCGTTCCGCGCCGCCGATGGGTAGTCCGTTGCGGCCGCGCACGGCGTCGAACAGGCCCACGTCCATGCCGAGGTCGCCGAGCAGGACGTGGTCGCGAGCGACTCCCAGTGCAGGCTCCTCGCGGTCCGGCAGCCAGGCCGCTCGCGGTGCGGCGAAATAGAGCCATCGTTTGCCGTCAACCTCCGGACCGGGTTTCAGGAACATGGCCGAAGCCTCGCCGCGCTCGTCGATCTCACGGACCGTCTGCCATGCTTCGGGAATGGTGCGCGTGCAGACGACCAGCGTGTGTCGGCCGTCGGCCGCGTCCAAGCGGACCTCGTAGTAGTGCGGGAAGTCAAACAGTGCCGCGAGGCGGGGCCGCAGGTTCCGACGCGCGACGTCTCGCACGCGTCCCCGCAGCATGAAGAACTGGCTCTGCATCGCCGGCAGGCCGGTCGACAGCGAGTCCCACCTGACGGTCGAGACCTGCCAGCGGTGGATGTCGTCCAGTGCGATCTGCGGCATGCGATACAGGATCTTCACCAGGGCCTCTTCGTCGTCGGAGGTGATCGACTGGCCGGCAACGAACGACCCCAGCTCGCTCTCCCCGATGTCCAGCAGCCGCAGGACCTGTCGCGGCTGTTCGAAGGCACGCACGGACGGGCGGGCTGAGTCCGGCGTGGCAGACGCCGCGGGTTCGCCGGCCTCTCCGCGCGGCGGCGATTCGTCCGGCGACGTGCCCGGCCTGGCCGGATCCGCCTTGGACGCTCCGGCATCGGCCGCTTGTTGCGGTTCCGCCAGGGTGCGCGGCGCCGCCGTTTCGCCTCCGGCCACCGTGCCGGCTCGGGTCGGCACGTCCGCCGGCCACAAGCTGCAGAGGACGAGCCAACCCGCGACAAAGCGGCCAGCGCCCATCCTGGGCGCGGGACGACCGCGGCGGCAATCGGGCGTCACAAACGGCATGTCTTTGATCCTGCGTCACTCATGGTTCGTCCGGTCCAGTACCCTGCCGGTCTTCCTCCGAGAGCTGTCGCAGGGAGTCCCCGATACTCCCCAGCACCTGTTCGTCGTCGAACGGCGCGAATGCCCTCGAGTGGTCCCCCCACGCGTTCCGGGCGCGAATCGACCAGCGGGTTGCCCGGTAGACCCGCACCGCGATCAGCGCGCCGATGCACGCGGCGAACACGATCATGACCGTGGTGATCGCCGGTGACAGCCAGAGGCCGCGTTTTCCAGTCAGCGAGGTCGCTGGCGGTTGCCAGTCGGTGACTTCTCCCAGCAGCAGAGGAGCAAGGTTCAATCCCTCGCCAGACAGATAGAGCCACCGTTTGAAAAAATAACCCGTCACCTGGACATCCGCGTTGAGCTGCGTGCCGTAGCGCGTGGCCGTCCGTTCGCTGAGCCGCGGAAACCCATCTGGCAGCTTGTGGCAGTACGCCACCAGCGGCGAATCCCCGCCCGGCGGCCAGATCCACAACACGTGGTATCCCGACATGGCGCCCGCCGCCTCGCGCGACGGCAGCCGATAACCGCGACGGGCCACGCCACGTACGGCGACCAGTTTACCGCGGTACGCGTCTGGTTGAGAGAACAGTTGCACGAAGGAAACGGGCGTTTCCGCCGCCGCCGCCTTTTCTGCCGGCGAAGTGGACAGGAGGATCTCCCACAGACGCGTCCACGCTTCCCGGTCGGACGTCCGGAACATCGTGTTGTCTTCGACCTGTGCGAAGGCTCTCGCGTCCAGCAGTTGCTGCAGGCCTGCCAGTTGCGCGGCATGTTGTTCCAGCGGCTCGCTCCCCTCGATCAGGGCCCGCAACGACGCGAGTTGCTGCTGCCAGGCAGTCCGGGATGTCTCCATGATTTCCCGGCATTGTTGCCGTTGCAGGTCGGTCAATGGGTCGCCGCCACTTTCCAGTGCGCGGGCCGCGCCGGAGTGATGCGCGTTCCAGCCCTCCTCCAGACCCGTCAGCATGCCTTGTCGCGCCGACTGCTGTCCTTCGCTCAACTTCCGGTTCCCGCGCACGTCCCGCAAGGTGGCCGCCAGCAGCAGTCGCTGCTGTTGGTCGAGTCGGCCGAGCACGAAGGACCAGCCGGTGATCTGGAATGCCCGCAGCGACTCGTCCAGGGTGCCCTTGAGCATCTCTTGGGGCGCGAACGGCTTTTCCGCTTGGCTGACCAGCGGGTTCGGCGTGGGATCGCTGGGCGGCGGCAACGCCGGCTGCTCCTGGGCCGGCGTTCCGGTGTCCGCTTGCGGCCCGCGCTGCTTCACGGCCGGGTCGCCCAACCGCCACATCCACTCCCAGTTTTCGGGATCGGCGGATTCGGTCATCAGCATCAGGACGGTCATGAAGAGGAAGACCAGGAACATGACTTTCATCTGGACGCGGCGCGAGAGGTAGTTCGGCGGCGGCCTGCGTCGCCCGCGGGCACTCCCTGACTTGGCCGGTGAATTGAAGCGAATCATGGCACATTCCGTGCGGCGCGCGGCCGCAATGGCGAGCATTCCGGCGGAGTGTTCGAGTCCACGGCGACGGAGCTGGGCTGCCACGGCCGGGAGGGCCGTGTGCGCGGCACCGGCAATCACCCAGAGCCGCCCCGGTCGTCCAGGATGGTGCGGGGCCGGTCACCGTGTTTGCTCCGTCCGTTCTGATTCTAGCTCCGCGCGGCCGCCGGCAAAACGGCAGCAACCTGGGAAAACCCGCGCCCGGCACTCCGCGCGACGCTTCCCTCTCCTTGCGGGCGAGCGCCAACGGCCGGGCGCGGAGGGGTTTTCGTGAGTGGGCCGTCGCATACAATGGGGACAACGTGCGCGCCGGCCGGCTCGTCTATGCGTCGGCCAGACTCGTCGGCGAAGCGCGGCCCGTGCCCCGTGCTCGGCTGGTCGGAACGTA
>Ga0194113_10003869_pt1 | contig 19847 bp, 14 predicted proteins | sample TA2MahC200mmetaG_FD_146193 | JGI IMG/M metagenome (GOLD analysis project Ga0194113, IMG submission 146193) | Freshwater microbial communities from Lake Tanganyika, Tanzania - TA2015017 Mahale Deep Cast 200m | ecosystem: Environmental > Aquatic > Freshwater > Lake | place: Tanzania: Lake... | reverse complement strand
CTTCCAGTTTCTACAAACGAGCTTCGATACAAGCTTCGACAACAATAAACGTCAATTAGTTTTTATTTTGATGGAGGAAAACAATGAGGGAAGTGGTGATTGCAGGATATTTAAGAACAGCTCTTTCCCGATCCAGGCCCAATGACCCGCCACGGGATTGGTTCCACAAATTAAGGGCCGATGAACTGATGGCAAAGCTCCTTCCTGAACTGATTAAACGGACAGGGGTTAAGGCTGAGGAGATCGATGATTTTATCCTTGGGTCTGCTTATGGTGTAAGCGAACAATGGTCTTATGGAGCCCGATTCCCAATCTTTCTTGCTAACTTTCCAGAGAAGATCCCATCGAAATTTGTGGACCAGCAGTGTGGATCTGGCATGGCTTCGATCCATATCGGGTTTATGGAAATTGCAACCGGTATTGCAGATATCGTGATCGCCGGTGGTTTCGAACATATGACTCGTGTCCCAATGGGAGCCCCGTTGAAAGACAGAGGAATTGTTTCTCTCAACATGTCACTTTTTACCGATCCGGCCTACAAGCACTGGGACATGGTGACATCCACGAACATGGGATTGACCGCTGAAAAGCTCTTTAGCCAGACGAAATTTACAAAGGAAGACATGGATCGCTGGGGGACACGCGCCCACCAGTTAGCCTCCAAGGCTCAGAAAGAAGGGTTTTTCAAAGATGAAATCCTTCCAATAGAAGCCGAGCAGGCAGACGGAAAGGCTCTCGTCGTAGATAAGGATCAGAACGTCCGTGATGATGCCACACTGGAGGGGATGAGGGAACTTAAACCAGCCTTTAAACCCGATGGAGTGATCACCGCCGGCAATTCCTCTCCTTTGAACGCTGCTGCAGCTTCCATGATTCTGATGTCCAAAGAAACCGCTAAGAAAAAAGGGATCAAACCCATGGCAACCATCCGCTCCATCGGATTAGCCGGAGTCGACCCGACGATCATGGGAGCGGGTCCTGTTCCCGCCAGTCGCAAAGCACTTGAGAATGCAGGCTTACAGGTTAAGGACATTGACTATTGGGAGATTAATGAAGCTTTCGCCATCGTTGCCCTCAACTGCATCCAGGAGTTGGGGATCGATCCGGATCGGGTCAACGTAATGGGAGGAGGAACAGCTATCGGCCATGCCCTGGGAGCCACTGGCACCCGTTTAGTGGGCACGCTCGCCCGGATATTGAAAGTCAGGAATGGGCGTTATGGCCTTGCCAATGCCTGCGTCGGCGGCGGCCAAGGTGTCGCCACGGTGATTGAAAGAGAAATATAAACTGGTGTAACCAGAATCAAATCCCGTCTTGGAGGGAGAATCGATTAAATTCGAAATTCGAATATCGAAATTCGAAACAAATCCGAATGTTCAAATTTCTCAAACTCTATTCGTTTGGAATTTGGTCATTTGAGATTGTTTCGAGTTTCGGATTTCGTGCTTCGGATTTAAAAAAGTTGGGGGAACTTATGAAAACAGATTACCGGACAATCAAGGTTGAGCTGAATCAAGGGGTGGCCATCCTGAAGTTAAACAACCCGCCCGTGAACCAGCTCTCCAAACCATTTGTGGAGGAGATTAAAGATGCGATGATGAGCGCCTCCGGCGACGATGGGGTCAAAGCCGTAATCCTCACCGGGACCGAAAAGAACTTCATCGCTGGAGCCGATATTACTGAGATCCAGCAGGTCAAAGACAGGAATTTCATTCTCCCCCTGGTGATGGAGAACAACAAACTCCTCAATTCTATCGAGCAGGGACCTAAGCCCGTGATTGCCGCCCTCAATGGAAACTGCCTTGGAGGCGGACTCGAAATCGCCATGGCCTGCCACTACCGAATTGCAGCACAGGGAATTCAGGTGGGACAACCCGAAGTTCAAATTGGCCTAATTCCTGGAGCAGGAGGAACACAGAGACTTCCCCGTTTGGTGGGGCTTCCTGATGCACTGACAATGATTGGAACCGGTCAACCCATTTCCGCAGAGGAAGGGATGAAGAAGGGATGCATTGATGAGGTCGTGCCTCCGGAATCTCTGTTGGAAAAAGCCCTCGAGGTTGCACAGCGTTTCATCTCCGGCAATTTAAATCACAAGGAGCGCATGACACGGCTGCGCAAGGATAAGCTTCCAAACTTCCTCATGAAAAAAGGAATCATCTCTTTTGCCAAAACCGAAGCCGAAAAGAAAGGTAAAGGTTATATAGCACCCTTCAAAGCAATCGAGGCCATGGAGCGAGGGCTGTCTGACGATTTTGACGCTGATTTGAAGGTCGAAGCAGAACTCTTCAGCGATTGCGCCGTGTCGGATGTGGCTAAAAATCTGATCGGGATTTTCCTTAACACAAGAGCTGCAGGAAGGCTTCCAAGAATCAAAGGCATCGAGCCACAAAAGATCAAGACCGTAGCCATGCTGGGTGGAGGGACTATGGGCTCCGGCATTGTAAATCTTTTGCTCAGTAACGGCTTTAATGCTATTTTGTGGGACATTAATGACGAAGCCATCCAGAAGGGTGTTGCAGCCGTCCGTAAGACGTACGACTTCCCCATTAAAAAGGGAAAAATGACACAGGAGCAACTGGACCGTATGCTCAAGGAACGGTTGATCACCACCACCTCTCTTGAGGACCTTGGCCGTGTTGACTTAATCATTGAAGCCGTGCTGGAAGATATGAAGATTAAACAGGGGATATGGAAGCAACTGGAGGGGATCTGCCGTCAGGAGGTTATCTTTGGCACGAATACATCGGCGCTTCCTATCACGGAGATGGCCACTGTATTGAAAGATCCAAGCCGAATGATCGGACTCCACTTCTTCAATCCTGCGGAGCGAATGCCGTTGCTGGAAATCATCTGCGGGAAAAAGACTTCGGATCAAACATTAGCAACGAGCGTCGCTTTTGGAAGGGCTATCCGGAAAGTCCCCATCGTCGTAAATGACGGGCCAGGATTCTACGTGTCACGACAGCTTGGGGGACTTTTAGGTGAATCTGCCTTCTTGATTGCTGAAGGAGTGGATGTCGCATCGATCGAAGAAGCCATCGTCGATTTTGGATTACCGATGGGACCGGCAACTCTCGGCGACCTGACTGGTCTCGATATCAACTATCACGTTGTTAAGAATTTTCAGAGATCCCTTGGAGAACGGTGGGGAGTTGCGCCCATATATGAAATTATTTATCAGACCGGTTGCTATGGACGTAAAACCGGGGCGGGTTGGTATGATTACAGTGGCGAGAAACCCATCCCCAATCCAAAAGTTCAAAAAGCGATTGAAAAATATCTGAAGGATAACGGGATAAAACCGAGGAAAACCACTCACAAAGAGATCGTGGATCGGATGCTTGCCCGGGCTATCAATGAAGCTACGTACATGATGGAAGAGGGAATCTGTGACAGGCCTCAGGATATGGATCTGGCCATGGTTTATGGGACTGGTTTTCCACCCTACCGGGGCGGCATTCTCCGTTATGCAGATGCCTGGGGGGTACGCAATGTCTATGAGCATCTCTCAAAATTAGAGCAGCAATATGGAGTCCGGTTCAAGCCCGCCCCCCTGCTCAAGGAAATGGCTGAAGCGGGACGTACCTTCTACGGGAGATAATGACAAATTTCTGCGAACCTATTCGTGTCATTCGCTGTCATTCGTGGTATTCGTTTCTATTTTCTAATTAAAGAAAGGAGGACTTAAAAATGGAAAGGTTGGAGAAAGGAATTTTAATTCTGGTGATGGCTTTCTTATTCGCAGTATCCTCTTTTACGGTTGCCTCCGGACAGGACACGATCAAGATTGGTGTGATCGGGCCAATGAAATTTGTCCAGGGCATAAGCCACTGGAATGGAGCAACCATGGCTGCCGAGGAGATCAACGCTAAGGGAGGAATCCAGGTTGGTGCAAAGAAGATGAAGATCGAACTGGTTCAGGCCGACTCCAACGAATTCATAAACCCCGCGGAGGCCACAACAGCTATGGAGCGGCTGATCACCAAGGACAAAGTCCATTTCATCGTTGGCGGTTTCCGAACCGAGGCCGTCCTGGCCATGCAGGACATTGCCATGGAGAACAAAAAGATCTTCATTGGCTGTGGTGCTGCTCATGACGAACTCTGTTTGCGGGTAGCTAAGGATTATAACACCTATAAATACTGGTTCCGGGGCACCCCTTACAATTCTACATTCCTTGTTAGAGCAGCCTTCTTCCATTTGGGCGCTGTCATACCAGTAATGAAGCAGTCTTTGAACATACCCAAAATAAAAGTCGCCATTGCCTTTGAAAAGGCCGCGTGGGCTGACCCCATGGTCCCAGCAACCGAGGCCACCCTCCCTAAGATGGGTATGGAGGTAGCAGGTGTCTGGAGACCCTCAGCAGTCGCCACGGATGTCTCAGCCGAGCTGTCCGCCATCCAGCGTTCAGAGGCCCATGTGATTTTTACGATGTTTTCTTCCTCGGTGGGGATCCCCTTTGCTCGACAGGCAGGCGAACTGAAGATTCCTGCAATCCAAGTTGGCATCAATGTGGAGGCACAGAAGGATGGTTTCTGGCAGGCCACACAGGGCATGGGCAACTATGTGATTACTAACAATACCTATGCCCGTAATATCGAACAAAACGAATTAACAAAGCCATTTCTTGATACCTATATTAAAAGATTCAACGAAACACCGGCTTACACTGCGGGAACTTATGATGCTATTGTCCACACGCTTGCACCGACCATAGAGCAGGCAGGGACCCTTGATCCTGACAAGTTAGTGTCTATCCTGGAGGAGCGGGTCTATAAGGTTCCTTCTGGGGTTATAAAATATATGAAAAATGCCGAGGGGAAACATCTCCATGAATTAACATTTGGGCCTGGGTTCCTGACAGCCCTGGGGGTCCAATGGCAGGATGGCAAGTTATTGGGTGTCTGGCCCAACAAATGGAAGGCGACCCCGGAGGCACCTGAAGTCACATACAAGGGCATGGTTCCTATTAAGCTACCACCCTGGATGGTTGAGAAGTATAAGAAATAGGGAAATGATGAATTACCAAATTCCAAGCACCTGCTTTCGCCGAAGCGGCTTCGCGCAGGCAGGCCAATAACCAAATAATGACCAAATTTCCCCCTCACCCTAACCCTCTCCCCCAAGGGGAGAGGGTAGGTTTAAGGGAACATTGGAATTTAGTGATTGGTTATTATTTGGAGCTTGGGATTTGGTGATTGGAGATTGACGGCATATGGCACTTCTCATTGACATCATCATGAGCGGTCTGATCAGTGGAAGCGTATTCGCCCTTCTTGCCATCGGGTTTTCGCTCATCTTTGGCGTAGCGCGCATCGTGAATATCGCACACACTGCCTTCTACATGATCGCCGCCTACTGCATCTATTTTGCCACCCATAAAATGGGCTTTCACCCCCTCTGGGGCATGGTGATAGCCGTTGTTTTGGTTACACTTTTGGGCATCATCTCCTACAAGCTCTTCATCAATCCTATCCGAGAGCATCATGGCGCCGTGCTCATAGCGACCATTGCTTTAGCCATGGCCTTTCAGGAAGTCATGAGCCTCATCTTTACAGGCTCTTACTTGAGTGTTCCCGCACTGATCAAGGGGTATTTTATCATTCTGGGTGTAAAGGTTTTTTATCAACAGCTTTTAACCTTTTGCGTGGTCTTACTTATCCTTGCCGGACTCTGGGCCCTTTTGATGAAGACTAAATTGGGGCTTGCTGTAAGGTCCACTGCTCAAGACAGGGAAGTGGCTAACCTCATGGGAATCAACGAAGCCCGTGTCGCCATGATAACCATGGGACTCTCGGTTGGGTTGGCTGCTTTAACTGGGGCGGTTGTCGTTCCTCTCGCAGTGGTTGAACCGCACATGTGGATGCACCCGCTGATCATGATGATGGCGGTCGTGGTACTGGGTGGACTGGGCAGCATCAAAGGAAGCTTTCTGGGAGCCTACATCCTGGGTTTTGCTGAAGCGCTGGTTGTCTTTCTGGCTCCTATGGGCGCCTTTCTCAAGGGGTCAGTGGCTCTCTCCATCATGATCCTGGTATTGCTGATCCGACCGGAAGGCCTCTTCGGTGTCTTTTTTGAGGAAGAAAGGTAATTTTCTACGCATTGTTCGTGTTTTCGGGGCAGTCGTGTGATGAATATTCTATCTCTTGTAGCGTCGGCATTTAATGCTGACGTAAAGAGGCGCCCCCGATAAACGAGGGCGCTACAATGAATCTGGTAATGCCGTAAAGCATATCGGCAAATTTTTGTCGATATTGATTCCTTAAGCGCCTAACGGGATAGTTATGACCCTCATCCTCTTCTACCTGAGAAAACTATTTACCATCATTAAAAATGAGGCGCTTGTTCTCCCGTCGCGTATTGTTGTCGCGCTCTTTTTTCTCTGCCTTCTCATTCTGCCCCTGTTTACCGAAGATCCCTATCTCCTCCGCATCCTCACGCTCACCAGCATCTTTGCCATACTGGCAGCAAGTTGGGATCTGCTCTCCGGATTCACCGGCCAGATGAATTTCGGACATGCCCTCTTCTTTGGCGTTGGAGCCTATGGTGCGGCTCTTCTCGATAAATATATAGGAATTCCTCCATGGGGCACCATCCCGCTTGGTGCACTTGGCGCAGTGCTTGCAGGCCTGATCATAGGAATCCCTTGCCTCAGACTCAGAGGAACATATTTAGCTCTGACCACCCTTGCCTTCCCCATCATCCTGATGGGGATTGTCTTTGCTTTCCCGAGTTTCACAGGTGGGGAACTGGGGATTTCAGGGCTTACTCGGCTGGCCCGATCCCGTGTCGCAAGCTACTACATAGCGGTCACCGTGATGCTTGGCCTCTGCACCATCATGTGGAAGATCACCGACTCCAAAACAGGGATTATCTTCCATGCTATCCGTGAGGACGAACTGGCTGTTCGGGCGTCTGGCATTAATACAACACGATATAAGCTTTTGGCTTTCTCGCTCAGCGGTTTTTTTGCAGGGATATCCGGAGGACTCTATGCCCATTTTATGAGAATTGCCGGACCTTCAACCCTCGAAGTTTCCATGTCCTTCCAGGTGGTCATCTGGGCTATCTTCGGTGGCGTTGCAACCATTTATGGCCCGGTGGGTGCGGTTTTCGTGCTTTTCCCGTTGATGGAGATTCTGCGCTTCTGGCAGGACTACAGGATATTGATGTTTGCGTGTGTTGTCCTATTGATTCTGCTCTACATGCCGGACGGACTCTTTCGCTGGCTGAGGGAGAAGACAGAAAAGGAATGTCCTCGGTGTAAAATCAGAAATGTCGCTATGCGTCAAACGTGCCGGATCTGCACAGCGGCTTTGGATTAGTAACAGCTTCATAATAGAATGGACATCGCTTATTATGAATTTAAGGCTTTCAATCAGTAAACGTAACTCCCCCTTTACCCCCTCTTAACCTAAGAGGGGGTTTACACCTCCCCTTAAAATAAGGGGAGGAAAGGTGGGGTTATAAGACTTTATGTCGTAGCCACTATGTAAAGACTATTCGGGGACTATTAATAACCAATGAGGTAAACTATGAATCCCAGAGAAGCCTATGCCGCAAAACCCTGGTTGAAACATTATCCTGAGGGGGTCGTTGATATGGTGGATATACCTGCCCTTTCCGTCCCTGACCTCTTCGATCAGGTGGTAGAAAAATTCGCCCAAAAAACGGCATTAATCTTCTATGGCAAAAAGATCAGTTATGCACAACTTAAAGATGAGGTGGATCGTTTTGCCACGGCCCTTGCAGACCTGGGAGTGGCCAAAGGAGATACGGTCGCCCTCTACCTCTTAAACTGTCCTCAGTATGTGATCACCTATTTTGCATCCTTGAAAGTTGGCGCAAAGGTCACCCCCATCAGCCCAGTTTACACCAGCCATGAGATAAAACACCAGATCCAGGACAGCGATGCCACGACCGTCGTCTGTCAGGACATCCTTTATGATAATGTGGAGAAAGCCGGTGTTAAACTTAAGAATGTAATTTTAACCAATATTGCAGAATACCTTCCCACGCTTAAAAAGATCCTCGGAAAAAGTGCTTTCGGAAAAGTCTATGGTGATTTGCACGTTCCAACTCCTAAATTTATCAAGGAAGCAGGCCTCATTCAATTTCAGGATTTGATCAAGAAGTATCAGCCCAAACCTCCAAAGGTTACGATCGACCCGGTAAAGGACATCGCTGCCCTCCCCTACACTGGAGGCACCACAGGGCTTCCCAAAGCCGCCATCCTCACCCACGCCAACATGGTGGCGTTACAGGCTCAGGTCAAAGTTTTTTGGCCATTTTTCCAGGAAGGCAACGAACTGGTCATAGCTTTTTTGCCTTTCTTCCACATCTACGGTCAGGTTGTTGTGATGCTCGGAAGCCTCTGCCAGGGCTTTACCATGGTCCTCTTCACCACTCCCGACATAGAGGATATCCTGTCAGCCATGGAAAGGTATCAAGCATCGGCATTCTATGGCGTGCCCACTCTTTATGAATATCTCAAAGAATATGAAAAAACAGACAGGGTGAACTGGAAGCGTCTCAAACTGATCGCCTGCGGTGCGGATACCCTTCATGAATCAACCATCGAAGCGTGGGAGAGAAGAACCGGTACAAAGATATTCGAAGGGTATGGGATGACCGAGACCACTGCCATCAGCCACGGGAGCCCGATCCACAGGCCTAAAAAGGGTTCTTTCGGAGTGCCCCTGCCCGGCATGAAAGCCGCCATTGTTGAACACGAAGGTATCAATTTTGTTCCGGTTGGAGAAGTCGGAGAATTGATTCTCAATGGGCCGAACATCATGGAGGGTTATTGGAAAAGGGAGGAAGGAACCCGCGAAACACTGATCGACATAGATGGAGAAAAATGGCTCAGGACCGGAGATCTGGTCAGCATGGATGAGGAAGGTTACTTCCACTTCTTTGACCGAAAACGAGACCTCATCAAATATAAAGGGTATTCCGTCTTTGCCAGGCATGTCGAAGAAGTCCTTTACAAACATCCTAAAATCAAGGCGGCTGGCGTTGTCGGAGTTTCCGATCCAAAGGTCGGACAGCTTATCAAGGCTTACGTGGTTCTGGAAAGCGAAGCCAGGGGCAAAATTTCAGAAGAAGAGATCATCAATTTCTGTAAAGAGAATCTCGCCCATTATAAAGTCCCTAAGATTATTGAATTCAGGGGCGAGCTCCCAAAGACCGATGTAGGAAAAGTCTCGCGCAGGGAATTGAGAGAAGAGACGGAAGAGGGCTGACCCCGTTGTACATTAGTGAAGCGTGGTTTTTCAGTGATATGTGGTATCAATCCCCAAAACAGTGTATTCGACAAAATTTTTATGCAACTACGGGGCAGGGATGACACAATCTTTTCTTCAGATTAAAGGGCTAACTAAAAACTTCGGTGGCCTGCGCGCGGTTAACGACGTTACCTTTTCCATGGATAGGGACCAGGTCCTAGGTCTCATCGGGCCAAACGGCGCTGGCAAGACGACACTGCTGAGGCTAATCACTGGCATTCTCAAGCCTGATGATGGAAGTGTCCGTTTCATGGGAAAAGAGATCGTGGGCCGCAAGACCTGGGACATCGTCAATATGGGGATTGCCTGCACCTTCCAGAACATGAGACCCTTCCGCCGCCTTCCGATCATCGCCAATGTTATGGTCTCCTGCATATCCCCGCGCGCCATGAAGAGGGGAGAATGGGTGAAACGTATGGAGGCGAAGGCTATGGACGCCCTTGAATTCGCCGGCATTTCAGATATGGCGCTGGAAAAAGCCTCCACGCTTTCGCAGGGCGATCTGAAAAGGCTGGAAGTAGCGCGGGCCGTTGCTACGGAGCCGGATTTACTCCTTCTCGACGAGCCTTTCGGTGGGCTGAGTCCTGCGGAGACCGACCTCATGGCTAAATCGATCAGGCGTCTGCACAAGGGCGGTCGGTTCGGCAGATTGCATAGCGAAGGCCCGGCCATGATCATCGTCGAACATAAACTTCAATGGTTGATGAAGATTGTGGATCGGATCATTGTCCTTAATTTCGGGAACCTCATCGCAGATGGAACACCCGATGAAATTGTCAAAAACCCGTTTGTGATTGAAGCCTACCTTGGAAAAGGAGGGACGTAGGTTTGCTACTCGAAGTTGCCAATTTATCAGTCTGGTATGACAAGGCCATGCTTATTAATCATTTGAGCATGAGCGTGGATACGGGTGAACTGGTCTGCCTGGTGGGACCCAATGGAGCCGGTAAATCAACCCTGCTAAGGGCCATCACTGGATTGGTGGCCTGGGAAAAGGAAATCACACGGAGATCAGCCCACGGCGAAATCGTTCTCGAAGGAACAGTCACGTTTGATGGAGAGCGAATTGACAAAATTCCTGCCCATGAAATTGTGAAACGTGGACTGATCCTCTGTCCGGAAAGACGAAGGCCCTTCCGTGAGATGACCGTGCTCGACAATCTCATGGCCGGTTCTTATCTATTAAAAGAAAAGGACGAAATCCGAATGAATCTGGGTAAGGTCTATCAACTCTTTCCCATATTGAAGGACCGGTCAAATCAGATCTCCGGAACCCTCTCCGGCGGAGAGCAGCAGATGCTTGCCATCGGAAGGGCCTTGATGTCCAAACCCAAACTGCTCTGTATTGATGAACCCTCCACAGGGCTCGCCCCTCTTCTGAGAGCAGAAGTGTTTCAAAAGATTAGAGAGATCAGTCACTTAGGTATCACCGTCCTGCTCATTGAGCAGGAAGTGAGTACAGTCTTCAAATTATCCTCCCGCAACTACGTCCTTTCCTCAGGAAAAATCATCGCCGAAGGCCCCGGCGACCAATTGCTTCAAGATGAAGTCCTCCGCAAAACCTACCTGGGACTTTGATGGCATGTTATCAAGACTTGAACGTAAAATCAGTTAACGATGTCTTGAACATTGTCAGGTACCATATACGGACCGGAGCGCAAAGATGAATATTTCAAAAGACGTCAAACCGATTACCTACCTTAAATCAAGAGCAGCTAATTTGCTGAAGCAAATCAACCAAACCCATCGACCTGTTTTCATCACCCAGAATGGAGAGGTCAAAGCCATACTTCAAGATCCCGAAAGCTATCATAACATGCGAAATGCCATTGGTATCTTGAAGCTGATTTCTTAGGGTGAGAAAGATATAAAAAACGGGAAATCAAAGTCCCAGGAGGAAATATTTACAGATATTGAGGATGCCCTTTTAAAAAGAATGATTGGCCTGAAGTTGTAAGGCTCCCCCTCTGCTTCAAAGGGGCTGTCCATTTTTCGTTTAGTTTCTCTTCAAATTTCGACTATTGGGATAGTGATTATCATTTGGTTATTGGTGTCCGCTCTATACCATATTAGAAGTAAAGTTGAACGATTGAGGAACCTCGCTTTCCCCAAATAATGACCTTGTCTTTTGTCCGGTTTCATGATAAGAGAAAAATGGAAATAAATTGTACCCCAACTTTAGGAAAGTTAAGTGTATTTAATATAGTGTCCCTGAGAACTTTGACCTAACGTTAGGCCGCTGGAAAACATATAGGGCTATGGTGAAAATGGGAATCAACCTCGACAAACCGCATCTTTGGAAAGAGGACATCGCTCGTTCTGTAGACTTATACAATGAATGGTTCCTTAACTTCGCTCCAAACACATATAGGAAAGAGCGCGTGAACGCCACCAAGCATGTCCAAGACATGCTCCACCGGACAAAACACCTTCGGAATCTTACGCCGGAAGAACTCCGTAGCGATCCTTCTATCCTTTTCGCTCTCCGCATGTCCACCGCTCCCCCAATTGCCCGTGACCGTCTGGTTGGCCTTGCCGGAATCTCAAAATCCCTCGTGAACAACATGGAATTGGAACATCGACTCCCACCGCAAATGAAAACCACGGCACTGGATGCCAATCTTCGGAAGATTACCAAGATGATTATCCGGTTGCTTGACATTGATATTTTTCCATGGCTTGCGGGGCATCGTAACCCAACCAAACAAGAGGTTTACCGAGCTGCAACTATTGTGGCGGATCGGCTCTGTGGAGCCAACGCTGATCCCATCGTTCGCAATGCTCAAGAGAAGCGGCAGCTTGAAAAAATCAAAAAGTGGCTTGAGGACCGCGGTTACAGCGATATGTCGGGAAAGATTACGCCTGATAAGATGAAACGAGGAATGTTCGCTCTTCGCTTAAACGTGCCGGGGTTAAAGGAGGACAACAAGTCAGTCAACATCCCTGTCGATGCGGCAGTGATGCCGCTTAAGCGGAAAGGTGTTAAGTTTCCATTGATGATTGAAGCGAAATCGGCCGGTGATTTCACCAACGTCAACAAGCGTCGAAAAGAGGAGGCTGCAAAAGTTGGCCAACTGCGAAGAAAGCATGGCAACCGTGTTCGATATATCCTTTTCCTATGCGGCTATTTCGATAGCGGTTATCTCGGATATGAAGCCTCCGAAGGAATTGATTGGGTTTGGGAACATCGCACAGACGATCTTATAGCGTTCGGGTTGTAGGCATGGTCACTATGGAAGACCGGGAGAGGGCTCGCTTCGAACTCCAAGAGCGAATAGACGCTGCCAAGGCACAAGCAGAACGTAACCGACTTGGTCAGTTCGCCACACCACCGGAATTGGCTTCTGATATTGTGGCCTATGCCGTTCCCTTGCTCTCCCCACGCTTAAAGATCCGCTTTCTTGAACCCGGCTTTGGAACCGGCCCCTTCTATTCGGCCTTGCTCCGTCAAATATCACCTTCACGGATCGAAGCTGCGGTCGGTTACGAGATCGATCCACACTGCGCTGAATCAGCAGAGCGTCTATGGAAGGAAACCGGTTTGTGTCTCTATACTGCCGATTTTACAACAACCGAGCCACCGAAGGCCGAAGCCGCAAAATTCAACTTTGTAGTCTGCAATCCTCCATACGTTCGCCATCATCATCTGAGCCAGATTCAGAAACGGGAACTCCAACGTTCAATTGCCCGTTATCTCAACTTCGAGATGAATGGGTTGGGTGGTTTATACACATATTTCATGGTTTTGTCACAAGCGTGGATGGCGAAAGAAGGCGTCGGAGCATGGCTCATCCCGAGTGAATTTATGGATGTAAATTATGGCCACAGGGTAAAAGAGTTCCTGATGGAGCGGGTAACGCTTTCTCGCATTCATCGCTTCGATCCGAATAATGTTCAGTTCGGTGATGCCCTTGTGTCATCGGCGGTCGTATTTTTTAAGAACTCACCGCCACCCTCTGGACATGAAGTGGAGTTCACCTTTGGCGGGATGTTGGCAAAGCCAACGGTATCGGGCTCAATAGGACTCGCTGACCTTCGTTATATCTCTAAATGGACGGTATTGCCTCAAAGCATCCCCCGGCGCAATGGAAAGCATAACGGTATTACATTAGCGGATATCTTTACGGTTAAACGAGGCCTGGCCACAGGATGCAATACATTCTTCATACTCACTCCAGAACAAGTAAGACAATTCAACCTACCCAAGAAGTTCCTAAAGCCTATCCTGCCAAGTCCAAGAGACCTTGAAACTGATGAAATCTACGCTGATGAGAATGGCGAACCGCAGATACAGAACAGACGTTATTTGCTCTCGTGCGACTTACCGGAGAATGAGGTAAAAGAAAAGTATCCGGTTTTATGGCGATACCTCGAACAGGGCCTTGAAGCTGGGATAGACAAGCGTTATCTCTGTCAACACCGAGAGCCTTGGTACTCGCAAGAGGAAAGGCCACCTGCCCCGTTCCTGTGTACTTACATGGGAAGGCCAACCCGCAAAAGCAAGTCTCCGTTTCGCTTCATCCTCAACCACTCAAAGGCGACCACCGCAAACGTGTATTTGTTGCTATACCCAAAGCCCGATTTGGCCGCGTCATTGAGTAAACATCCGGAATTGTATCACAAGGTCTGGAAAACTCTCTCCTCCATCGCCGCCGAGACACTGATGGAAGAAGGAAGGGTCTACGGGGGCGGTCTCCATAAGTTGGAACCAAAGGAATTGGCCAACGTCCCCGCAGATTCTGTCTTAAGAGTCTTCTCTGAGGGAAGAAAACTCAAGGTACACCGGCAGATGGAAATGTTTGCCTGATGAAATTGGGTATAAGAACCCAACATAGAGGAAAATGCACTTAACGAAGAGTGAGGAAATAGGCAGGATAGAACCATATTCGGGGCAACTGTGCTTTGATACCCGGGTCCGGGTGCTATCGGTGTGGAAGTTCGGGCATACCAGAGTAACCATTGCGTGATTTAAGGGAGCACTGATTATCTGGTATGCTGCGCCCTGTGACCTTTTTAAATTGTGAGGCATGTTTAGGTTGCATTTGAGGCAACGTTTCATACTTTGTGGAGTGAACAATCATATGGAGAGAAGTCTCCGTATCGCAATAAATGGGTAACCACAAAGCTGACCAATATTTCTCACGGAAGAGGGAATGTAAAAAATGGAAATCCTCTCTAACATAAAGGTCCATGCTAGAAATTTAAAGTGCCTTTCCTCTGAATTTCAAGGTTATGATACTATTAAGCCAATCAACCTGATCATTGGACGAAATAACTCGGGCAAATCGACATTAATAGACATGGTTGAGTATGCTGTTGCAAACAACAATTCTTACAAGAAACTTGTCCATAAAGGGAACCCTCCTGAGATTGCTATTTTTTCAACAGATATTCTTGAAGAAACAGAACTCAAACAAGTCTTTAGACCTGATACTTCAGGTGGTGAAATAGGTATTAATCATTGGGATTTCGGAAGGAGATTTATTGGGAGAAAGATAAATTGGATGATTGAAATGCCAGGCCAACCTGTTTTTTTATCGATAGACCCCCCTGAACTTAAGTTAAATTACAGCATAGACAAGTATTACGAGCGTCTTGTAAAGCACAAAATTAATCCCTTAAGTACTAAATTGTTTAAACGCCTATCCTCGGACAGAGATATCCGCCCAGAAGGTGATAGTTCTATTTCCCTTCTTCCTAATGGGCAAGGCGCTACAAATGTTATTCGACAATCTTTAACTCGGTCTTCATATCCAACAAAGCAGCTTAGAGATATTTTACTGAAGGAACTCAATACAATATTTCAACCTGATTCCACTTTTTCTGAAATCAATGTTCTGCAACTCGATAATTTGGCTTGGGAGGTTTTTCTAGACGAGCCAGGCAAAGGTTTAATTGCACTATCTCAATCCGGTAGCGGTCTTAAAACTGTGTTACTCGTTTTAGTCAATCTTTATCTTATGCCTTATCATGAGAATAAGCAGTTGAATCAATACTTCTTTGGATTTGAAGAACTCGAAAATAATTTGCATCCTGCATTACAGCGTCGCCTTTTCCTTTACTTACGCAAGATAGCCCTAGATAGGAATTGCATCTTTTTCTTATCTACACATTCAAGTGTTGTTATAGACCTTTTCAGTAACGACAATTCTGCACAAATCTTACATATAACTAATGATGGTGAAAAATCTTCAATAGTGATGGCCTTTACATATATAGATCATAAGGGTATTTTAGATGATCTAGATGTTCGGGCAAGCGATCTGCTACAATCTAATGGGATTGTATGGGTTGAAGGACCGTCAGATAGAATATACTTTAAGAGATGGATTGAAATATGGACAGGAAACAAATTAATAGAGGGTGTTCATTATCAGTGTGTTTTTTACGGCGGGAGATTGTTAGCCCATTTGTCTGCGAAAGATCCTGATATCGAAACTGAAGATTTCGTAAAGGTTCTCCGAATTAACCGAAATGCAATCCTTATAGTGGATAGCGACCGTAGTCAAGAAGATGATGAATTAAATTCAACAAAGAAACGTTTAATCTCAGAAATTCAAGGAATGGGTGGGATAGGCTGGGTGACTGCTGGGAAGGAAGTGGAGAATTACATTCCTACGGAAGCTCTTAAAAACCAATATAAAAACAACTCCCTCAATCCCATTGGGAAATTTGAATTTTTCTCTAAATACTTAGATAACTTGGACCCTAGCGAAGGTGAACGCTTTTTGCGGAACAAAGTCCTCTATGCTGAAAACATTAGTAATTACTTTACAAGAGGAAATTTAGGCAACACATTAGACCTTAAAAATCATTTGGATGCTATCTCTAAAGAGATAATGCGTTGGAATGTTATTAAAGAATAAGCTTGGACTTGTTCGTTTATTAAGCCTCCCTATAACCCTAAGGAAAGGGCCCCGGGGACGTACTTAAGTTATTTAAGTAACTTTACGACGGGACGCTATTTTTGAACCTTTTTAAGGTACCTCATTAAAAATGAGTACTGATATAGCGAGACAAAATAGTAGGTCTGCGGCAGCCGGGTTCTGGCTGCCGCTGGAGTGTGATGTTAAAATGGATATTTTCCCATCTTGATCGTGTAATCTGCGACCTCTCTTCTCAACCCCACCGTATTGACTGGGGTGAACCGGCTCAGTTTCTTGAGGCCAGACAATAGCGTCCTGAGGGTATCTCCTTCTGCAATGGCTGAAAGGGCCTGTTTGGCATATCCTTCCACTTTGTTAAACCCGTCATTGACATAGACCTTCACCATCGCCTTCTGAAGCTGGGCCTTCTCATCACTCGCTTTTTCCATTGACTTCATTGCCCTGAGCAATGCGCTTTCCATGGCAAAGACCTCGATGATGATATCACTGATCAATGCTAAAATTTCCTGCTCATCCGCTAATTTCACCATATACTTCTGAACAGCGGCTCCTGCGACAAGAAGGGCGATCTTCTTTGACATCTCTACCATCTCCTTCTGCAGGGTGAGGATTCCATCATCTGATTCCACTTTTGGTCTCAGTGTGAGAAGTTCGCCAGCCACCTTCTGGGCCGCCACCAGCACAGGTAACCTGTTCTTCATCGCTCGCTTCGTCAGCATGTCCACGATGAGCAGGCGGTTGATTTCATTCGTCCCTTCCCAGATGCGATTGATCCGGGAATCGCGGTAGCCCCGCTCGATCGGATAATCATGAATATATCCATACCCTCCGTGGATTTGGACCCCCTCATCCACGATGTAGTCCAGGACCTCTGAAGAAAAGACTTTATTGATGGAGTCCTCAATGGCATATTCCTCGATTCCATTGGCCATTTGCATCCCGGCATCCTCGGCATTGTAATCGATCTTCTGCAACATCCGGTCCACCAATGCTGCTGTCCGGTAAACCATACTCTCTAAGGCAAAGGTCCGTATCGCCATTTCGGCAATCTTATGTTTGATCATGCCGAACTCAGCAATCGGCTTTCCAAACTGGACTCTCTGTTTTGCATAGGTAACCGCACCCTGAAGGGCAACTTTAGACCCTCCTAAGGCTCCCCCTCCCAGCTTAAATCGGCCGATATTGAGCGTATTGAAGGCGACGACATGGCCCTTTCCCACTTCTCCCAGCACATTCTCCACCGGCACTTTGGCGTCTGAGAAGATGACGCTCCGGGTGGAAGAACCCTTCACCCCCATCTTATTCTCTTCTGCATCGAGAGAGACGCCTTCAAAATTTCTATCGACAATAAAGGAGGTGAACTTGTTTCCATCTACCTTGGCATAGGTGACGAAGACATCGGCAAATCCAGCATTGGAGATGAATTGCTTCTGACCGTTAAGGAGATAATATTTCCCGTCCTTACTGAGGACTGCTGTCGTTTTCGCATTCAGGGCGTCGGAGCCTGCCTCAGGTTCGGTCAGGGCATAGGCCATGATCTTTTCTCCTGTGGCTATTTTCGGAAGGTAGCGTTTCTTCTGATCCTTGTTTCCGAAAAAAATGATCGGTAGAGAGCCAATCCCCGTATGCACAGCATAGGCGGTCATGAAGGAGCCTCCGCCCTGAGACATTTTCTCCATCAACAGGATGACGCTGACCTTATCCAGTGCCTGACCGTCATATTCCTCGGCAATGTCCCCTGAAAGGAGTCCCAGCTCCCCGGCCTTCCTGAGCAGACTCGGCAGAAGCCCTTCTTTCAAGGTTTCTATATCCTCGCTCACGGGTTCAAGCTCGCCAACGACGAATTCCGTCGCGGCCTTTGCAATCAACCGCTGTTCCTCATTAAATTCCTCCGGTGTGAATACCTCCTGTGGTGAAATCGACTCGAGCAAAAATGCTCCCCCCTTCACAAATGTTTCCATACAAACCTCCTTCAAAGCAAAATTTCGAAATTCGAATATCGAAATTCGAAACAAATCCCAAACTCAAATGATTCAAATTTAAAACTTCTTTCGTTTTAAATTTTGTGTTTCGGAAATTCGAATTTGTTTCGGATTTCGGATTTCGTGCTTCGGATTTAGTGTCCAAAGAAGTTCTAATCTGCCGCTACTTACATCTTCCAATAATCTCACTCCGTTCTCTCAAAGATGCCGGCGGCTCCCATGCCCATGCCGATGCACATGGACACCAGGCCGTAACGGACATTCCTCCGTTTCATTTCATAAAGCAAGGTCGTAGTTAGCTTGGCACCTGTGCAGCCAAGGGGATGGCCCATGGCAATTGCTCCGCCATTGACATTGACGATATCCGGATTAAGCCCTAACTCCCTTACGACGTAAAACGCCTGGGAGGCAAAGGCTTCATTTAGCTCAACCAGTCCGATATCCTCTTTCTTGAGGCCAGCTTTTTTCAATACCCTTGGAATAGCATAGGCAGGACCTATTCCCATCACATCAGGCGGAACTCCCGCTACAGCAAAAGCACGAAAGACGGCTATGGGTTTGAGTTTCATAGACTCCGCCTTCTCCCTTGACATCAGAACGAGAGCAGCGGCCCCGTCGCTCGTTTGAGAAGAATTGCCAGCAGTCACCGTCCCTTTGGCTTTAAAAACAGGCTTCAGTGCCGCCAGCCCTTCCAGGGATACATCGTAGCGGACTCCTTCGTCCGTGTCGAAGATGACCTCCTTGACGGTGACCGTGCCGTCTTCCTTTACTTCCTTCACCTTGGCAAGAATGGGCAGGATCTCTTCCTTGAACTTTCCTTCTTTGATAGCCTTTGCCGCCTTCTGATGGCTCAAGAGGGCAAAACGGTCCTGATCCTCTCTGGAAACGCCAAACCGCTCAGCTACATTCTCAGCAGTCAATCCCATCGGGGTATAGGCCTTTGGATTGTGATCCACAAGATAAGGATTGAGAGAAGGGGTCAGGCCCATGATCGGCACCTGGCTCATGAACTCCACGCCTCCGGCAAGCATCACATCAGTTGCTCCGACCATAATTTCATAAGCCGCCGTTGCAATGGCCTGAAGTCCTGAGGAGCAAAACCGGTTCACGGTCTGTCCTGGCACCGAAAAAGGAAAACCTGCCCGCATGGCTAATATCCTGGCAAAATTGAGCCCCTGATCCGATTCCGGGAAGGCGCAACCAATGACGACATCGTCAATATCCTCCATCTTTAGACCGGGAACCCTGGCTACCGCCTCTTTAATGATAAGTGCTCCCACATCATCCGGTCGCGTATCCCTCAGTATCCCCTTGGGGGCTTTACCCACTGCCGTCCTCACCGCCGATACCACCACCGCTTCTTTCATCTCATTACCTCCATTGAAAATTGCAGAATTAACCCCACCTCGCCTCCCCTTAGTTTAAGGGGAGGTAGGGAGGGGTTACTATTTTGCATTGTTTAGTTTCTAAGTGGTTTTCCTTTCTTCAACATATATTCGATGCGTTCCTGGGTCTTCACCTCTCCGCATAGGCTTAGAAAAGCTTCTCTTTCCAAATCCAGGAGATACTGTTCGGTCACTTCCGTCCCGTCTGGCAGGTTTCCTCCTGACATAATGTGAGCTACCTTTCCTGCCACATGCTGATCGTATTCGCTGATATAACCACCCTCTCTCATAATGAAAAGACCC
>Ga0194113_10003866_pt1 | contig 19853 bp, 14 predicted proteins | sample TA2MahC200mmetaG_FD_146193 | JGI IMG/M metagenome (GOLD analysis project Ga0194113, IMG submission 146193) | Freshwater microbial communities from Lake Tanganyika, Tanzania - TA2015017 Mahale Deep Cast 200m | ecosystem: Environmental > Aquatic > Freshwater > Lake | place: Tanzania: Lake... | reverse complement strand
AGGAAAGCACGGACGGCAGGTCGAAAATCGGTGAGCATACCGTAGCTCTCGAGGAGCAGCGCCGGATCACGCAGCACAACTTGGCTCAACTCGGCCCGGTGATTCTCGAACAAGTCCCGGAGGCGTGTGCCCGCGGTCGACTGGCCGAGCCAAGTGCGGAGGGCATAGAAATCCGCCAAGGACAGCCCGCTCGCTGCCGGGAGGGTGGGGCTTGCGCGCTGCGCGGCGCGGGTCGCCTGGCCCCCCGGGGACCTGGCGAGGGTCAACGAGAACAGGATCTCCCCCACCGGACAGTCCGCAGTGGTGCGCGGCGGATTGACATTCAGCACCGTGAGCTGCGCGGTAGCCGTCAAGCCGGCGCAACCGACGCCGAAGGTCACGACGCTCTGCGATGAGCCGTCGGGCAAGGGCATGGTGGCGGCGGTGACGCCCGTCTTGCTGCGCAAGATCAACTCGCTACCGCGCAACTCGCTCTCCCAGTTGACGGTGTCATCCTCTTGGGTGTTCGCGATGGTGGTGCGCCCAACGGAAACGGACTGGCAACGAACATCCGCCGCGGGGACCGAAGTGCCATCGGCCAACCGCCATCGGACCTCGAACGGCAAGGACTCAAGCGGGCGGAGCACGGCGTTGTAACGGATGTAGGCCGGCGGCATCAAGACCAGGCCGATGACCGTCTGGAACTGGACCGTGCGCGTCGCACGCAACGTGAGCTGAGCGGAGAGGACCAACTCGACGTGGACTTGTCGGTCGGAGACGGGCGCCTGCAGATCGTTGCGGAGGTAACCGTACTCGAGGCGCCGGAGCACGAGGGCCACGTCGCGACGGGTGGCCTGCGGGTAGAACACCACCGCGAGATCGGGCGCACTGGTGACCGAGCCGACCGGCACACCGGAGACCGAGATGACGTTGTCGCTCAGGGTCAGGCTCTCCGATCCGATCGCGAACGGGTTCACCCGCAGTTGGTCCAGCTCGGTCTGGGGTTCGACCCAGACCCGGAGCCGAGTGAACTGTTGGTCGCGAGGCACGGCAAGCACCGGGTTCGCGTCGATGCGGACCGGGGCGTTGACATACCTCAGGGGAGCGCTCTTGATCCGCAGCGTGGGCCCGTCGCTAGCCGTCAGGTCGTTCACCTGCGTGCGGAAGACGCCAACCCTCCCGTCCGGCAGCGTTCCCGCGAACGCCACTTGGCCATAGTCGTTAAGCAAGCGCGGCCGGCCGTCGGACCCTCCGCTCGGCGGGCCTGTCTCGGACCGGCCGACAAACTGTTGCACGGCGACGATTTGGTCCTCGGAGTCGGGCAGGCCGATGCCGTCGTGCGCGACGAGCCGGAGCCGGTCCTCGAGGTCGCTCACCCAGAGACCGGTGCGAGCGGGACCGAACCCGGTCGAGGCGAGCCCGAAGAACGCGAGTTGTCCCTGGGCGTTGAGGCCCCACTCATGGATCTCGTTGATGAGCCAGCCCCCGGGAGCAAGGTGCCACGCATCGGCGCCGGCCCGCACCATGAGCTTGGGCTGGCCTGCGTCCCAGCGATAGAGCCGCGTCGAAAGCGCCAAGTTAGGCGGTGCCTCGCGCACCCGGGCCAACACCACAACTTGGCCAGCCTCGTTGATCGCCACTTGACGAAACTCCTCGTAAGTACCATCCGGCTGGCCATCGGCTCCCGGAGCCGCCCCACCGCTCCGCACTAATAACCGAAGTGCGGCGGGTGTTCCCACCAACACGCTTTCGGCCTGCTGTCCTCCCTCGAGCCAGGAGCCGACCACCACGACTTGGCCCGCAGCGTTCACGTCCAGGCTCCGCATGGCTCGCCAGGTCCCGGTACCGGCGAGGGTGGGCACGGGCAGGTGCCCACCGGCAATCATCCGCACCCGATCGGGTGGGCCGACCCAGAGACCGGGCACGGAGAGTTCGCCGCTCCCCGATCCGCCGCTCAGTTGCCCCACAAAAGCGAGGATGCCCGATGGTGCCGAGGCCAAAGCGAACTGCCGGGCCGAAGTGAGTATCGAACCGCCAGCCAAGCCGGGCGCCGGCGCTTCGAACGTCGCCACCCGCACGGCCCCGCGCGTGTCGTCGACGCTCCAAACACTCTCGGGACTGGCGCCCAAGGGATCGTCGGGGCGGAAGGTTCGCGCCAGAAACAGGGCTTGGGGCGGACCGGAACTCCGGAAGATGGGGCCCTCGAGGCGATGGGGCACAGCCGACAGGTCGGAGAAGACGGTGCCCCCAGCCGCACCCGGCACAGGAGCGCCCGAGTGTGCCAGGTCACGCCACTGACCGCCCCACCGGGCCAAGAGCGCTTCGAGCACCAGGCCACCGCTCTCCAGGGTGATCTCACCGAGATCGTTCAACGCCAGGTGAGCCAAGTGTTCAAAGCTCACGCCGCCTAGGCCTGGCACCACCTCGCCACCGCGCGCCAACAACTCCAACCGATCTTCTCGAGCCAAAAACGCCCCGCGCCCGCCCCCAGGCACAGGCTCGACCGCCGCCAAGAAGCCAACCTCGCCCTGCCCATTGATCGCCGGGGTCGAGAACTCCGTACGGCCGATGACCTCGCCCGGCCGGTCCGGCACAGGCTGCCCCGAAATCGCCAAGGTCCGAGCGGTGATCGCCCCCCAAGTCGACCACGGCCCGCCCCCACACTCCAACCCCACCAGCGCCACCCAGACCAGACGGGACCAACCAGAGATGCACGCGCGCGTCCCCGCCCAATGTCGAGACTGGCCCAATCGTTTCGTGCTCGGGCACCCGAGATCCATTGCGCACACAACAGGCCGACCGCGCGCCAACCTGGATGCCAACCGGCTTGCTGGGCGGGACTGGTTTCTCATCGGCTGATCCTTCGGGTTGGCTGGGTTGACGGCTGAACTGCGGTGAATTTGCCGCGCTAAAGCTCGGTACGCAAGCAACTAATCGGCAGGTCGGCCGCCTCCCTTAAGGCGGAATCGCAGGCCCAGGACGGTTGTCTAGCCCATTGACACCGTGCGCGGTGCTCGAGGAAACTTCGTGTGCTGCGTGGGCTCGGGACAACCGGGCCGATCAACTCTTCGGGCAGCGGCTCGGACCGTACTGATGAGACCTCGGGGCGGACGAACATTTTCGGGTAGGGCGCGCAGTCCGCTGCGCGCCGCCAACCGTTGTGGACACGGGAACCCACGGCGCGCAGAGGACTGCGCGCCCTACCGCCGATGCGTAGTCCATCATGGCGACGCATGAGTGGCTCGGCCGCCTCACCTAAGGCTCCCCCAGCGGGAAGCCCGCGCCTCAAGCTTTGCTTCTATCAAGCATGCCTCGGGGTCTGCTGACTCGAACCTGGCTGCCGGTAGCCGCCGCATGCCTGCTGAGCTCGGGGTGGGCAGCCGAGGTGACGCCCGTCGCTGAACCGCAAGGGCAACCGTGGCGTCGCCACTCGATTGCGACGGGGCTTGATGGCGCGGATGGCGCGCGCTTAGGGGATGCGAACGGGGACGGTTTGGCCGACATCGCCACGGGCTGGGAGGAATCGGGCGTGGCGGCCGTCTACCTGAATCCTGGGCCGGAACGAGCGCGCCTGCCGTGGCCCAGTCTGGTGTTGCCCCGTGCGCCCGCGGTTGAAGATGTGGTGTTGACCGATTTGGATGGGGACGGGGCGGTGGACCTGGTGAGCTGCAGCGAAGGGGCAACACGGGCCGTCACGGTCCACTGGGCGCCTGGTTCGCGGGCCGAGTACACCCGTGAGGATGCGTGGGTTTCCGCGTCGTTCCCTCGAGCGCAAGGCGAGCCATGGATGTTCTGCCTCCCACTGGCTATCGGGCGCGGACCCGGGCGCGATCTGGTCATCGGGTCCAAGAATCAAGGCGCCAGTGTGAGTTGGCTCGAAGCCCCAGCTACCCCCCGTCGACTCGACTTATGGCAGCGTCACCGCCTTTCGGAGGCGGGTTGGGTGATGTCGCTTTTGGCCCGGGACATGGATGGCGATGGGGACCTGGACGTGCTGCTGTCGGATCGGCGCGGGCCGTTGCGCGGGGTGCGCTGGCTCGAGCGCCCATCGGCGGACGCAGCGTTGAGCGCTCCCTGGCGTAGCCACTGGGTGGGTGGCGCCGGACGCGAGGCGATGTTCCTGGACACGGGCGACCTGGATGGAGACGGGCTCGAGGATGTCGTGGTGGCGTTGGCAGAGCGGACCTGTTTGGTACTGCGCCGGCTGGACCGCTCGGGCACTCAGTGGTCGACGCATCCGCTCGGCATACCAGCGTGGGCAGGCACAGGCAAGGCCGTGAGCCTGGGTGACCTCGACCTGGACGGGCGCTTGGACATGGCGGTAACGTGTGAACATGCCGGAGGGGAGCGGCGGGGCGTCTTTTGGTGGTCGGGCGGAGGGGGTTTTCTGAGCGGGGCGCCCCCGGCCCGGGACATCAGCGGGGCAGCCGGGGTGAAGTTCGATCTTGCCCCGCTGCTCGACGTGGATGCGGACGGCGACCTGGACGCGATCACGACCGAAGAGGCCGAGCCCATGGGCGCCTCCGGACACGGACTGGGGGTCCTCTGGTACGAGAACCCCACGCGGTAACCTGCCGCGAACCCACCGCGGCCGACGGGTCCCGAATCCTCAGCGAGGTGCTTGAGGGCTGCCATCGCGAGTGAAACCCGACGAACTCCTTGTGGGGCGCGGGTCGTCAGACCGGCTTGGAGGAGGTGACCATCCGCGCTCCGCCTCGCTAAGCATTCGGGACGGGCGCGTCGAGCTTCGATTCTTGACTCCGAGGCGACGCAGTCCATTCTCGCCGTAATGCTTGCAGCAGTTGGCCAAGTCCGGTGGGTGGCTGAGCTTGACTGCGCTGTCGGACGAGGCAACTCGGCCGCGGCCAAGCAACCTCGACAACCGCTTGCCGGGAATCTGTGGGCCCGCTGGTGTGAGCAGCAAGGACAAACCGCCGCTTCCCGCGGCTAACGCGAAACACACAATGAAACATAGGTTCCTCTGGCCCAGCGCGCTGGCGCTGGCGATCACCTCGGGCTCGGCCAAGAACACGTACCGCATCCTCGGGAGCACGGACGCCTCGAGTTGGCAGACCGTCGTCGAGGATATCCCAGGCAAAGACGGCCTGGTTGAACGCACGCTGGATGTGTCGGCCGGACCGCAAGCCCTATTCCTGACGGTCGGGGCCATACCTTAGCGCTCCGGGTCATGGGGGCGAGGAGTCGTTCAGCGGGCTTCTGGGAAGCCCGCTTCGGCCTCCATGAACGTGGGACGACCGCGCCGCGCGAGTGCGTGGCGGGTCTCGCCACGTTCATGACCATGGCCTATATCATCTTCGTCAATCCCGCCATCCTCGCTGGGTGCGGCATGCCCAAACCGGCGGTGGTGGCGGCGACGTGTCTGGCGGCGGCGGTGCCGACGCTGCTGATGGGGTGGTGGGCGAACTATCCGTTCGCATTAGCCAGCGGCATGGGGCTCAACGCTGCCGTCGCCGTGGCCGCCCTGCAACCGGGGATGACCTGGCAGACGCTGATGGGGGTGATCGTGGTCGAAGGCGCCTTGGTGACGTTGCTGGTCTTGTCGGGCGCGCGCGAGCACATCATGCGCGCGATCCCCCTCAACCTGAAGCGGGCGATTGGCGTCGGCATTGGCCTGTTGATCGCCTTCTTGGGCCTGCAACACATGGGTTGGGTCGTCAAGGACCCTGGCGGCGGCCTCCTGGCCCAGGGCAGCTTCAACGCCAAGCCGACGTTGGTCGCTTCGGCCGGACTCGTGTTACTGATGGCTCTGCTGGCCTACCGGGTCCGCGGCGCAATTCTCATCGGAATCCTCGGTACAGCGTCCCTAGCTTGGGCGGCCGATCTCATCAGCCCCGCCACCGAGCGACTGGTCCAATGGCCTGGGCAGTGGCTGGCCTGGCCCGACTTCAGCACGTTCGGCCAGGCGGATGTGCTGGGTGCCCTCCAACCGGCCTTGGCCGGCCTGGTCTTCGCCTTCTTGATCACGGACTTCTTCGACACCATGGGCACGGTGATTGGCGTCGGAGGCCAAGGCGGCTTCCTCGATGCCCAAGGTGGGCTGCCCCGACTCGACCGGGTCCTGCTGGTCGATTCGCTGGCCGCCGTCTGGGGCGGTGTCTGTGGCGCCAGTTCCGCGACGACCTACATCGAAAGCGCCGCGGGCGTGAGCGAAGGTGGGCGCACGGGTCTGGTGTCCCTGGTCGTGGCGGGTTTGTTCGCGGCGTCGATGTTCCTGGCCCCTGCCGTCGGGGCCGTGCCGGCCGTGGCGACGGCCCCCGCCCTATTGGTGGTCGGGTTCCTGATGATCAGGGTCGTGGGCGAGATGGACCTCGCCTCGGCCGACGAGGGGATGCCGGCCTTCTTGACCCTGCTGGTGATGCCGCTGACGCTGAGCATCTCGCGGGGGATCGGGGTAGGCTTTCTGGCTTGGGTGCTGGTCAAGCTCCTACGCGGGCGGGCGCGGGACGTCTCACCCTGGCTTTATGCCATTGCCGCCTTGTTCGCCCTGAGCTTCGGGCTGGGCACCGGCTAGCCCCATGCGCGCCGTCGTCCAACGCGTCGCTCAGGCGTCGGTCACGATCGCCGGCCAAGTCCGCGCCCGCATCGGGCTGGGTCTGCTGGTCCTGGCCGGCATCGAGGAAGCGGACAACGCGGAGGACGTCGCCTGGCTGTGCGGCAAACTCGTTCGACTGCGGATCTTCAACGACCCGGCTGGCCTCATGAATCTCTCCGTGCAAGACGTGGGCGGCGAGGTCTTGGTGGTCAGCCAGTTTACCCTCTTCGCCAGCACGAAGAAGGGCAATCGCCCCTCCTACAGCCGGGCAGCCAAGCCGCAGACCGCGATCCCCCTGTACGAAGCCTTCGTGCGCCAGCTCGCCGCCGAACTCGGCCGCCCGATCCAGACCGGCGAGTTCGGCGCGGATATGAAGGTGGCTCTCCTCAACGACGGACCGGTTACCCTCGCGATCGACACGCGCAACCGCGAATAAGATTTTGGCTGCCGCCGCGGCTGTGCTACGTTCGGCATCGAACCGATTAACACGAAGCAGAAACGAATCCTATGACCATGACTCGTCGACAAGCCCTGCAACAAGTCACCATCGCCACCGCACTGGGCGCCTCGGGCGCGCTCGGGCGGTTACGCGCTCAGCCGGCGCCGCCGCCACCGCCGCCAGCGGCTCCCGCGGGGCCGTTTCAGTTGCCGCCCTTGCCGTACGCGTTCGATGCGCTCGAACCGCACCTGGACGCCCAAACGATGCAAATCCACCACGACCGGCACCATGCGGGCTACGTGCGCAACCTGAATGTGGCGGTGGCGGGTCAACCCGCGCTAGCAGATCGAACGGTCGAGGATCTACTGAAAGACCTGGCGCGGTTGCCGGAGGCGGTGCGGACGGCGGTGCGCAATCATGGCGGTGGCCATGCCAATCATTCGCTGTTCTGGGAGATCATGAAGAAGAACGGCGGCGGCCAACCGAGCGGCGACCTGGCCAAGGCCATCGCCCGCCAATTCAGCAGTTTCGACTCCTTCCAACAGGAGTTCTCCAAAGCGGCCGGGGGCGTTTTCGGCAGCGGATGGGCCTGGTTGACCGTCGAGGGAAAGAACCTGCGGATCGAAACGACGCCCAACCAGGATTCACCGCTGTCGCAGGGGCGCGTGCCGATTCTGGGGCTGGACGTGTGGGAGCATGCCTATTACCTGAAGTACCAGAATCGCCGAGCGGACTACATCGCAGCGTTCTACAACGCGCTCGACTGGAGTGCCGTCGCCGCGCGCTACCGGGTCGCCACCGCGTAACCCCGAGGCTATTCCCCAACCGGCTCGAGGGACTCCGCCAGGGGCGTGGCGTGCCGCCATTTGCGCCTCAGGCAGTCCATGGCGTCGCTGAAGACGGTGTACACCACCGGAATGATCACGAGCGTGAGAAAGGTGCTCGTGATCAGGCCGCCCACCACGGCGATGCCCATGGGCCGCCGGCTTTCCGCGCCCGCCCCAAAGCCGATGGCGATAGGCAAGATGCCGGCTAGGGTCGAGAACGCGGTCATGAGGATCGGACGCAGCCGGACTTGCCCGGCCTCGAGCATGGCGTCGTGGGCGGTGGCGCCGCGGGCGCGGGCTTGGTTGGCAAACTCGACCAAAAGGATCGAGTTCTTGGTGACTAGACCGAGCAACAGGACCAAGCCAATCTGACTGAACAGGTTTAAGTTCATCGCGGGAATCGCGGGCAGCAACCCGACTTTGCCGCCGGCGTCCAGCAGCCAGAGCAGGCCAAAGGCGCCCAACCCCGCCAGGGGCACCGCGAGCATCACGGTGAAGGGATGGACCAGGCTCTCGAACTGAGACGCCAACACCATGTACACAATCACCAAGGCCAACAAAAACACCCACCAGATCTCCCGGCCGGCATCGATGAAGTCCCGCGATTCGCCGGACCAGGCATAGAGAAAACCGGGGGGCAACTCGGCCGGCAACAACGCCTCGACCCGCGCCATCGCGGTGCCGAGGGGAACGCCGACGGGCGTGGCGGAGAGGGTGGCGCTGCGCAGCCGGCTGTAGTGCTCGATGGCGCTGGGCGCGGCGCCTTCACGATACGTGACCACATTGCTCAGTTGGATCAACTCGCCCCGGTCGTTGCGGACATAGAGCCGGTCCAAGCTCTGCGGCGTGAGCCGCGAGGAACGCTCGAGTTGGGCGATCACGTCGTATTCTTTCCCCTCGACCTTGATGCGGCTGAGGTCCATGCCGCCGAACAGGATCTGGAGCGTGCGCGCGATGTCCTCGATCGACACCCTCAAGGCGGCCGCGCGATCCCGATCGATGCGCAGGCGCAGCTCCGGCTTGTTGACCTCGAACGACGACCGGACGTTCTGGAACAGCGGCGCCCCGGTGACGTTGGTCATCAGCCGCATGCGGTGGCCTACCGCAGTGGCCGTCGCGTTCAGGGCGTCGAGGTCCTGGCTCTGCAGCACGAGCTGAAACGGCGCGCCGAAACTGCGCCCAATGGCCTTCTGCGCCTGAATGATGGCCAGCGCACCCTCCACACCCCCCAGGAACTTCGTGCGCAACCCGCCGGGCGCTTCCACAATCTCGCGGTAACTGCGGGTTCGGTCTTCTTTGAACGTGACAAAGGCCACGCCGAAATTCGCCCGGCCTGGCCCCCCGAAACCCGGGGCGACGATGGCCGCGTAGGTTTGCGTCTCCGGTACTCCCTGGATGAAGCCCTCGACCTTCCGGAGCATGCGATCGGTGTATTCGCTGGTGGCACCTTCGGGCGTCATCACCAGAGCGAACATGCGGCCCTTGTCCTCTTCCGGCATGAACTCGCGTTCGAGGTGGAGCCCCAGCCACACGGTCAGCCCGAGAATCGCCAGCCCCAGCGACAACAGCAACGCCCGCTGCCGCAAGGCCCAGCGCAATGTCCGGCCGTAGCCGCGATTGATCGCTTGAAAGCCGCGGTCGAAGGCGAGGAACAATCGACCGTGGCGCTCTTTGTCGACCGGCTTGAGGATGCGCGCCGCCATCATGGGCGAGAGCGAGAGCGCCACAAAAGCCGACACGACCACCGAACCGGCCAAGGCAAAGGCGAACTCGACGAACAACTGGCCGGTGGTCGTTTGCTGGAAGGCCAGCGGGATGAACACGGCGACCAGCGAGAAGGTGATGGCAAGGATGGCGAAGGCGATTTCGTCCATGGCCTTGAAAGCGGCCGGCAGCGGGCGCATGCCTTCCTCGATGTGCCGGTAGATGTTCTCGAGCACCACAATGGCATCGTCCACCACAATCCCAATCGCCAACACGAAGGCCAGCATGGTGAGGATGTTCACCGAGTACCCCATGAAATAAAGCACGGCAAACGTGGCGACGATCGATACCGGGATCGCCACCGCCGGTATGATCGTCGAACGCAAGTTCCGCAGGAAGACGAAGATCACCAGCACCACCAACACAAACGCAATGGCCAAAGTGAGCCAGACCTCGTGGATCGCCTTCTCGACAAAGACCGATTCGTCATAGCCGATGGCGGTCTCGATCCCGGGCGGCAACGTAAGCCGAATCGCCGCTAACTCCGCCTTCACCGCCCGCGCCACCTCGATGGTGTTGGCCTTGGACTGCTTGACCACGCCCAGGAACACCGCCGGCCGACCGTTCGAGCGCGCCACCGTGCGCATGTCCTCGGCGCCGTCCCGGGCCTGGCCGACGTCCCGCAGCCGCACCAAGCGCGTGCCCACGTTGCGAATGACCAGGGCGTCGTACTCGGCGGGCGTCTGCAATTCGCCGCGCGTGAAGATCGTCAGCTCGCGTTCGAGGTTCTCGACCCGGCCGCTGGGCAACTGGACATTCTGTTCCCGCAGGGCCCGGGCCACATCCAACACCGTCACGCCGTGCGCCGCCATCCGATCCGAATCCAACCACAACCGCATGGCATAGCGTTTCTCGCCCCCGATCATCACCGAGGACACACCCTCGATCGTCTGAAGGCGGTTCTTGATCTGGCGTTCCGCCAGCGTGGTCAGCTCCAACGGACTGTACCGTTCGCTGTTGAAGGCGATCCAGAGAACCGGGTTCGCGTCCGCATCCTGCTTCGCCACGATGGGCTCGCGAATGTTCTCCGGCAACCGGCCCCGCACGCGCGATACGCGGTCGCGCACGTCCTGCGCCGCAACGTCCACGTCGCGGGATAGGTTGAACTCGACCGTGATCGTGCTGACCTGCTCCCGGCTCTGGCTGGTCAGGGTCTTGATCCCCTCGATGTTGTTGATCGCCTCCTCCAGCCGCTCGGTCACCTCCGTCTCGATCACCTCCGCACTCGCCCCAGGATAGACCGTCGACACGCTCACGATCGGCGGATCGATGTCCGGCAGCTCGCGCACCGGCAACCGCGTCAGGCTGATCAGGCCGAAAAGAATGAGCCCCAAGCTCATCATCGTGGTCAGTACCGGCCGCTGAATGCTGATGCGCGGCAGAATCATGGCACCCGCACTCGACCCTGGCCTCCCCACCGCCGTCGATCCCGCGCTCTCATCTCTAGCTCCTCGGTCCTATCTCCTGCGCCGGGGCGCCTGCCCCAGCGGCTCCGCTGCTCGCTCCCGCACCCGGCACCCCTGGGCCCGGCGGAGGGTCCGTCGAGACTTTCGCGCCGGGCACGACCTTCTGCGTGCCCTCGACCACCACCCGCTCGCCCGCCTGGAGCCCGCCCACGATCTCAGCCAGCCCCGGCAACCGCAGCCCCACCTGCACCGGGCGGAGGACCGCGACTTGATTGCTGTCGACGACAAATACCCGCGCCTGGTCGCCATCGTACAACACCGCAATCTCGGGAATCACAATCGCGCGGTCCCGTAACGTGAGGGTAAGGTCCAGGTTGGCGAACATACCAGGCTTCAACTCCCGGTTCGGGTTGGGGATGCGCGCCTTCACGAGCGCCTTGCGGGTCTCGGCGTCCAGTTGCGCCGCCACAAAATAAACCTCGCCACTAAACGTCCGCTCCGGAAAAGCCGCCACGCGGATGGCGATCGTCTGCCCGACGGCCACCTGGCTGAGAAACCGCTCGGGGACGTAGAACTCGACTTTGACCGGGTCCAGGTCCACGAGGCTGGTCAGGACCGTGTTGCGGCTGATGACCTGACCGGGGCTGATGTTGCGGGCGCCGACCGTACCGGCAAACGGGGCGTAGATGCGCGCGTCCTTCAACTGCCGCTTCATCAGCTCGACCGAGGCGCGGTTGCGCGCGAAGGTCGCCGCCACCTGATCGAACTCCTGCTGGGAAATCAGCTTCTCCTGGAACAACTGCTGGCTGCGCGCGAACGTGGCCTCGCCCAGTCTGAAACTGGCCTCCGCCTCAGCAAGCACAGCCGCCGGCTTCGTTTCGTCCAACCGCACCAGCAACTGCCCCGCGACCACGTCCTGGCCCTCCAGGAACGGGATCTCCTCGACCAAACCGTCCGTCTCGGACTTGACGTCCACCGCTTCGTTGGCCGCCACCGTGCCGATCAGCGTGATCGTCTCCGCCACCGGCTGCGGGATCGCCTCGGCCGTAACCACCGGAGTCGCCATGCCGCCGGGGCCCCGACCGCCCACCCCGGTCTCGGGCGGCCGGCAACCGGTCGAGCCGAGTGACAGGATCACGAGGAGCGCAAGCAATAGACAGGTCGGTTTCATCACGATTCGCAGCCATCGAACGCGGGCAGAATTGACGCGCCGGGTCCTACCCGGCCACCCGGCATACGCGCCTCACCCACAAGACCATCCGGCGGGACTGGCAATCCGAGCAGCTCAGCACGTTCCCGACCGTAAGTTCGACCTCCCACCCCGTCAACGCCTTTGTCGCCCACTTGCATCCCCCGCCTCTCTCCTCCGCCTTGGTCGCCCTCCTCTGTCCTTCATCCCCGCGCTCGCACGCGCGCGTCCGGCAGGTCACCGCCGCCGCTCACCGCAGCACCGTGGCGGGGAACTCGGCCCGCAAGCACAGTCCGCGCCGCCACCCTCACCTCACCGTGGCCGACTCCCGCTCGCCCTCAGCGGTCCGCGCCAGGCGCCACGCCTGGCGCAGTTGCCGTTCCGGTTCGCGCCAGCTTGCTTTGGCGAACGCCATAACCGAAGTAGATGACCATGCCGAGGGCGAACCAGATCAGCAGCCGTTCCCAAGTGCGCCACGGCAACGAAGCCATCAAGTAAAGCGCCGACAGCGCGCCCGCGGGAGCGACGAACCAGATCGCCGGCACGCGGAATGCCGCCTTGAGTTCCGGGTGGCGCACCCGCAAGACCAGGATGCCCACGGAGACAATCACGAAGGCCAGCAACGTCCCAATCGAGCACAGGCTGCCCGCCTCGCGCACGGTGAATACCGCGGAAAAGAACGCCACCAACACGCCGGTCGCGATCGAGGTCAGCCACGGCGTGCGGAAGCGCGGGTGAACGTTCTGGATGAAGGGAGGGAGCAGCCCATCCCGAGACATCGCGAAGAAGACGCGCGACTGGCCGTACAGCATGACGAGAATCACCGAGGAAAGTCCAGCGATCGCTCCCAGTTTGATCAACGCCGCCATCCACCCTAGGCCCGCCCGGTCCGCCGCCAAGGCGATCGGGTCGGGCACGTCCAAATCCCGGTACGGCACCACCCCTGTGGCGATCGCCGCCACCGCAATGTACAGCACCGTGCACACCAGCAGCGAGCCGATGATCCCAATCGGCAGATCCCGCTTCGGATTCTTCGTCTCCTGCGCCGCCGTGCTCACGGCGTCAAACCCGATGTAGGCAAAGAACACAATCCCCGCCCCCGTCATCACCCCCGTCCAACCAAAATGCCCCGCCGTGCCCGCGTTGGGCGGGATGAACGGCTGCCAGTTCGCCGCCTGGATCGCGTGCGCCGCCCCAAAGATAAACAGTAGCACCACCGCCACCTTGATGAACACGATCACGTTGTTGAAGTTGGCCGATTCCTTGATGCCCAGCACCAGCAGCGTGGTCACGACGAAAATGATGAACACCGCCGGCAGATTGAACAACGCCGTGACCGTCGTCCCGTCCGCCAACGTCACCACCGTCCCCCGCGCCGCCGATAACTCGGCCGGGATATAGATCCCCGCGGCATTGAGAAACGACACCACATAGCCCGACCACCCAATCGCCACCGTCACCGCGCCGACCGCGTACTCGAGGATCAGGTCCCATCCAATCACCCAGGCCAGCAACTCCCCCAGCGTCGCGTAACCGTACGTATAGGCGCTGCCCGAGACCGGCACCAGCGAGGCAAACTCGCTGTAGCACAGCGCCGCAAACACCGACGCCAAACCCGCCAAGACAAACGACAACACCACCGCGGGTCCGGCGTTCTGCGCTGCCACGGTGCCCGTGAGCACAAAGATTCCAGTGCCAATAATGGCCCCAATCCCCAACAGCGTCAGATTGAGCGCGCCCAGCGCGCGGTGCAACCGCTGGTCGCTCTGGGCCTCGGCTTGCAGCTCGAGGACGTTCTTTCGGCGAAACAGATTCATGGGCGCGCTGAAATCTACCCGGGCCTAGGAGACAGTCCCGAGGTCGGTTTTTGGCTTGGCTTAATGAGCTAGCCTCAATCGGAAGTCAAGCAAACGTCCTGACCCAAACCCGGCCCACCCCGCCGCCACACCCCCGCGGCCGCTCCCCGCCGCGTCAGGGTCCCCCAGACCCCACTGCTTGACCTCCCTCCGTGCCCGGGACTCCCCCGCCCCCGCGCCGCCGCCCGCGCCAGAGCCAATAGACGGGTATCCCCGTGAGCACGATGAACAGGCCGGGCCAAGTGTTGCCTCGGGTCTTGGGTGAGATCAACAAGTCCAGCGCCACTAAACTGGCCACCACGACGTAAACGGCCGGCACCACCGGGTAACCCCAGGCACGGTACGGCCGCTCGGCGCCCGGACGCTTCCGCCGCAGCACGAAGATGCCCACGATGGTCATCACGTAGAAGATCAGCACCGCGAAGATCACGTAATCCAGCAGGTCACCGTACGTCCCTGACACCGTGAGCAGACACGCCCACAGACACTGCCACACCAAACCGTTGCGCGGCACGCCCGCCGCGTTCAGACGCCCGGTCGACGCGAAAAATAAACCGTCCTGCGCCATCGCATAATAAACCCGTGCCCCGGCCAGAATCATGCCGTTGAGACAACCGAACGTGGAAATCATGATGAGCACCGCCATGAGACCCGCCGCCCCAGGGCCGAACATGACCTCCGCCGCCGCCGTCCCCACGCGGTCGTTGGTCGGGAAACGCATCCCGCGCTCGAGGGACGTGGCGCCCTCAGGCGCGCCCGCCAGCGGCAGCGTCACCAAATACGCAATGTTCGCCAGGAAATACAGCAGACAAACCAGGCCCACGCCCCACAACAAACTCAGCGGCAGGTTCCGCTTCGGATCCTTCACTTCACCCGCAGTAAAGGTCACGTTGTTCCAAGCGTCCGCCGAGAAGAGCGAGCCCACCATGGCCGTGCCCAGCGCCATCGCCAAACCCCACCCCGCCAGCGGCACCACCTCGGGCACGCTCGACCCCTTGGGCAGCGTCGTGAACGCCGCGCTCCACCAATCGCCGAAGTTGGCTTGTAAGGCCGTCGCATTCGCCCCGACAATCAACCCCACCACCACCAGGCCAGCCACCGCGGCGATCTTTGCCAGCGTAAAAACGTTCTGCACCCGTTTGCCCGTGCGTAACCCCGTCGAGTTGGACCAACTCAGCAGCCCTAACACCCCAATCGCCACCAACGTCGTCGGCGACAACGAAAAACGGCCCAGCTCGAAGAACTTGTGGCTCTCGGAGATCGGCGGCACCAGCACGCCCAAGAACCGCGCAAAGGCCACCGCGACTGCCGCCACCGTCCCGGTCTGGATCACCAAGAACAACGTCCAGCCGTACAGGAATCCCCAAAGCGGACTGTACGCCTCCCGCAAATAGACATATTGGCCCCCCGCCCGGGGCATCATGGCTGCCAACTCGCCGTAGCTCAGCGCCGCAATCACCGTCAACACACCCGTCACCAACCAGACCACCAACAGCCAACCCGCCGAACCGAGCTGTCGCGCCATGTCGGCCGACACAATGAAAATCCCCGAGCCGATCATCGACCCCGCCACGATCATCGTCGCGTCGAGCAGGCCCAAACCTCGCACCAGTTTCGGCCCGTTCGAGTTCGGCGTGCCGCTCATGGGCTGACTCAACTTCCAGACTTACCGTGCCGTGGGAGTCGCCAAACGGCTCCGGCGCGCCCCATACCAAAAATAGACGACCAAACCGGCCGCCAACCACAGGCCGAACCGCCGCCAAGTCACGCCCGGCAATTCGAACATCAAGTAACCGCAACAAAGAATCGCGCCCAACGGCACCCAGGGCACCAGCGGCGTCCGAAACGGCCGCGGCCGGCCAGGGTCCAGGCGCCGCAGCACCAAGATCCCGACGGCGACGAGGATGAAGGCGAAGAGCGTGCCGATGTTGGTCAGTTCGACCATCTCGTTGATGTTCGTGATTCCGGAGAACAACGCCACAAACACCCCCGTCAGGATCGTCGTGACGTGCGGCGTGCGAAACCGCCGGTGCACCCGCGCCGCCCAAGCCGGCAGCAACCCGTCCCGCGCCATCGCGAAGAAGATGCGCGGTTGGCCGAGCTGGAAGGCGATCAGGACCGAGGTCGTGGCAAACAGCGCGCCCACCGAGACGATCCCAGCCACCCAGTTGAGGTCCAGCGCGGCAAAAACCGCCGCCAGCGGCTCCGCATTCCCGAGCGTGTCCCACCGGGCCAAACCGGTGAGCACCACCGCCACCGCCACATAGATCAACGTGCAAATCGCTAAGCTGCCCAGGATGCTCAGCGGCATGTCCCGCTGCGGGTGCCGCGCCTCCTCCGCCGCCGTCGAGACCGCATCGAAACCGATATACGCGAAGAAAATGATCGCCGCCGCACTCGAGATGCCCCGCAGTCCGTTCGGCGCGAACAGCGTCCAGTTCTCCGGCTTCACGTAAAACACTCCCACCACCAAGAAAAATAGAATCGCCCCCAGCTTCACCACCACCATCGCCGTGTTGAACCGGGCGCTCTCCCGAATCCCAATCACCAACACCCACGTAATCAGCGCCACAATCAACATCGCCGGCACATTCAGAATCAACGGCACCCCCAACCAGCGCGGCGCCGCCCCGTGCGCCGCCGCATCCCGCACCACCGTCGTGCTCAGTGCCCCCCAATCCCCGCCCGCAGCCTGAGTCTGCGCCACCAGCGCAGCCGCCTGGCTCGCGGACCGGTAATCGGTACCCAACCAGGCCGGCAACTCGAGGCCAAACCCGCGCAGCAACTCCTGGAAATAGGCCGACCACGAAATCGCCACCGCCACGTTGCCCACGGCGTACTCGAGAATCAGGTCCCACCCGATGATCCACGCCACCAACTCGCCCAGCGTGGCGTAAGCATAGGTGTAGGCCGACCCGGACACCGGCGCCATCGCTGCGAACTCGGCGTAACAAAGGGCCGCAAACCCGCACGCCACAGCTACCAAAATGAACGAGATCGCCAACGCCGGACCCGCCCCCACATGCTCGGACCCGCCTGCCGCAGCCGTCCCCACGCTCGAAAAAATGCCCGCCCCAACAATCGCCCCAATCCCCAACGCCGTCAGTTGTACCGGTCCCAGACTGCGCCGCAACTGCAATTCCGGCCGCTCCGTCTCGCTCAGCAAACGATCCAACGGTTTGCGCCGCAACCAACGCGCCAGCCCGGCCAAGGACGACGCACTGGGCTGGGGCGGGTTCGGCATACGTCAGCGGCCACCGCTCCGATCGAACACAGAAGCTGTACACATAACGTTCCAGCGCGGCTATCGGTAGCGTCCTGAGTTAGCTTCACGGAGCGCGGTCGGGCGACGACAAAGCCTCGCGGGGCGCTGACGGCTTGGCTTCGACCTTCGCTCGGGTGAACGAAGGCAACCGAATCGAGAACAACACGACTCCCTCGGCCCGGCCCGTCACAGGATCGATCGCTAAGTTCTCGGTCCCATCGCCGTACTCGGCCGGGGCGAAGGGGTTGAACATCTGCAGGGGTTGTTTGGCCCGAAACAGCTTGCCCAACAGGCCGCCTGCCTTCCGGTCCCCCGCGGGAACTGGCCTGGGCGCCTCGAGCACAGTTGCCCCAGTGCCAGGACGAGCAGGCCCAAGCGTGGACCGTCGCCCGATCGCAGCCGATTCGACCGCCAGCTCCCCGACGTCCGGCGCGGTCAACCCTGCTCCCCCGTCCTCACGCCACAGCTCCGCCTCTGCCCTCACACCTTGCTCGCCCTCAGCCGCGTGGGAGCCAGCCGCACTTGCCGTCGGAGCCGCGCGCACGGACGCCGGTTGCGCGCTGCGGTCGACCGGGGCTTGGGCGTGTACCGCCTCGCCCACCCACCCACAAGCAAACACGAGAAGCCCTAGAATCTGTGACTGCGTCTTCATGGCGATGGTAATCCACTAGCCTGCGCGGCTTGGCTACGCTCAGCCAAGGCCAGGGCACTGTCAACCCCGGGCTTTCGCACGCTGAGCCTACGTACGCCTCCGCCATCCTCCGCCACCACCAGCAAGTTGCCGCCAACCCGCTCCCCTGGTCCCGAGACGCACGGCGGGCCATCGGCTGGCGGCCCGACGTCAACCCTCGGTCCCGGCGCGCACCGTCCAGGGTTCAGCCGCCAATGCGGTACAGGTGAGTCCGACTGCGGAGGATGAGCGACTGGCCGGTGACCGCGGGAGAGGCCATGAAGCCGTCGCCCAACTGGTTTTCCGCCAGCTTCCGAAACTCCCGGCCCGCGCTGATCGCCGTCGTCTTGCCTTCCTCGCTGAAGAAGTAGATGCGCCCCGCAACGGCCAAAGGCGAAGCGGAATGGTTCCCCCCGATCCGTTCGTTCCACACCGCCTCGCCCGTAGCCGCCACCCAACACGTCGCAATGCCGCTGTCGTCGATCCCAAAGAGAAGCTCCTCGAGCAGTAACAACGAGGGCTTCTTCGGCACGCTGCGTTTCGTCTTCCACACCACCCGGAGTTCAGTCCCCGCCTCCGCCGGCTCGTTGGCGTCCACCACCTCGCCCACCCCACCAGGTCGAATGGCCAGCACCTGCCCGCTCGACCAACCCGTCGTGACGAACACCAAGCCCCGTCCCACCACCGGCCTCGAGCTCGCCGAGTGGCTGGTCCGCTCCTCGACCCGCCACCATTCCGCGCCTGTCGAGGGATCGTACGCGTAGAGGGCCTTAGCTCCTGAGCTCAAGAGCGTGGGGCGACCGCCCAGCGCGGCGACGTGCACCGTGGCAAAGGCCTTACGGAGATCCCCCTCCATCAGCGGTTGGCCGTCCGGGCCCAGGTCTTGGAAATCGATCGAGCGCTGGGTGCGCCAGACTGTTCGGCCGGTCCGCTTGTCCAGGGCCACCACATACTGATGATCGCTGCCGTCGAAATTCAGAATCAACAGGTCGCCGTGCAGGATCGGAGACGAACCCGCTCCCCGGTAATGGTTGCAGACAAAGTCCCGCCGCTCCCAAAGCACGCGGCCGGTTTCCGTCTCCAGACAAGCCGTCCCCGGCGCCCCAAACGTCACGTACAAGCGGCCCTCTTCGACCACCGGCGTGGGCGAGGCGTAGCTGTTAAACCGATGCGCAAACTGAGGCTCTGCAACGTCGACTAGCTTCCGATCCTGCACAACCCGGCCCGTTTCGCGGTCGACGCATACCACCGACAGCTCGCGGCCGTCCTCGGTGGCGGTGCTGACCCACACCTGTTGGCCCCAAACCACCGGCGATGACCACCCCCGCCCATGGATCGCCGTGCCCCACCTCACCCCATCCTCGGCGCTCCAGGTCAACGGCACCACCCTCGCCAGCGAAGTCCCATCGCCGCGGGGGCCGCGAAACTGCGGCCAGTTGAGTTCCTCGCCCCAGGCCGACTGCTCCCCCGCCCACGGTGCCGCCACCCCGAGGAGGACCAGCATCCCTATCCAGGTGCCCTGTTTCATGCGCGCAGACAGTAAACCCCGGAGGGCCCCCAACACAATCCCCAGCAAGCCACAACCAACTGCCGGAATCGTATCCCATAGAATATTCCATTCTCTTAGTGATTATAACTGGATTATAGTGGTTGACACCCAGTGGAGCGGGTAAGGCGGTTGGCGCAAGTTGCTGAAGGGCGCAACTCACGGTTTCCGGGGGGGAACGCGGGAATTGCCCCAGGGTTCCCGTGAGGGACTGATCGTGGTCGGTTGGAGTCGGCAAGCCCGCCGTAAAGTCTTTTCATTTTTTACGGGACTCCGGTTCGCCCTTTTGCCAAAGCCCCTCGGCGATGGAATTGCCGACGACACTCCAAGGCCGCCCCTTCGGCCCGGAACAACTGGCC
>Ga0194113_10003864_pt1 | contig 19855 bp, 14 predicted proteins | sample TA2MahC200mmetaG_FD_146193 | JGI IMG/M metagenome (GOLD analysis project Ga0194113, IMG submission 146193) | Freshwater microbial communities from Lake Tanganyika, Tanzania - TA2015017 Mahale Deep Cast 200m | ecosystem: Environmental > Aquatic > Freshwater > Lake | place: Tanzania: Lake... | reverse complement strand
GGGCTGCCAGGGCCGACAGAGGAACCGCGTAAACGCCGAACTACGAACGAGGGCGGGCGGCGCACAAATCCGTTACTGCACCCCGGCGCGTTTGCCGCTTGACATGGGCGGGGGGGAGTGTAGACTGTAAGGGGTGTGCTCGCTGGCTTGACGTGCCAGGATGGGCTTTTTCGCCTTGGGCGAGGAAAGGCGGAGAATATGACGCGCCGCAAGTTCCCACGCGTGAAGGCTGGTTGGGCCGTCGAGTACCGCCAGGTAAGCGACAAGGAGTTCGAGCAAAGCTCCGTGTCGGGCCTCGCGGTGGACATCTCGGGGGGCGGGATTTGCCTGGAGACGAAGGAGGAGATGGCCTCGGGGACGATGGTGGCGATTGACCTGCACTCGCCGGACTTCGATGCCCCCATCCTGGCGCTCGCCAAGGTGGTGTGGTGCAAGAAGCGGCTGTTCTCAGACGTGTACGACGTGGGCGCGGAGTTCCTCTGGTCGGGCTGGGGCGACTCGGCTGCCCAGTCGAAGATCGTGGAATACGTGCGCCAGCGCCTCCCCAAGGGGGCGGAGAAGGAGGGCTAGCCCGCATCTGGCGGCAGGCGCGCGACTGCAGCCCGGGGATGGCCTCGCTCCCTCTCCCTCGGGGAGAGGGGCGGGGTGAGGGTGCTTGTATCCCCGCCGGCCCCACGGAAGACACCCTCACCCCGGCCCTCCCCCCAAGGGGGAGGGGGAAGAGCCACTTCTGCCAAACACGCGTGAGGACAGATGCGGGAAGGAACAACTGTCAAGCGTCAAGTGCCAAACAAGCTGCAAGCGCCAAGCGCCAAGTGCTACCGGGCGGCGAAGCGGGCTCTGGACATCGCGGTGGCGCTGCTGGGCCTCGTCGTCGTCTCCTGGCTTTTCGGGCTGGTCGCGCTGCTGGTGAAGCTCACCTCGCGCGGGCCGGTCTTCTTCCACCAGGCCCGGGCCGGCCGCGGCGGCAAGCCGTTCACTCTTCTGAAGTTCCGCTCGATGCGTGAGGACGCCGATCTGCGGCGTCGCGAGCTGGCGCACCTGGGGGAGATGGATGGCCCGGTGTTCAAGATGCGTCGGGACCCGCGCATCACGCGCCTCGGGCGCTTCCTGCGGCGGTCGAGCCTGGACGAGTTGCCGCAACTCCTCAACGTGCTGGCTGGGCAGATGAGCCTGGTGGGGCCGCGGCCGCTGCCGCTCGACGAGGCGGCGCACCTGGCCCCCGAGCACCGGCGGCGGCACGACGTGCCGCCCGGCCTCACCGGCCTGTGGCAGGTGCGGGGGCGGAACGACCTGCCCTACGTCGAGATGATGCGGCTGGACCTGGAGTACGTGGACCGCTGTTCGCTGGGGCTGGACCTGCGGATACTGCTGGCGACGGTCCCCGCGGTGCTCAGCGGCCGCGGCGCGTTCTGACGAAGGCTCTGCTCGGCTCCTGCACGCCCAAACAAGTTCGGGCGTGGCACCCGCCGTCTGTCTCCGAGGACCAGGGGTGCCTCGCCCAAGCTGCGCACGTGTTTGGCGAGAGGGGCTTTTCCCCCTCCCCCTTGGGGGGAGGGCCGGGGTGAGGGTGCCTTCCGCGAGACTGGAGAGCACGCAAGCACCCTAACCCCCACCCTCTCCCCGAGGGAGAGGGGGCAAGCGGTCGCCTGGCTAGACAGGTGCCAGGCTGCGCTTGGGCATGCGTTGCGCAGCACGAGCTACTTCGGCCGGGCCGGGATGGGGGGCCAGCGGAGGGAGACCGTAGGCCAGTCCTTCTGCGGGCAGAGGAGGACGAGGATGCGGTCAATGTCCTCATTGAAGGCGGGGACGGCCCGCTTAGTGACGGCGCGGTAGTTGCTCGTCGTGCGGGTCATGGCGGGGGGGAGGGGGCGGAAGCCGCACTCGGCCAGCCCCTCGAAGGCATCGGCCTTCATCCCCTGGTCGAGCTCGTAGAAGCGCTCCGCGCCGTCCACCATCACGCAGAGGCACCGCGGCCTCTGAAGGGGCCACGCGGCCGCCTGGGCGCGTCCCTTGCCGACCACGTACTCGAGCGCCTCGACGATGCGGCCAGGCACGCCGGCCCTGGTGAACTGGACGGGCAGGCGCACGAGCGGGGGCTCTGGCGTGGCCACGATGGGGTCGGCCTGGACGCTCTTGGGCCTCGCGCGCCCCCTGCGAAGGCAGCCTCTCAGGACGTAGAAGCCCCCTGCGGCGATGGCCGCCGCGCCCACAACGGCACACGCGGCGATCAGCACCCGCTTTGTCGTGCGTCTCACGGTGTAGTCCTTGCGATTCGGCGCACCCGAGGCGAAGGCTGCCCGAGCATGTCCCGCGCCCTTGGCGCCGCGCCCAAATGGTCTCTGTTGCGGAAAGCGCCTCGCACGAGGGTGCCCGTTCGGAGTGCGGGCTTCAGCCCGTATCCTCGCGGCCACCCCGCCAATCCAAGATACGGCCTGAAGGCCGCACTCCAAACCGGGGCTTTCCGCAACGGAAACTACTCAGGCCGCGGACGCTCACCTCCTCGGCGCGCCGGTGATCGAGCCGCTCGTCTGGCCCGTCAGCGTGTACGTGGTCCCGCCCTTCGTCACGCTGTCCACGGTGAACGTGGCGGTGCCGCTGACGGTGATGTTGGCGCTGGTGAAGCTCACCTGGCCCTTGCTGTTCGTGGTGCCGGTCGCGTTGCCGGTCGTGACGCCGCTCCAGTGGCCCTTCACCGTGGCGCTGGCGATGGCCTTGCCAGCCGCGTCCTTCACCGTTACCGTGGCCTTCGCCTTCCAGTAGGAAGTGTAGACAGTCTTCGACATGGCGATGGTGAGGACGGCCGTGGGGGCGGCGGCATTGACGGTGATCGTCACCGTGGTCTCGTTGGAGAGGGTCGTGCCGTCGTAGGCCTCGTAGGTGAAGAAGTCGCTCCCCGTGTAGCCCGTGGTGGGGGTGTAGGTGAATGAGCCGTTGGCATTGAGCGTCACGGAGCCGTGGGAGGGGCCGGTGGCCAGGATGGCCATCAGGGAATCGCCATCCGCATCGGTGTCGTTGCCCAGGACGCCCGGAGCCGCCACGTTGAGGGTCTGGTTCTGGTTCGTCGAATAGTGGTCGGACGAGGCGATGGGCGGGTCGTTGACGGAGCCGACGTTGATGGCGACTGTGGCGGTGTTGCTGTCGGCCCAGCCGTCGCTCGCCTTGTAGGTGAAGGTGTCGAGTCCGTGGTAGTTGGCAGCGGGAGTGTAGGTGAACGAGCCGTTGGCGTTGAGCGTCACGGAGCCGTGGCCGGGGGCGGCAACCAGGACGGCGCTCAGCGGGTCGTTCTCGGGGTCGGTGTCGTTGGCGAGGACGCCAGGGGCGGCGACGGCGAGCGGGGTGTCCTCGGTCGCGGCGTAGGCATCGTCGGCCGCGGTGGGCACGGTGTTGCCGGTGCTGGTGAACTTGAGAGCGACGTCGGCGCGGCCGAGGGCGGGGATGGCCGCCCGCAGCACGCCGTCGCCGTAGACGCCGATGGTCGCGGCCTGGATGGGCGTGGCGCCGCTGGCCCAAGCGTCGAACCAGGCGACGGCGTAGTGGCCGGCAACGAGGCCGCCGATGGAAACGGTCTGGCCGCCTAGGGTGCCGCCCACCTTGTTCTGAACCCAGGCGTAGCCCCGGTCGGCCAGCTTCATGCCCCACCCGCGGCAGTTGGAGTCGTTGATGCTCACGGAGGCGGCGCCAAGGCTGGCGTTGCCCAGGTAGTCAATGCCGGCCATGAACTGGGCGAGGTACTGGAGGTGGTCCTGCATGGCGGCGGTGAGCATGGGGAAGCTGCCGCCGTCGCACCAGACGAGCGGGGTCATGGCCGCGCCGTTGGCGGCGCCGGCCCAGATGCCGTTGTGGAGGTGGGTGGGCTGGGTGGCGCCGGCGGTGACGTTGCCGCCGAACTCGGCGTGGAAGCCGGGCTTCCCCGAGCCGCGCATCGTCTGGGTGTCAGTGGCGATGGTGAGGGCGACGCCCAGGTCGCTCGCCTCGCTCGCATAAGAGTCGGTCGCCCGCAGGTCGAAGCCGCTCTCCCACGAGGCGGCGTTCACGCGGGTGCCGGCCATCGGGGTCTTGCCGGCGGCGTTGCGGCGGAAGGGGTCGTTGGCCCGGAAGTAGTCGCGAACCGCGGCGCACCAGGCCAGGGCCTGCGACTGGTTGGCGACCCAGCCGCTCGTGCCGTCCATCTCGCAGATGCCCACCCAGCCGGCGATGGCCGGGCTGTGGCCCCAGCGGGCGATGAGGTAGCGGTAGAAGTTCCGCTGGTAGCGCCACTGCGCGGTGCCGTTGGTGTTGAAGAACTCGGCGGCGGTGCACAGGGCGCTGTAGGCGTTGTTGTACCACCAGCCGGCGCCCCAGGGATGGCCGTCCCCCCTGAGCTGGCCGTGGGACCACACAGTGGGGAGAAGGCACACGCCCGCGGCCCCGGCGCGCTCGACCACGCCGTCGAGGTAGGCGCAGGCGGCCTGGTTGTAGTTGCCGATGCCGTCGGCGACGTTCTCGATGGGCGTGCGGGCGGCCCAGTCGGCGCCCCAGGCGGCCTCGGCCCAGGGCGTGGCCACCCAGAAGCTCAGCAGGTTCTCGCCCTTGGCCGCCATGCTGGCCAGGGGTGGCTGCTCCACGTCGAGCTGCCAGCCCGTGTTGTGGCCCACGCCGAAGAGCACCTGGCCCTCGGCGAAGCGCAGGCACTTGCCGTCTATCCGGGCCCAGCCAGGCGAGGCCGAGGCGGTGCATTCGAACCCGCCCGTCACCGTGTTCGACGTGCCCGACGGGTCCGTGGCCGTCACTGCATAGGCCCAAGCGCCGGCCTCGTTGGGGGCGAAGCGGACGAGCCAGGCCGAGCCGTTGTAGAAGCCCTTGAGGCTCCATGTGGCATTGGTGGGGCTGGTGAACGTCGCGGAGAGGTCCAGCCCGCCGTAGGCGGGGTCGGGCTCGTAGAACTTCGTGGCCGCCACGTTGGAGAGTGCGACGGCCAGCTCGATGCGCGCGTACTTCGCCACGCTGCCCGCACTCGGCGTCACGCTGTCAATCGCCAGCGTCGCCCCCATCGCCCCCGTGGCTGCCGCGGCAAGCCACAGGCCCAGGCACATCGAGAGGCCCCGCTTCCTGCCAGTCCCCATCGGATCACCCCCACACAAGCTGTAGCTAACGCTGGGCGGACGGATTCCCCTTCCCTCCCGTGGGCAGCGTTGAGTATACACAACTGGCTTGCCTTAGGCAACAGATTTCTCGACATTCTGCTCTTGCATGTTGCCGCGTGCTCTGCTACAATTCGGCGCGTCCTCCCCGAGGCACTTTCCCCGTTGAATCGAGCTGGCCGTTGCGCGCGCTCGTGGCACTGTTGTCGCCGCACCGCTGGAAGGGCAAGCTGGCCGAGGCCGAACGGCTGCTGCGCGCTGAGACGCCGCCGGCCGACCTCGGGGCGAAGCTCGACGCCTGGCTGGCCTCGCCCGCCTGGGAACTCCGCAACGCCGCCGTGAAGCTGATTGCGCGCTTCCGCGACGAAGGGCGCTACCTGCGCCTGCTCGGCGCGCTCGCCGACCGGTCCGAGGCGGGCATCGTGCGCCGCAACGCCGCCGAGGCCATCGCCCAGCTCGGCCTCCGCACGGTGCTGGCCCGCACCGCGCTGGTGCGCGCCCTCGGCGACCCTTACTGGGAGGTGCGCTCCGAGGCCGCCGCGGGGCTGGCCGCGCTCTTCACGCCCGCCGAGGACCTCGAGGCCGCACTGCTCCAGGCGCTCTTCGCTCGGAAAAGGGGACATTCTACTTTTCGCGGCGAAAAGTTGAATGTCCCCTTCTCCGAGCTGCGCCTCCGCGAGGCGAACTTCGAGGTGCGCATGGCCCTCGCCCTCGCCCTGGGACACCTGGGGCTCTCCCGGGCCGCCTTCGACGCCCTGCGCGCGCTGGCGGGCGACGACTCCTGGCTCGTCCGCAGCCAGGCCGCCGTGGCCATCGCCCACCTCGCCGGGCGGCTCCCAGACCTGTTCCCCGAGGCCCGCATCTGCATCGAGAGGGTGGACAGGCTGTCGGAGGGCTGCGTGTCGTACTTCATCCACCGCGAGGTGCTGGGCTTCGTGCTCCGCGCCGCCGCGGAGGGGCCGGCCGCCCTCACAGCGGAGCGGCTAGGGTCCCGCTACCTGTGTCCCAAGGCCGGCTGGAACCGCGTGAGGAGATAGGGGATTGCGGATCTCGGATTGCTGATTGCCGACTGGGTGATCCGCAATCTGGAATGTCGAATCTGGAATCTGGAATAACGGCGACTGACCCATGCTTTACCTGTTGCGCCATCTCGAGGAATCGTTCGGGCCGTTCCGGCTCTTCGGCTACTGGAGCTTTCGCTCGATGGGCGCCGTGGTGACGGCGCTGGCCGTGAGCCTGCTCATCGGGCCGCTCGTCATCCGCCTCCTGCGCCGCTGGGGCGCGCGCGACCAGGGGCGAGCCTTCGGCGGCCTCAACGTCGCCACCAAGGAGGGCACACCGACGATGGGCGGCCTGCTCCTCCTCGTGAGCCTCTTCGCCTCGTGCCTCCTCTGGTGCGACCTGGCGAACCAGCAGGTGCGCATCGTGCTGGCCGCCGCGCTCTACTTCGGCGGCATCGGCGCCTTCGACGACATCCTGAAAATCCGCCACCAGTCCAACGAGCGCGGCCTCGCCCGCCACTGGAAATACGCCGCCCAGATCGCCTTCGGCTTCCTCGTCGGCGTCCTCTTCCTCACCGCACACTCCTCCCCCTACGGCCACGAGGTCGCCCACACCCTCGTCGTCCCCCTCTGGAGCAAGGGCCTCTACCTCGGCTGGGCCTACCTCCTCTTCGTCGTCGTCTTCATGGTCCTCGCCTCGAACTCGGTGAACCTGACCGATGGCCTCGACGGCCTGGCCATCGTGCCCGCCATGCTGGTGGCTGCCGTGCTCGCCGTGTTCGCCTTCATCGTGGGCAACCCCGACCCCGCGGTGCCGCAGAAGCTCCTCTTCCGCCCCTTGCCCGGCTGCGACGAGTTGGTGGTCTTCTGCGCCGCCTTCCTCGGCGCGGGGGCAGGCTTCCTCTGGTTCAACTGCCACCCCGCCAGCGTGTTCATGGGCGACACCGGCTCCCTCGCCCTCGGCGGCATCCTGGGCACGCTCGCCCTTCTCGTGAAGCAGGAGCTCGTCTTCTTCATCGCCGGCGGCATCTTCGTCGTCGAGGCCGGCTCGAGCTTCATCCAGGACTACATCGGCCTCAAGCTGCTTGGCCGCCGCATCTTCTTCCGCGCCCCCTACCACCACAGCCTCATGCACCAGGGCTACAGCGAGACCAAAGTCACCGTCCGCTTCTGGATCCTCTCCGCCATCTTCGCCGTCATGGCCCTCGCCACCCTCAAAGTCCGCTGAGCGCGCATGCAGCGACACGTGCCGTAGGTCGGCAAGCGGGACGCTTGCCGCTACGCTGTGCCATCGTCCCGCGGAACTGGTATAATAGAAGCCGTGTCGCCACCGGTCCTCCGCCCCTGACCCGTCGAGAGCATCTTGCATGAAATCGGCAATCGGCAATACTCTTCCTCCTCGCCCTCGCCTCCCTGGCCTCCGCCGCCGAGCCCGAAGGCCCCGTCACCCTCCCCGACGTGCGGGCCATCGTCCGACAGCGCCAGAACGCGGTCGTCCGCGTCGAAATCTTCGAGGCCTACCTCCCGGGCCTCATCCGCCGCGGCACTCGCCTTGCCAACCCCTTCCCCCTCACCTCCAACGTCGGCGACGCCTTTTCCTTCGCCCTCTACCTCCCCTCGGCCGTCTTCTACGGCATGCGCAAGCACCTCGGCTCGGGCGTCCTCTTCGACCCCGAGGGCTACCTGCTGACCAACCACCACGTGATCAAGAACGCCGACCGCATCGCCGTGCGGCTCACCGACGCCAAGGGCGTGCGCCACCTCCTCGACGCCCGCCTGGTCGGCACCGACCGCCACGTGGACGTCGCCCTCCTGAAGATTGACCCCAAGGGAATCCCCCTCGTCACCGCCCCCCTCGGCGACTCCGAGCAGGTGGCCCTCGGCGACTGGGGCATCGCCGTCGGAAACCCCTACCGCCTCACCGGCACCGTCACCTGCGGCGTCGTCAGCGGCATCCACCGCCAGGTCCGCCAGAACCTCATCGAGGACTTCATCCAGGTGGACGCCGCGGTGAACCCCGGCAACAGCGGCGGCCCGGTCCTCAACACCAAGGGCGAAATCGTCGGCCTCGTGGACCTCGGGATGATCCCCGCCAACAACATCGGCTTCGCCATCCCCACGGGCCTCATCGCGCCCTTCCTCGATGATATGAAGAAGCACGGCCGCCCCCGCCGCGGCTACCTCGGCGTCGGCGTCCGCGACCTCACGCCCGAGATGGCCAAGGACTGGGGCCTCAAGGCCGAGACCGGCGTCCTCGTCGCCGAGGTCAGCGCCTCCTCCCCCGCCGGACGCGCGGGCATCAGGAAGGGCGACCTCATCGAGGCCATCGGCGGCAAGAAAGTGGCCACGGCCCGCGACGTCCAGATGGCCGCCCTCCGCACCCCCCCTGGCGCCGAGCTGCCCCTCACCGTCCGCCGCGGCGACAAGTCCCTCACCCTCAAGCCCACCCTCGCCCTCCGTTGCGCCCCATTCCGCATCTTCTGACGCCCCCTCAGCGGCAGCGGGCCTGTGCGGCGTCCCCAGTGTTGTCCAGTGTCGCGCAGAGTCGCTCAATCTGGCTCAACCGCCGTTTGGCGATTCTCGGCCTTCCGGCTCAGTGTCGCTCAGAGTCGGCCAGAGTCGCTCACTCGCGCGCCACACACGGCTCGACGCAGGGGGGGAGGGGGGGCGGCCAGCCTGCCCTGCCGGATGGTGTGCGGCGCGCGCTCTCTCTCCCCCCAGTACAACGAGTCTGCCCGCCTCTCATGAGCGGGTGGAAATCCACGAAAATCGCAGAAAAACGCAACCTCTTGCACGCCAGCGGCTTACGATGGCCCGTGTGCCAGCCCCAACGCGCTCGATGCAGAGCTGCCTGGTTGCCAAGCTCCGCACCTGTTTAGCCAGGAGCGGACCTCTCCCCCTCTCCCCCGGGGAGAGGGGTGGGGTGAGGGTGCTTCGCTCCCCCCGCGTGCCGCGGAAAGCACCCTCACCCCTGCCCTCCCCCCTGGGGGGAGGGAGGGAGGCTCCCTCTCGCTACACACGTACGAAGCTCGGGCTTCGCAACGCAGGCCACGCGGCTCCCACCGCAGGGGGATCGAAGCGGGAGCTTCGGGGGCGTGCGTCGCGAAGCAGGAGCTTCGCGACGAGATGCTGAGGCCCCTCCTTGCCCCCCGCTGCACTCCAACAGGCTGACGCATGTTCCAGGGCGCCTTGCCCTGACGCATCCCCATCCGCGGCCGGACTCCCCTCTTGTCTTATCCGTGCCATCCGTGTAATCTGTGGTGGGTTCTCTTCTCGGCGCTCTCTGTGTCGCTGTGGCAAACCGAGCGGAGAGCAACCACGGATGACACGGATGGGCACGGATAGGCATCCGCAAAATCCGAAATCCGAGATCCGGAATCCGAAATGGATTATCCGTGTAATCCGTGGTCGTCTTCCCCTTCTCTTGATCTTGGCCGCCTACGCCGCGCTCGCCGCCGCGGTGCAGGTGCACTGCGCCGAGCTGTTGACCTCGGACGGCGAGTGCTATCTGCGGATGGCGGAGAGCTATGCGAAGGGGGATTTCAGACGCGCAGTGTTCGGCCACTGGTCGCCGCTGGGGGCGTGGATGGCAACGCCCCTCGTCGTGGCGGGGATGGCGCCGCGGGTCGCGCTTCGCGTGATGATCGGGCTGTGGGGGGCGCTGGCGGTCGTCGGCGCGTGGCGGCTGGCGGGGCGGCTGGGGAATTACGGATTCCAGATTCCAGATTCCAGATTGAAATCGGCAATGCCGCGCGTGGCTGCCACGGCCTGCGCAGCGCTCCTGGCGCTGGAGTTCTCGGTGGACCATCGGGTGGACCTGTTGCTGGCGGCGGCGCTGCTGTTCTACCTCGATGCGGTGATGGATGAGCGGCTGCTCCGCTCGCGCAGGTGGGCGCTGTGGGTTGGCATCCTCGGGGGCATCGCCTACCTGGCCAAGCTCTACGCCCTGCCCTTCTTCGCCGCCCACTTCGCCCTCACCGTGCTCGCCCGCGCCTGGGCGGAGAGGGGCAGTCGGCGGCAAGGCGAGGGCAGACGGCAGACGTCAGACGGCAGACGGCAGCAATGCGAGGACGATTGCGGATTGAAATCGGAAATCGGGAATCGGAAATCGGCAATGCTCCGCGGAGCTGCCCTCGCCTGGGGCCTGGGGGCCTTGGGTTTCATGGTGGTCGCCGCGCCCTGGGTGGCCGTGCTCTCGGCCAAGTACGGGCGGCTGACGTTTGGGACCGCCGCCGCCACGTCCTACGCCCTTGTGGGGCCGGGGAGCGGCGAGGCGCGGAAGGAGGCGATCACGGGTCTGTATCGCCCACCCGCCGACGCGCCGAATGTGTGGCAGGATGCCCTCCGCGACCCGCCCATTCCCAAGACCGCCGCAGAACAGGTGGGTCTTGGCGAGAAGCTGCGCATCGCCGGCGGCAATGCGGTCCGCATCCTCGGCCACATCGCGCGCCTCGATGAGTTCCGCCTGGGCCTCGTCGCCCTGGGCCTTCTGCCCGTGGCGCTTGTGTTGGCGTGGCGCGACCGCGAGCGCGCCTTCGCCTACGCCGCGGCGCTGCTCGCCATCGGCATCTTCTGCGGCGGCTATGCTTTCATTCAGGCGGAGAACGCCCGCTACTTCTGGTTCGTCTTCCTGGTCCTCGTAGCAGTGGCGTTCCACTTCGTCGGCCTGGTGTCCGCGTGGCTACGGCGCAGAATGGCCTTCAGCGATTCGGCTCGCCCCGGGCGAAGACTGCCTGAAGGCAGGACTCCAAACAGGCAGATGTCTGGGTTCGGAGTCCTGCCTTCAGGCAGTCTTGGCGGGACCAGCGGCGGCGCCGAATCGCCGAAGGCCATCAGGGAGTCGGAGCGGCGGCTGGCAGCGGCGCTGCTGGGGACCGTCGTGGTCATCTCGTTCGGCTTTCATCCCGTGCGGGCGGTGGGCGGCCTGTTGCGGCGTCCGCCGCCGGGATGCGAGCATCGCCTGGCGGCCGAATGGCTCGCGGCGAAGGGAGTGGCCGGCCCGCTGGCCTCGAGCGACTGGCACGATGGCCTCCACACCGCCTACTACCTGGGCGGGAAGTACGCCGGCTCCCCCCGCGCGACCTCGCCCGCCGCTATCGCCGCCGAGATGCGGGAGGCGGGGGCGACCGTGCTGCTCGTGTGGGATTCGCCATGGGCCGCCTTCGCAGCGGAACCTGCGTTCGAGGCGCTCGGAAGCGTGGACCTGGAGGGCATAGGGCGCCATCTGGCTGCCTTCCGCCTGCGGGCCGAAGTAAAGGGTGCCTTGCCCACACCCCGGTCCGGGGGTCCACCCCGTTCGGAGTCCCGCCTTCAGGCGGAGTGGGAGAGGAGAAGACCGCCTGAAGGCGGGACTCCTAACTGGCTTGCCTTTTGGGCAGCACGCCCGGAAGGTGTGAGATGACGCAGCGCCGGCTCTACCTCCTGGTCGGCGGATGCGTGGTGGCCGTGGCGCTGCCGCTCGCGGCCAACCCGTCGCTGCATCTGCGGGCCGACGCTATGAGCAACACGGCGCTCGCCCACGCGGTCCGCCGCCACGGCCTGCCGCCGCCCGACCCGTATCTGGCGGGGCAGCCGCTCCAGTACCACTGGGGCTACAACGCGGCCATCGCGGGCCTGAGCGCGCTCACGGGCATCGAGCCGCTGCCCCTAATGGTGTGGCTGGGGCCGGCGGCGCTCGCCGTGGCGCTCGCGGCGGGGGCGCGACTGGTCCGCCGCGCGGGCGGGAGCAACCAGGGGGCTGCCCTGGCCGTGGCGCTGGCACTCGTCGGCCTCAACGGCTGGGGCTGGCTGATTCTGGCCCCTCGGTGGGCCACGGGCGCGACTGCGCCGGCGGAGACGCCGGATGAGGGGGTCCGCTCGTTCCTCCCGCAGCTCGTGGCCGGCTACGACGTGCGGCTGGGCTTCTTCGCCACCAAGGCGCTCGTCGCCACGTCGTTCACGTGGTGTCTCGCCCTCGTGGCGGTGGCGGCGGGCGCGCTGTTGCGGTTCCTGCGCGAGGGCGGTTGGCGGCAGGGCGTTGTCTTCGCCCTCGCGGCGTCGGGGGCCGGGTGCGCGACGGCACACGTAGGGGCCGGCCTGTTTGGGCTCGCGGTTGTGGGCCTTGGCGCCACGCTATGGCTTCGCCGCCGCGGCGACCCGGCCGCCGCGGAAGGGCTCGCCACGAGTCCCGGCCGCTGTAGCCACAAGCGTCCCGCTTGTGGACAGCGAGAGGATGCCCCACGTTCGGCAAGCGAGACGCTTGCCGCTACAGCGGCCCGAGCCGCCCCCAGTGAGCGAACGGCCGGGAGCCGTGGCGAGCTGTTCAGGCGGGCGGCTCAGGCGCTCGGATTCGTGGGCGTCGGCCTCGCTCTCTTCATCCCCTACCTCTTCGTCGTGTCTGGGACCTCGGTGGGGCGCGAGCGGCTGCTGTGGCTGGCGTTGCCCGACGGGCCACACCTGCTGGGGATAGCCGCGGGGTTGGGGCCGCTGGCGGCGTGTGTGGCGATTGCGGGGCGGCCGACGCGGTGGACGCTGGAGCGGGCCTGGCTCGCGTTCCTCGCGGCGGGGTTCGCCGCCGCCTTCCTCGTGGTGCGGGCGGTGGACGGCGTGGAGGAGAAGTTCCCGTTCGTCGCCGCCATGCTCTTGGCCTTCTACGTGGGGAGCGTTGCAGGGGAGCTGAAGCCGCGCCGGCGCCGCCTGGCGTGGCTCTTGGCGGCGAGCGCCGTGCCCACCACGCTGCTCGGCCTGGTGGCCTACACGCGGGCGCCCGACACCATCCGCCTCTCGGCCGCCGAGGCCGCGGCCTTCGAGTGGATCGCCCGCAACGCGCCGCCCGACGCGGTGGTCGTGGCCCGCGAGCGCTCGACGCTGGTGCCCATTCTGGCCCGCCGCGACCTCTACGTGCCCGACCGCGTGGGCTTCCACCGCGCCGCCCGCTGCGACCCGGCCGTGTGGGACCGTCGCACGGAGCAGATGCGCCGCCTCTTCGAGGAGGGCGAGGCTGCCGCCGTTCTCGACGCCATCGCCGCCGAGCTCCGCCGCCCGGTCCTCCTGGTCGTCCGCGCGCACGAGATGCGCGTGGACGACATCGGCCTGTACCAGCACTTCTCGGCGGGCGACATCCGGGTGCTGGGACTAGACAGCGAGTTGCGCAAACCCTGAGGGAAGCGGCAAGCTCTGAAGCTCAAGTTCTAAGCTCTGGTGTCAGGTCTTTACTTTTCACTTTTTGCTTCGCAGAGCATTCCTCAGCAGTGTTTCGTAGCGGAGGGGTAACGGGAGTCGAAGAAAAGTAAAAAGTAAAGACCTGACACCATTTATCCCCGCCTTTAGGCGGATTGGGGCGGGAGAGGGCCGCCTGAAGGCGGGACTCCCAACGAGTGCGCCGCGTGGGCAAGGTGTTTCCGGGGGGCCGCGCAGAACGCCGTGGAAGGAGTTGGCCACGCGATGCCAGACCAGGCGCCTCATGCAAGGCCGCGCGACCGCCGCGCCGCCCGGGCCGCCGAACGGCGGAGGCGGCTGTGGTTCAACCTCGCCTCGTGGGGCACGACCATCGCCATCGTCGTGGCCGTGGGCCTGCTCGTCCACTGGCGGGTGACGAGCGTGCTGGACGAGGACCGCCGCGAGAAGCAGGCCGAGGTCGAGTTCCAGGACGCCCTCCGCGCGTATCGCTCCGCCCCCGCCGACCCCGGCCGCGTCGCCGCCCGCCTCCGCGCCCTCATCGCCGCACACCCCGGCACCGAGGCCGCCCGCAAGGCCCAGGCCGAGCTGGCGAAGGTCGAGGGGGCAGGAAAGGCACAGGACAGCCGCGGCCCTTGAGCAGGGCGTCCCATCTGTCCTATCGGTCCTATGGCCGCTCGCCACCGCTCAGCCCGCATCTCTCACCAGCTTCGCAGTCCCGAAGGGACGCAAGGCTCTAGCCGGCGGCGTAAGCCGCCGGATCGCAGGGAGGAGAACGCCCAGCCCCGACGGGGCGGCACGACAGAGCGCCCCTTCCGCCCCTTCGGGGCTGCGCCCATGGCATCCCCTTTCCGGCGGCTTACGCCGCCGGCTAAACCCTATCGCTCCTGCGGAGCTGGCCCCGCTGGCGAGAAATGCGGGTTAGGCGGTGACCTGCTGGATGTCCACCTTCGCCAGGTCGGCCTCGCCGACGCCGAGGTCGGCGCAGACCTTCAGGTAGTTGGTCTTGGTCTTGTTGAAGGCGATGAAGTCGCTGTCGCCCTTCGACCAGTCGCCGAGGGGCTCGGGGTAGAGGCCGGGCGTCTGCTTGTTGAGGTGTTCGCCGAGGAGCTTGCAGCCGTAGACGTCGAGGGCGAGGGCGTCCTTGCCGACGAGGACGAGGCCCGTGGGGAAGGTGCCGATGCGCTGCTTGCCGGGGCCGCGCCAGCCGAAGTTCGCCTCGTTCGCGTCCACGATGTTCAGCGCGATGCGTGGGCCGACGGCGAGCTTGAAGGCGTTGCCGAGCTTGGTGGGGAAGACGTGCCAGCCGTCGCTGTCGGCGGGGTCGAAGCGCTTGGCCACCTCGGTCGTCTCGTCCACCTTGTGGAAGCCGTACATCCGCCGCGTGAGGCCGATGATGTTCTTGATGCACGAGGTGAAGACGCAGTGGGGGTGGGTCTTGAGGCGGGGGAGGTTCAGCAGCACGGCGTCGGGCTCGAAGATGTCGCTCGCCACGCGCAGGTCCTTCCACGGCTCGGGCTGGGGCTCGATGAGCTTGTAGCCGGCCTCGCTGCCGGCGACCCAGTAGCGTTCGAGGTTCTTCACGGGCACCTGGAGGCCCTGGAGGAGCGCTCCGAGGGTGGGCAGGCCCTCGCGCTTGGCGCCCCAGCCACCCCACTCCTGGCCGATGGCGGTGATGGAGGCGGGCGAGCAGTCCTTGGTGAGCTTCACGAGTGCGCCGGTGGCCTGGGTCGAGGTGTTGGCGTCGCGCCAGCCGCCGTCGGTGGCGTTGAGCTTGATCAGGACTTTTTTGCCCTTGACGAGTTCGGGGAATCCGCCCCACTTGTCGAGCGCGGCCTTCATCCGCTTGAGCGCTCCCTCATCGGATTCGGGCGCCCCGCCGCCCGAGGCGACCACGATACGCGGCTTGGCCTGCGCTTCGGCGGCAAGGACGTTCCCGAACGCAGCCGCGGCGGCCACGCCGGCCGCTCCGCGCGCTAGAAACCCCCGACGGTTCATTCCGTCACTCATTGCTTCCTCCTAACGCGGCGCTCGGCCGCACGCAAAGGGGACACCACGGTTCAGAAGAGGATGGATGGAGGAGTGGATGAATGGATGATCATCTGGCACCCATCCATTCATCCACCCATCCATTCATCCGGCTCGTGCCCATATGGAACCAGGGTGGGCGGGGAAAGTCAAGGGCGAATGCGACAAGGGGCCTGGCCGCACGACTTTGGGGCATTCCGGATTTCGAGTTTCGTAGCACTTCAGCCGAATGAAGTGGAAGTTTGGAGTGCGGCCTTCAGGCCGTATCATGCACCCCAGATACGGGCTAAAGCCCGCACTCCGAACCCGGCGCACCATCTGAGGCTGACGGTTGGCTCTCCACTTCATTCGGCTGAAGTGTTACCGAGTTTCCTGGATTTCTCAGCGGCGGCTGGGGTCGAGGGCGAGGCGCTCGGCGCGGCGCATGCGGCGGCGGTGGGCGGGGGTGTGGTCGTCGTAGCCGAGGAGGTGGAGGAGGCCGTGGGCGGTGTAGAGGGCGAGCTCGCGCTCGGGGGGGATGCGGCGGCGTCGGGCCTCGGCAAGGGCTTTCTCGACGGAGACGATGATCTCGCCAAGGAGGCGGTCGGGCGTGGGGTCGGCCGCGTCGGCGAAGGGGAAGGCGAGGACGTCGGTGATGTGGTCGTGGCCGAGGTAGCGTGCGTTGAGGGCGCGGATGGCGGCGTTGTCCACGAAGCAGAGGCTGAGGTCGGCATCGGAGCCGTGTGCGGCGAGGATGCGGCGGCAGAGCGCGCGGAGGGCGGGGCGGTCGAGGGGGAGGAGGCGCTGGCGGTTAGCGATGGCGAGCGTCATTGTTTGGGGAGTTTGGCGAGGGCAGACTTGGCGTTCTGGACGTATTCGGCGATGCCGAAGTTGTCGGCCACGCGGTTGTAGATGGCGCGCGCTTTGTCGTGTTCCTGTTTGCCGATGTGGTAGGTGGCCTGTTGGCTGAGTTCGCCCCACTTGAGGCGGGCGGCCTGGCGGATTTTGGTCATCCAGGAGGCGTGCTCTTCAGTGACCTCCTTGCGGACGGCGTCGCTGATCTCTGGCCTGCGGTATTTCGCCAGATAGTTGTTCCAGGCGTCAATGGCCTTGCCGAACCGGAGGTTGGGCAGGTCCTGGTCTGTGACCTCGCGGGTGACGGCGAAGGAGTCGATCTTCATCTGCTCGCGTTCGAGCTTTCTGGGGAGGCCGGCGAGGAGGAACTTGATGGTTTCGACGGCCTTGGCGTTGTCGTGGAACTCCTTGGCGACGGCGAGGTATCGCTCGCGCCAGGCGGCGGGGTCGAGTTGGCCGCCGGAGTCGCGGCGGCGGGCGCACTCGGCCTCGAGGGTCTTATTGACCTCCTCGATCCTGTGCTTGGCGGGTCCGAAGCCGAGTTCCTGCGCGGCGAGGTCGCGGAACTTCTGGACCTGCTCGGCGAGGGAGCGGGCTGTGGCATCGGCGGTCTTGCCTTCGGGGTGGTCGGGGTAATCCTCGGCCACGGCGGCGAAGGCAGCCCTCGCCTTTTCGAGGAGGCCTGCTGCGTCCTTGGCGAGGGCCTCGTCGGGAGCGGCGAGGAAGCGTGCCTGCGCCTTCTTGAAGTCTTCGAGGCAGGCCTGTGCAGCGGCGGTGGCCTCTGCGAGGCCGCCCTTGGCGTGCTGTTCGCGGCAGGAGCGCGCGAGGAAGTAGCCGACGATGGCGAGAGCGACGAAGGCGATGGAGCCGATGGCAACATAGAGGCCGGTTTGGGTGCGCTGGACGCGCGCGCGGGCGCTGTCGGCCATGGTGCGGGTGCGCGACTCGACCTGCTCCTTTGAGGCGAGGAGCGAGCGGAGGGAGTGGAGGGCCGCGTCGGCGTTGGCGAAGGGCTCGCCGGCGATGCCCGCGAGGCGCTCGACCACCTCCGCTGTGTCGCGGCGCACGCCTGGGGCCGCGGAGCGGAGGCGTTCGAGCTGCTTGGGCGCGCTTGAGCCGGGCTCGAGCGCCCACTCGAGGTCGCGCACCTTGCCGCCGCTCAGGAGGGCATAGAGGAGCACACCGGTTGCCACGGCCACGTAGCGGTCGTCGAGCACGGGCGCGCCGGGGGGGCTGAAGGTGGGGGGCAGGATCTTGACCTCGCCGCGCTTGGAGATGACCACGCGGTTCGCCGACAGGCGCCAGCCGGGCACGTTCCGCGAGTTGGCGAAGCGGAGCGCCTCGGCCACGTCTATGGCCAGGCGGACGGCGTCGGCCGAGGCCATCCGCTGGCGGCTGTGCAACAGGTCGGTGATGGTCTGGCCCTCGACGAGTTCCAGCGTGCAGAAGTGGAGGCCGCCGTCGCTGTTCACGTCGTAGATGCTGGCGATGTTGGGGTGATGGAGCTGGGCGGAGTGGCGCGCGGTCTGCTGGAACTTCGCCACCGTCGCCTCATCGGCGTCGGGGTTTAGGGCCTTGAAGGCCACGATGCGGTTCATCGCCGTGTGGTTGGCCTTGTAGGTCGAGCAGAGGCGGCCTGTGGCGACGCGCTGGAGAATCTTGTGCCCGCCGATCTCGCGGCCCACCAGGGGGTCCACGCTCCCCGCCGGCGGCGGGCCGAGCGCTGAGTCGGACGACTTGGACGCGACGGGCCGCGGCGCGGAGGCGCCGCGTTGGCCAGACTGGCCTCGGCGGAACGGGCGATTGGGCGGCATAGGGGCCTCATCCTAGCGGACAGGAAGCGTGGGCTCCTTGAACGAGTGGAGCCCGTGGACGTTCCCCTCGATCTGAGCGGAGGGGGAGCGGGGTTCGAAGCGCAGCTCGCCGTCGGCCAGCGCCTGACGCAGCGCGGCCCCGTGGCGGTAGCCCAGCTTCTGAAGCGAGTCGCGCACGCCCTGGACGAGGTAGGGGATGAAGGTGGTGAGCGGGCCGCGGTCCACCACGGTGCCGCTCACGCCGTGGGGCACGGGGATGCTGGTGCGCTGGGAGAAGTAGCGCTTCTCGCCCCCTTCGAGCTGGGCCTCGATGGAGCCCATGCCGCGATAGCGCTTGACGCGGACGTTGCCCTCGTAGAAGTACTGCCCGGGCGCCTCCGTGGTGCCGGCGAGCAGGTAGCCGAGCATCGCGGTGTCGGCGCCGAGGGCCAGGGCCTTGCAGATGTGGCCGCTCGAGGTGATCCCGCCGTCGGCGATGACGGGCACGCCCTGCTCGTGGGCGTAGCGGGCGCAGTGGTAGACCGCCGAGGCCTGGGCGCGGCCCACCGCCGTCGTCACTTGCGTGATGCAAATGGAGCCCGGCCCCATCCCGACCCGCAAGGCGTCGGCGCCCGCCCCGATCAGGCTCTCGCACTGCCGCCGGGTCACCACGTTGCCCGCGATCACGTCCAACTGCGGATACGTCACCTTGATGAACTCGAGCATCTTGATCTGGTAGTCGGAGTCGCCCTGGGAGGAATCAATGACGACGACGTCCACGCGCTGCTTGACGAGCTCGGCCAGGCGCTCGCGGTCGGCGTCGCGGGTCGAGATGGCCGCGCCGGCCAGGAGCTGCTTGTCCGCCCCCTTCGTCGCCAGAGGGAAGTCCTCGTTCTTCCGCAGGTCGGTGCGGGCGACGAGGCACACGAGGCGCCCCACGTCGTCCACGATGGGCAGCTTGCCCTTCTTGCTCTCCCGCAGGATGCGGTTGGCCTCCTGGAGCGTGATGCCCTTCCGCGCGGTCACTAGCTCCGTCGTCATCACCTCGCGCAGGCGCTTCGTGCGGTCCTGCTCGAAATCAATGTCGCGGTTCGTCACGATCCCCACGAGCCGCGTGTTGAGCGTGCCGTCCTCAGTCACCGGGATGCCCGAGTAGCCGTGCTCCTTCTTGATGCGGTCCACGTCCGCGATGCTGTGGTTGGGCGACAGCACCTCGGGGTCGGTGATGAAGCCGTTCTCGAAGCGCTTCACGCGCCGCACGTGGGCGCACTGCTCCTCCACCGTGTTGTTGTAGTGGATGATGCCGATGCCGCCCAGGAGCGCCAGGCCGATGGCCATCGCGCTCTCCGTCACCGTGTCCATCGGCGACGACACGATGGGAATCTGGAGCCGGACCCGCCGCGTCAGCGCGCAGCCCAGGTCCACATCCTCCAGGCCGAACGACACATGGCCGGGCAGCAGATTGATGTCGTCGTAGGTCAGCCCGCCATATTTCTCGAAGAGACTTTCCGCATCGCAGCCATCGAGCCTCATTCGCGTCCTTCCTGCGGCTTTGGGGGAGCGTCGCGGGCCGCGCGGCCCTCCTCGCGTCAGGATACAAAAACTCGCCCGGCGAGTCAAACCGCGGGAGCCGCCTGAGCATGGCCCCGAATCCTGGTGGTTGGGGGTGACTCTGGAGCGCAACCCTCCCCCTGCCCCCTCCCTGGAAGGGAGGGGGGTCGTGGCGAGCCCCTCCGACCCCTCTCCCTTGAGGGAGAGGGTAGGGTGAGGGTGAAAGCCAGGGAACCGCGGAGCGCGGGTGCAGTAACGGATTTGTGCGCCGCCCGCCCTCGTTCGTAGTTCGGCGTTTACGCGGTTCCTCTGTCGGCCCTGGCAGCCCTGAAGACCGCCTGAAGGCCGAACTACAAACAGGAACGCCCGC
>Ga0194113_10003863_pt1 | contig 19855 bp, 16 predicted proteins | sample TA2MahC200mmetaG_FD_146193 | JGI IMG/M metagenome (GOLD analysis project Ga0194113, IMG submission 146193) | Freshwater microbial communities from Lake Tanganyika, Tanzania - TA2015017 Mahale Deep Cast 200m | ecosystem: Environmental > Aquatic > Freshwater > Lake | place: Tanzania: Lake... | reverse complement strand
TTGGCAAGGTCAGGATTACGAAACTTCTCTATCTACTTGATTTGGAATATTACAGAGATAACGGCAGTATCTTCACAGGTCTTAATTGGATTTATTATAAATATGGCCCTTATACGGCAGAAATTGATGAAGTGTTATCTCAAGTGGGGATTAAGCTTGAAGAAGAGGCTTTCACTTCCAAGAAAAGCATTAAAAGGTTAATGGTCTGTGAATCAGTTGCATCCTACTCTGTAGATACCCATTTAGAAAACTATTTGCATAGAATTTGGACTGCGTGGGGAATGGAATCTTTGCCCCGTTTACTGGATTTCGTCTACTTTGAAACAGAACCGATGTTCAATGCAAAAAGAGGTGAACAATTAGATTTCAGCAAGGTAATGAAAAAAGAGATTCCGAAAAAGATAAAGTGGACATCTGAAAAGCAGAAAAAGCTACAGGAAATAGGGAAATCAATAAGAGACAAATTAACCAAAATCTCTTTGCCTGATTCTCCAAAATTTCCCAAAGAGACAGCTGCAATTCTTAATATTTGGGATGAGGATGAAATTGCTGACTTGAGAGGGTTAAAAGGCAAAGCAAGAATAGATTTTTCATAGAGAGAGGATATGATTTTCTGAATGAACAGGAAAGGGATCGATTGGATCAGTGATATAGCCGGATTCGATGTTTATGAAGAGCTTGAAATAAAAGAGCGCATGTCCTTCAAAACAGGGCAACTATACTCTGCCCCTATTAAATATCCATTAACACCTCCAAAAGTTCTACAATTAGAAAGCTATAATCCCGAAAGAGAAGAAAACACAACATTTGCAATTTCGAATTACGACCCTAACAACCCATTACAAGAGATGCCCCTTAAATTTCTCAATCTGAAATCTGATGACAGGCTTTTTATTTTGCAGGGAAAGAAAAGGCCGGTTATTGTGTTGACATGCTGCGATGTAGATTGGCTTTACAATATGAGTTTTAAAAGTGGCATTAAGGAACAAATGGTACTCTGCCTACCTGTTTTTACCTTTAAAGACAGGCATACACAAGAATATATAGTAAAAATACAAGCTTTTATTTTTCCGAATTTGTTTTATCTCAGTCCTTCTTCACAAGGCATCTTTCATGAAAGTGCTGCGCGCTTTGAGCTTATTCAGCCGATTCACAAGGGCGATATGCAGCCATTGAAAAATGTGAACAATAAACCATTCAGATTATCAGATAATGTCTTAAAGTTGCTTTATAATCAGCTTTCCGTTTTTCTTTCTCTAACTCCTTTAGACGAATTGTTACAGCATGACCTCATAGCATATCAGCAACTTGTATTAGAGGAATTTGGATGGGCTAATTGAAAGAGATTTTAATGGGACATCACGAAAAAACACTAACACGACATCAAATGCCGCATGGGGCAGGAGAGTGAGAAGGAAGATTAGAAAAAACATATGTTTTAATTTAGAATAAAGACAAAACAGTAGAGGAGGTGTTTTATATGGGAGTTACATCAGTAAAAAAGATTAATCCGGAAGATTATATCCTTTCGGTTCTTTCTCCTGAAGAACGGCTTGATGCTGCTTTCAAAGTGGCAAGAGAGGCATTCAAAGATACAAAATTGACGATGAAGGATATCGAAAATGCAATAGAAATAGTTAGGAGAAAGGCCTACGAAAAAAAGAAATAGAATAGTCATTGATACCGGTGTTCTTGTTTCTGCTTTTGCGTTTGGTGGCATCCCCGATATGGCCATCAAAAAGGCTTTTGAAGAAGCAGATATCTATGTATCACCTAACCTTCTGGCCGAATATCGCAATATCCCATTAGAGCTTGAGGCAGAAGGAAAAATTACACGCCACCAGTTAGAAGCATTAATTACCGGCATTGCTGCTTTTGTAGCCGGCGCAATGCTTGTATCACCGCGCAAATCCGTAAACCTCTGCCGTGATGAGAAAGATAATATGGTACTCGAGTGCTGTCTTGAAGCAAAAGCTACTTTTTTGATGACAGGCGATAAAGACCTCTTGGATATAAAAGAATTGCCTTTTGACCTTAATATATTAACACCACAGGAATTTTTAAAAAGAACATAAATCAAAAAGGGAAAAACAGTGGGCTTGATAAGGTTTTTTTTAGCTATTAAAATGAACTTTATCAGGATAGATCAACAAGATAGTAGTTATCCAAAGGCATTAAGCCAATACCTTGGCGAACATGCTCCAAAGGTTATTACTGCAATAGGCAACCCCGGCATTCTGCAAAATGAAACCCTCGCTATTTTCAATTCAATTAAATGCCCTGGGAACATAATTATGGCTTGTAGTATTTCTTCTTCTTTTTCAGATAATCCTGCTCCACATATCCGCCATAATCATGGGGATATTTATAACCAATACCATGACCTAATTTCTTAGCCCCCGGATAATTGCTGCCCTTTAAATGGTCAGGAACCTCCATCGTCTCTTCAGTAGCAATATCTTTTAAAGCTGCTTCTATAGCTTTGTAGCAGGCATTGCTTTTCGGGGCATTTGCAACATAAATAGTTGCCTGTGCAAGGGGTATCCTCGCCTCTGGCATGCCGATGAACTCTACAGCCCTCAGTGCAGATATGGCAACAACAAGCGCCATGGAGTCAGCATTCCCCACATCTTCGGATGCACAGATGACAATACGCCTTGCAATAAATCGTGGGTCTTCACCAGCATAAATCATTTTTGCAAGATAGTAGATAGCAGCATCAGGGTCTGAGCCACGCATGCTCTTTATAAAGGCAGAGATTGTATCGTAGTGCTGGTCACCTTTTTTGTCGTAAACTATGACCTTCTTCTGAATTGACTCCTCTGCAATCTCAATGGTTATCTTTATTTGACCGCTGTTGTCATGTGGTGTTGTCATGGCAGCGATTTCCAATGCGGACAAGGCCTTCCTTACATCTCCGTCAGACATTTTGGCAATATGTTTTAATGAATCATCATCTGCAATGATATTGAAATTACCAAGCCCTCTTTCCTTATCCTGAAGGGCATTGTGCAAGACCTTCAAAATATCTTCTTCTGTAAGCGGTTTTAATTCAAAAACCTGACTTCTTGAAAGGAGGGCTGAGTTTACATAGAAGAATGGGTTTTCTACCGTGGCAGCTATAAGCGTTATATTTCCTTCCTCAACATCGGGCAGGAGGGCGTCTTGCTGCAGCTTATTGAACCTGTGAATCTCATCAAGGAATACGATAGTTTTCATGCCTTTAGCCTTTCTCATTTTAGCCTGATGGATGACTTTTCTGATTTCATCGAGTCCTATGGTAGCGGCATTCAGCCATTCAAAATGTGCGTTTGTCTTTTCAGCGATTATTCGTGCAAGTGCTGTTTTGCCTGTCCCAGGCGGGCCATACAGGATTAATGATGTGATCCTGTCTGCTTCTATAGCCCGTCGCAATAATTTTCCGGGGCCAAGGATGTGCATCTGCCCCACATATTCATCAAGGGTCCTGGGGCACATACGATATGCAAGAGGTGGGTTGAGAGGTTCTTCTCCAAACAGTTCCATAATGTATGTTCGCTGATAAGGAAGAAATTTTTCAAGTTTTATGAGGTATTCTCCACTTTGCAAACTCACATTGGAATACAAATCCCATCCACGGTAAAATAATTGAAAGGATTTTACTTTCAAATCGCATTTTATATCAAAATGTTTAAAGAAACAAAAATGGCATGCTTGATTTTTCTCTTGTTCTCTTCCGTTGCTTTTGCACAGGAGTATCTTGATGTTACGTCTGACTATCACATTACATTCCCAGAGGATTTTTATTACAAAAAAGATTTCAGAATACAGTGGTGGTATTTTACAGGACATCTGTTTGATGAAAATGGTAGAGAATTCGGATACGAGCTTACCTTTTTTGTTGCAGGGGTTCATAAAAAGGATTTTAGATCACAATTTGGTGTGAACAATATCTATATATCTCATTTCGCAATTTCAGATGTGGCTGGAAATACATTTTACTTCAATGATAGAGCAGATGCAGGAGCATATGACTTTGCAGGTGCAAAAGACAATCAGTTGAACGTCTGGGTTGGAAAGAACGTATTAGAAGGAAAGGCAGAGAAAATGCATATTACGGCTTCAAATAAAGATACTGCCATAGATTTAATGTTAATACCGGCTAAACCTGTTGCTCTCAACGGGGAAAGCGGATATTCGAGGAAGTCAGAGGAATCACCGCTGATACATCCATATACTTTTCTTACCCAAATCTGGAAACAGAGGGTAGATTAACAATTGGTCACAAAAACTTTCATGTAAAAGGCAGGAGCTGGTTTGACAGGGAGATATTGTCAAGGGGATTAGGGAAGGGACAGGCTGGATGGGACTGGTTTGCGATACAGCTTGATGATAACAGGGAAATAATGATCTATAAGCTCAGAAATAAAGACGGATCTATTGATCCAAATTCATCCGGAACATTCATCTATCAGAATGGGTCTTATCGGCATCTCTCAAGACATGATTTTACAATCACTGCCTCAGGACATTATAAATCAAAGAAGACCAAGGCACGATATCCATCACAGTGGGAAATAATGATTCCATCTGAAAACCTTATTCTGAAGATTACCCCTCTCATACAGGATCAGGAATTTCTGGCAACGAACTCAACACGGAATTCCTACTGGGAAGGCACCTGCAAGGTAGAAGGGACTGTAAACGGCAGGGCCTATGTTGAAATGACCGGGTATTAGAGCTAATGTATTACATGCAGGCAGGGCATAACATTTTCGCTCATTCTCATACGCCAGCCTGAGGCGGACGGACTCCGAGGCTTTTGCCTCTTTTTACTCAGGGGACAGTCCCGATTCTACGACTCCACTTCGTTTGTCCGTAAATCTGGGACAGTCCCCTCATGACTATGACTATCGGCAAAAGAATCCGCTCAAATGCCATGCCCTGCCTATTGGTTTACATTTTGAATAACTTTAATTTGGAGCATAGATGGTAAGACTTGAAAAAATTGAAAAATCATACGGTAATACAAGGGTTCTCAAAGGGATAAACCTTGAAATTGAAAAAGGAGATTTTATTTCTATCATGGGGAGTTCAGGCTCGGGGAAATCAACTCTTTTAAACCTTATCGGGGCAATGGACAGACCGGAAAGAGGCAATATTTTCATAGATGGTGAAGAGATATCATCATATACAGATGAACAACTGACTATTTATCGGAGGGGAAAGGTGGGTTTCATATTTCAGTTTTTTAACCTCCTGCCAAACATCACAGCCTTTGAAAATATCCAGATGCCCCTGCTTTTGAATGGGATTGAAGATGAAGCAAAGGTATTTGAGTATATAAAGCGTGTCGGGCTAAATGGTAAGGAGGATGCCTATCCTTATCAGCTCTCCGGGGGTGAACAACAGCGTGTTGCCATTGCGAGGGCACTCATCCATGACCCTGAAATAATCCTTGCAGATGAGCCCACTGGAAGTTTAGACAGCGAGAATGGCAGGGTTATTATGGATCTCATCAAAGAGCTAACAGATAAGACAGGGAAAACGGTTATCCTCGTTACGCACGAAGGTTACATAGCAGAATATGCACAGAAAAGAGTAAGAATAAAGGACGGCGTAATCCTGTGATGAAATTTCTCAAATTGATAAAGATTGTTGTATTCAGAAATATACGGGAAGAAAAATTTCTGACTACCTTATCGATTATCGGGGTTGCACTCGGGATTGGACTCTTTGTAGGGATTAAGGTAGCTTCTGATCGTGCAGTTGCTTCTTTTGAAGCAGACATTCAGGGGATAAATCCTTATGCTAACTATGAAATCGTTGATATATCAGGTATTGATTTCAATGAAGATGTATATAGAGACGTTCGGAACCTCGAAGAAAATACATTTCCTGTATTAAAAACATTCGGTTACATTCCTGAAATAAAAGAAACGATCGATATAACCGGCATCTACACGGTTAAATTCGTTCGATTTTTAAACCTGCCTCAAAATAATTCCCCCCCCCTTAGTAAAGGGGGGATGGGGGGATTAGATAAACGATACGACTTTGAAAATTTTTACATAGAACAAAACGGCGTCATCATAACAAAAAAGTTTTCTGACAGGTATTCCTTCAAAAACGGAGATACGCTCAAAACATTCGTTTATGACAAAGAATATAGTTTGAAAATCGTTGATGTAATAGATACTGAGATGATCCCTGCAAATACCATGGTCATGGATATAGGGAATTATCAGGAGTATTTCCACAAAGTCGGTTATCTGACAAGGATTGATCTTGCAACAGATGGAAAGAAAGCAGAAGAGATACGCAAAATCCTCCCGGCTTATCTAACCATAGAAGAAAAAGAAGAGGTTTTTAAAAATAAAAAGTCCCTGGTAGCATCCTTCAGATATAACCTTCAGTTTGTAAGCCTCATCTCCATTCTTGTTGGGATGTTTTTGTTGTATAACACTATTTTTATCTCAGTGGTTAAAAGGCGAACTGAAATCGGTGTCTTGCGAAGTCTCGGAGCTGACAGAAAAACAGTAATAATGCTCTTTACCATTCAGGGAATGGTTCTTGGATGTATTGGATCGATCCTCGGTATCATCTTGGGACAGATTGTTGCCTATTTTTCTGTCTTTGCCGTTGAAAAGACCATATCAACCATGTACAGCACCATATCGATATCTGACTATGTAATGACGAAAGGCGAAACCTTAGGGGCCCTGATATTAGGGCTGTTTGTATCACTCCTTGCCTCTGCAATTCCTTCTTTTGAATCTTCCCGGATAAGTCCGGATGAGAGCACAAGGGAAGGTTCTTTTGAGGATAAATATAAGAGATATCAGAAGGTTTTTTCTTCCATAGGAGTACTCTGTATTGTGTCAGGTGCAGTATGGTCGTACGTTGACTACCGTTACACCCCTTTTGAGTTTCCATTTCTCGCTTATGTTGGAATTCTTCTTATCATCATAGGCTTTACTTTTATCTCACCTTCTTATCTTTCCGTCATTTTGAAGATTATAAAAAAACCTTCAGAGAAGATATTCAAGGCAACGGGCAAGATAACCATAGGTGATATGAGAGGAAATATCTACCGGTTTTCTGTTGCCCTGATGAGTGTTGCTATAAGCAGTGCCTTAATTATCGCCTTTCTTACACTCATATTTTCCTTTCGGAATTCCCTGAATGGATGGATTAAGAGCAATATAACGGCAGACGTTTATATAAAACCTCTTTCGTGCAAATCAAATTATTGTTTTTATCCCCTATCAGATGAAATATATACCATAGCCAAGAGTTTTCCTGAAGTAGTCAGTGTAGCTAAATTCAGGACATTACAACTTGAACTCTTTGACAAAAAGGTCATAGGGGCATTTGCAGACATTTCAGTGAAGAGGATATACTCGGACATAAAATATTTTGATACTCAGCAAGCAGAACGGTTAAAGGAAATGGAGGACGGTAAAGTCGTCGGGATTTCTGATTATCTGAGCATAAAATATGGACTGCAGAGAGGAGACCCCATCAAACTCAAAACACCAAAAGGCGAGGAAACATTCACCATAAACGATATCTTTTCGAGCTACTCTACAACATCAGGCTTCATATATATTGACAGGAGATGGTTAAGGGAATACTGGGGATTAGATGACGCAACCCAGATAAGCATCTATACTCAAAAAGGCACAGATATTAAGCAATTTATCCATAAACTGAAAGAAAGGCTTTCACCAGACTACTCACTCGAAATAATGAATAACCAGGAACTCCGTGAAAAGGTTATCAATATCTTTAACAAAAGCTTTGCCATCACCTATGCTATTGAACTTATATCAATCATTGTTTCATTGATAGGGGTTGTAAACACATTATTAGCGCTTGTCTTTGAAAGAAAGAGGGAGATAAGCATCATCCGGTATCTGGGTGGAAGCTGGAAACAGATAGGGCATACCTTCACTCTATCAGCCAGTATCGTAGGAATCACAGGGATATTTCTGGGTACAATCATGGGGCCGCTCATGAGCATAATCTTTATCCATGTTGTCAATAAAATCTCCTTTGGATGGGAAATACATTTCAAAATACCGTTTCTGTATCTCTCTTTTGTAACACTCATTCTATTTCTCACCACGGTAACAGCAGGATTTATCCCTTCTAAGGTGGCAAGGAAGATAGACCCAAAAAGATTCATAAGCTTTGAGTAGCTTATATAAAAATGTTGAGGGGATTCATGGAAATGATATACTATTTCCAAGCAAAAGGAGGTATAGGTTATGTTTCATACCGCCGACCCTAAAGATATTCTTGATGGCAAGATAACAGATGTATATTTTGAAAGAACACTGAAGATTCTTAAAGCCAAGAAAATAAATCCACTTGTTAAAGCAGAATTTATCGCTAAAAGTCTTCCCGAAAGCTGGCCATGGGCTGTATTTGCAGGGCTCGAAGAGGCAATGTATCTCATGAAATACCTGCCAATCAAGGTCAGGGCTATGCAAGAAGGGACTGTGTTTTATCCTTATGAACCGGTCATGGAGATAGAAGGGGAATACCAGAATTTCTGTGTTTATGAGACTGCAATCTTAGGACTAATATGTCAGGCATCAGGGATTGCAACAAAAACAGCAAGGATTAAAAAACTCGCCGGCGAAAGGCCTGTTATCAGTTTTGGTGCCCGCAGGATGCATCCAATTCTTGCCCCAATGATTGAAAGAAACGCATATATTGGTGGATGTGATGGTGTTGCAGTTGTAAAATCAGGTGAAATAATTGGTGAAGATCCTATGGGCACAATGCCACATGCACTGATCATATGCATGGGATCTACAGTAGATGCAATAAAGGCATATGATGAAGTCCTGGATCCAGAGGTTAAAAGAGTTGCATTGATTGATACATTCCTTGATGAAAAATTTGAATGCATGAATGTTGCAGAAGCCATGGGGAAGAGGCTCTTTGCAGTGCGGTTTGATACCCCCTCGTCAAGAAGAGGCAATTTTTATCGTATCCTCGAAGAATGCAGATGGGAACTCGATCTTAGAGGCTATAAGCATATCAAGTTCTATGTAAGCGGTGGAATAAAAGAAGAAGATATCCCTGTTTTAAATCCTGTCGTTGATGGTTATGGTATCGGCACATCAATAAGCAATGCGCCTGTTGTTGACTATGCCATGGATATCATGGAGGTTGAAGGAAAGCCCGTAGCGAAAAGAGGGAAGTGGTCTGGTAGTAAAAGAGTCCTGAGATGTCAAAAATGTGGGACAAGAAAGATTGTCACAAACAATAAGGATAAACATATTTGCTCATGCGGAAAAAGATTTGAAGATATACTCATACCTGTTCTTGATAACGGCAAACAGCTTATTAAAATAGAGTCCCCATCTAAACTCAGGAAAACAGTTCTTGAGAATATAAAAGATCTCCCTTTAGAATGATCTGAGTTAGTATTAATGTGAAAAGCAAAGAAAGTTTTACATATAGAGTCCTGATAATCCCCCCTCACCCCCCTTTATTAAAGGGGGGAAGGGGGGATTAATGGCTTCCCTTTATATCCTCATTGCCATATTTCTCTGGAGTTCTCTCGGTATCGTTGTAAGGCTATCAGGGGTTGCAATACATGTCCTTATTTTTTATTCACTTATCATATCTTTGATCATTCAGGGTATAATCCTATCTCAGAAAAAATACAGAAAAGAGATTCCTGACATCAAGAGGCTTAAGTATGCTGCAATACTTGGCTGCTTTTCACTTTTAAATACATTCACGTATTTTTATGCGTTTAAACATACAACGATAGCAAATGCAGTCCTTACCCATTATACTGCACCTATAATCGTTGCATTTCTTGCACCACTCTTTCTGAAAGAGATAATCACGAGGAAGATTATTCTTGTGATAGTTATAGCCTCAACAGGCCTCCTGATTATGCTCGGTGGGTTCTCATTCAGAGAAGGCCACATGGCAGGGATTATGGCAGGTCTTGCCTCAGGCTTAGCATATGCAATCATCATTATTTTCTTGCGGATACAAGCACAGAATTTCAACCCGCTTGTACTTGCCTTTTTCTCAAATGCTGTTATCGCAATCCTGCTTGCGCCTTTTATAAGAGAGTTCCCGATTAAAGCCTTATGGAGTTTTTTATTTATGGGGATTATCCATTCAACGATTGCGCCAATTTTATATTTCAAAGGGCTCCAGCATGTTACTGCTAACAGGGCTGCTGTGCTTGGTTATCTTGAACCTGTTAGTGCTATAATCTTCAGTATGTTATTCCTGAGTGAATTGCCAGGGCTGAATTCGGTTATTGGTGGTATCATGATAATTTTTTCTGGTTACCTAACATTAAAAGGGTCAAAGTAAGATGAAAAAGTTCAAAGTTGAAAGCCTTAGACCCGAGCTCAGGCCGAGGGTTTTAAAGTTTAAAGTTTACCACCTTAAAAGGCTTTTTCGACTCACGTCTCACGATTCACGCCTCACGACTCACGTTTTACTGTTTACTGTTTACTGTTTACTTCTTCCTTCCAGTGTTTTTGCAGTTGATTTAATAGAACTCACTCTCAAAGAGGCGGTTGATATTGCAGTGAAAGAGAATCTATCTCTCATGGATGAAAAGCAAAATCTCCATATCTCCGATGCAGATATAAAGGTAAAGGAAGGTGAGTTTGATCCTCAGTTTAAACTTCAGTTGAGTGAGTCATATCAGAAAAATGTATCACCCTACATATATTATTCAACAGTCGGTGAAGAACGTGCGTTTATGTCAGAGGCCGGCATTGAAGGTAAGATTCATACAGGTACCAAATACGAGCTTAAATGGACGAATGAACGTTTCAAAAGCAACTCTACATTCTTATCACTTAATCCGTATTACACATCCGGACTCGCACTAACAGTGTCTCAGCCGCTTTTGAAGGAAATGGGGAAGGAAATACAGGAAAGTAACCTGAATGTTGCAAAAAATAACCTGGATATATCAAGACTCAGGCTGGATGACAAAGTTATACAGATCATTTCTGATACAACAAAGGCGTACTGGGATCTCCTGTCTGCAAGGGAGGAACTTGAAGTTGCAGAGCTTTCCCTGAAACTTGCAAGGAACCTTTTTGATGAGGCAAAGGCAAGGATTGAGGCAGGGTTACTCGCACCTGTTGAGATATATAAGGCTGAGGCAGAGGTTGCATTCAGGGAAGAGGCTTTACTCCGGGCTAAGAAATTCATATCTGATGCCGAAGACAGGCTCAGGGTTACACTAAACCTTAAGGAATGGCAAAAGGGGATATTGCCGGTTGATAAGCCTCCTGAACCATCTGAGCTGCCATCTGTGGAATCTGCTTTGAATACTGCCTTATCAAACAGAAAAGAGCTTCGTCAGGCATCTATAGATAAAAAGAACAAGGGAATCATTCGCAGATTTTATGAAAACCAGAGATTGCCTGACCTCAATATCTTTGGCTCTACAGGTCTGAATGGCCTGAATAGCAGTTACTCAGACGCACTGGATAAGCTGAGTTCCGGAAAGTATTACTCGTGGCAGGTGGGACTTTTTCTCAATATACCTATTGAAAACAATGCTGCAAAAGGGAATGTACTCAAGGCAAGACATGATGAACAGAAGGCTGATATAAACCTTAAGGCCATTGAACAGAAGATAATAACAGAGGTGCGGGAGGCCTGGAGGTCACTCAATCTTGCATCAGAATCAATTGCAGCGACGAAAAAGACACGGATTGCATCGGGAAAGAGGCTCGATGCAGAAGAAGGCAGGTTCAGGGTTGGCATGGCAACAATGAATGATGTACTGAAATTTCAGGAAGAATATACAAGGTCTTTATCATCAGAAAAAAGGGCAAAGATTGATTATGCAAAGGCAATTGTTGAACTGGAGAGGATAAAGGGGACATTAGGGCAGTAAATGGTTTTACATTGTCATTGCAAGCCCTTGCCTTCTGTCATTCCGAGGCAAAGCCGAAAAATCTCGCTCAGGACAAATTTGAATCCATTCGCTTTCTGCCACTGCGAGCGAAGTAGAAGCACCCTCATATTTTGGATAATAATAATGAGCATAAAATAGAAGTTGGTGGCTATTATAGATCTTTAGAGCCTGTTGCACAAACGTTAATTTGTCACCCCGAACTCGTTTCAGGGTCTCATAACATATTGATTTTATTAGATGCTGAAACAAGGTTCAGACATTTAGTAACATTTTGCTATTTGTGCAACAGACTCTTTATTAGGGAATATTAATGCATACCTCATTACTGTAATCCGAATTTCCATTTGCATTGTATGCCCTTATTCGATAGCAATAAGTATAATCATCAATTTCACATTTGGCGTAAGATCTACTATTCGCTCTCAAAATATCTATTTGCGAATATGGCTCCCCGGTTTCTATCCTCTTGCGTTCTATTTTAAAACCTTCCTCATTGTTTGAATTATCCGTCCAGGTAAGGTATATCCTCTCTCGAGGGCTGAAAAGACAAGAGCCAATATCTCTGGCGTTAAGGTTTGAAGGATCTGCTGGTAGTCTGCCTGTAACAATAGCTGCATTTGCCTCGTTGGAATAAGCAGAATCTCCAACATTATTGTAAGCACTTACCCGGTAATAATAAGTTATATCTTCACTGATATTGGTATCAGTATAATTAATAACACCAGCACCAACAGTAGCAATTTTTAAATATGTCCCAGCGATACCAGTCTTACGCTCTATCTTAAAACCTCTCTCATTGTTTGAATTATCCTGCCATGAAAGCTTTATCTGTTTTGGTGATGATATAGCAGTTGCCGTAAGATTCGAAGGGGCTGCCGGTGACTCGCCTATGGTAGCATCTGCCTCATTAGAATAAGCAGAATCTCCTGCGCCGTTGTAGGCCCATACAGAATAGTAATATATCTCGTCTGCAGTAAGGCCAATATCAGAACAACTGGTAACATTAGCACCCACAGTGGCAATTGTTGAATATGTCCCTTTAATGCCACTCTTTCTTTTAATCTTAAACCCTGTTTCGTTGTTTGAATTGTCCTGCCATGAAAGTATTATCTGACTTGATGATACAGCGGTAGCGGTAAGATTGGATGGAGCCGACGGGTATAGTGAAAACTTCTGAATACGATTATTACCTGTATCAGCCACATATACATTTAGTGATGAGTCAACAGCTGAGTCATAAGGATAATTAAACTGTCCATCACCAGAGCCATAAGAGCCCCACTTGGTTATAAAACCACCATTACTGGTGAGCTTCTGAATGCGATAATTACCTGAATCTGCTATATACACATTTCCCGATGAGTCAACTGTTATGCCATGGGGATAAATAAACTGCCCATCACCAGAACCTTTAGACCCCCATTGGGTTATGAAACTACCATTACTGGTAAACTTCTGAATAAGAGCAGGATAATCATCTACTTCATATACAATTCCTGATAAATCAACTGCTATGTCATCGGGGGCATAACCCCAAGTTACATCATTGTCTCTATAAGTAGAAAACCACCAAGTTATAAAACCACCATTGCTGGTAAACTTCTGGACACATGCATTACCTGAATCTGTAACATATACATTTGCCGATGAGTCAACTGCTATACCAGTGGGATATTTAAATTGCCCATTACCAGAGCCATAAGAACCCCATTTAGTTATGTAACCACCACTGCTATTAAACTTCTGGATGCGATAATTACCTGTATCAGCTACATATACATATCCTTGTGAGTCAACCGCTATACCCTCAGGATATTGCAATTGCCCATTACCAGTTCCTTCAGAACCCCACTTGGTAGTAAAAACATAATCCTGAACATCATTTCGCCTTATGGGGCGGTAGGAGGCTAACCGCGTCCAAGACCAATATTGCCTCATCTCTTTAGAAGAAGTCCGCTGTCCAGGCGTCTGTTCCATTGATTCTACTCCGTCTAACTCGTAGTAATCAAAAAGTATAATATGTACTCCCGGGTTATTGAGGGCATCTCCTCGCAATAAACCTGCAGTTTTACCTTTTCCTGTGTCTCCAAGTTTTGTTACAAAATCATCAGTGGAAGAATTGTAATAATTACCACAAGGGCTAGGCTTATTCATGGCATCGCATTCAAAATCTTCTGTTGTATATCTTTTCTTCAATTTCCAACTTATGCTCACAAACCCTGAGCAGTCATTTCCAAGGTTCTGAGGATTCTGACTGCATCCGGAAACATAATCATTATTAGGATTATTATCCATGCAACTATAAAATTCCACCCAATTCTCTTGAGGATTATCTTTAGTATATGCCTCACCTCTATATATAGAGCCGGGATTAAAAGTATAACCCCATTGTTTAAAGGTATTCTGAGGGCTCCATGAAAAATCTATCATCTCATCCGCTATTCTGACAATTGTCTCCCTGCTTATCGGACCCCAAGTATCTCCATTCCAAGCAAAAGAAGAAGTAGAAGTAAAGGTAATCAATAAAATATTTGCGACTATTAATGTTTTGAAAATACTTGCCTTCATAATATCCCCTCCTATAATTTGCTGGTTTCTATTGAAAAATATTTATTTGAGCTCTTTCTTTTTCTGTCACAACTTGATAAATAGTTCCATTTTCATCAAGAGAAAGAAGTTTAATGCCCCATACACCACTATAATCGCTTTCTGGAATTAAAACAGTAGTTAAATAATTTCCATCAGAATCAAATTTTTGTACCTCAAGAAAGAGATTTTCATTATCAGTGCGCTCTGTCTGTATATAAAAGTTACCCTTTTTGTCTTCCTGTAAAAAACTTATAGAGACTATACCCTTCATTGGTAACTCAATAGATTTGACAATGTCTCCTCTTGTATTGATTATCTCTATACCACCTCTTTCCCATCTCGTTAAGTTGACTAAATACCTATTACCGCTAAATCCATAAATACCTTTTTGAGGTAGAGAAAGTTCCTCTCCCTTTGGTGCCACCAATAAACCTTCTACAATTCTACCGATAAGTATATCTTCTTGATCGCCACTTCTGATATAGATATCATTACCCACGATATGTATATGTCTTCTGCTTCGCCATCTTTCTGAATCTACATCGATCATGGTAAGAAAGTTTCCTTTTTTATCATACTGGTAAAGTTTTCCCTGTATATCGTAAATATAAATATGTCCAGATTTATCTATAGCGATATCATTTGCTTCCATCCCTTCTTTTAGAGGAATTTCATACAAATGTGTTCCATCTGGAGAAAAAATCTGGATTCTCCGATTAACGGTGTCACAGATGTAAAGATTGCCTTCGGCATCATTAGAAAAAGATTCAGGCCCTCTCCGAAGATCTTTCATAGAAAGCAAACCAACTTCCTCTTTCCCTTTACCATATGCAATCTCTTTAGTAATCATTCTCACTTTTGAGGGCTTAGAACCCAAGACCCCTACTTTGACCTCTTTCAGGATATATTTATCTTTTTTCTTTAGGTCTTTTAAAAATACAAATACATAATCCTCACCCAGAATACTCCTTAACGCCTTCTCTATGTCTAAATTCTTAAAACTCTTTGTTAATTTCTTTCCAATAAGTTCTTTACCAACAATTGTTATCCTGACACCAGTCCCCTTTTCTATCTCCTTTAAGACTTCGGATAAGTCTACACCCTTAACGTCTAAACTGATAAGATTGTTCTTTATCTCAATTGTTTTAGAGGTCTTTTCTGGCACTCCCTCTTGTCCAGACAGATTCAATGGTTGCAGAATGAATAGAATTAATAAGAATGTAATGAGATAGAAACCCTTTGTTTTTAAAAATTCTTTCTTTTCCATTTCGTTCTCCTTTCAAAACCTCACCTTATAATTTTTTTATGGTCGGAACAATGGTGGTGTTCTTACCTTATAAACTCCATCAATCCTATCTACAAAATAAACAAATTCTCTTTGAGACGGCATAGTTTCCTCATTCGCTCCACAACACGGTCCATATACATAAATATCCCCATCATCTTTTAAAAATTGTACCTTCAATCTGTATCTATCAACGTCAACTTTTCTTATATCTAATACTTTTGCCCTGATAGGAACGCCAACTGTCCGATATATAATACCCAACCCTATTGCTTTTCCTTTCTCATTTCTTTCTTCAGGCAGCAATCCGCTTAATATTCCTTCCCAACTGCTACTGTGCATCCCGCTACCTTCCTTCCACGGCTCAAATAAAAGAACCGCTTTGTTATATTGTCCATCATAGAGGTAATTAAAGAAATTGATCAGTGTCTCTTTTGCTACTTGTAATTCCTTGTCAATTGTATCTATTGCATGCAAGGTAAAAGTGCCAATTAAGAAAGCAATTATCTGGACTACTATAAAAATAATTGTTTTGTTCTTCATAACTTTTTCTGCCAATTGTCTTAACTTGGGAAAATGTTTAATCTCAGTTTATCTTTTTCTGGCAAAAATCCATATATAATTCCATTTTTGCTAATAGAGTAATTCTTAACAGACCAGAAACGAATATTACTCGGTGGCATCTGGATAGTGCCCAGGTAATCACCGTGAGGATTGAACTTATGCACTTCGACTACAAGTTCTTGGTTTTCATTATCACGCTCTGTCTTAATATATAGGTCTCCTCTTTTATCTTCTCCCAAAAACTTTATGGATAAGATATTTTTGAAAGGGAAAGAGAGAATTTTAAATGCTGTACTTTCCCTGTCCTCAATCTTCAATTCACCTTTTTCAAATCTTTTCAAACTTGTCATATATTTTTTACCGCTTAACCCCTGTTTACCCTTAAGTGGCTCTTTAAATCTTTTTAGTTCTTCGGCTGATGGACCGACGAGTACATTATTTAAAACTCTACCAATGATGAAATCTCCACAAGTGTTGAAATCGCAAGCGTACATATAAATTTCATTATTAATAATGTGCATTGTTCCGCCGCCTCTCCACCCCACATTTATTTTATTGACCATATTCCCTTTTTTGTCATACTGATAAAGCTTTCCCAATTGGTCATAAATATAGACAAATCCAGAACTATCTACAGCAATATCTTCTGCCATCGCTTCCATTTCTAGGGGAATGGCTGATAGATGCTTACCATCACGAGAGAATATCTGAACCCTATTGTTAACTGTGTCGCAGATATAAATATTACCTTTATCATCAATAGTAAAAGATTTAGGACCTATAATTACACCTTCTCCTTCATCAACAGCACCGACTTCTCCCTCACCAGAACCATAGGGAATTTCAATAGTGATCATTTCCCCTTTATAAGATTTTGAACCTATGACAGTTCCCTCTACTTTGACCTCTTTCAGGATATGTTTCTCTTTATTCTCTGGATCCTGAAAAAGTGTAAGAATATAATGATTATCTCGAAGGATTTCCCTTAAGGCACCCTCTACTTCAAAATTCTCGAATTGTGACGTTATCTTCTTTCCAACGAGTTCTTTACCAATTGTTATCTCGACACCTGTGCCTTTTTCTATCTCTTGTAGAACATCAGATAACTCTGCATTTTGGACATATACACTGATAAGATTATTTTTTATCTCAACCTTAAAAGTCTTTTCTATATTTTCCCCCTGTCCGAACAGATTCAACGGATGAAGAATGAATAATAATACGAATATAACGAGATAGAACCTTTTTTCTTTTAAAAAATCTTTCTTCCTCATTTTTGTAATCCTCCTTATCTAATTCTCATTTCACGTCTCAAGAGGTTGTTTAATGACATAGTCTTAAATATCTTTGAGAGACAGAGCTCCTTTGATTTTGTCTCATACCACTCTAAAAACTTCTCCCATGGAATTTTATAATCTAAGAACCTTTGCTTAATCTTATAGCACTCTTGGTATTTTTTCAACACAGGCATAGGAAAAACCCATCCTCACTTAGACACATAATTATTTTAACATCCCGAATTACGCAAGGTTTACCATGATGTCACTGCGAGGAGCGAAGCGACGAAGCAGTCCTACCCACTTAGAGATTGCTTCACTACGCTCGCAATGACAGTATTAATAAGGGTTTTCATGATACCTTGCGTAATTTGAGTTAAAATTTCTCTGTTTCCTCTGCGGTTCATTACACCAGTTGGGTTGAAAAACTCAAACGCGATATGCTATAAACTATCAAACCCCACTGTCATTCCGAGCGAAGCGAGGAATCTCGTTTTGAGATTGCTTCGGGACTTTGTCCCTCGCAATGACAGTGTAAAGAAGTATTACAGACCTAAAAAGTGAGGAGGTGATTCTATATAATTTAAAATTGTAGATTTTAGGATTTAGGATTTCAAGGTGGCTGGATGTCAGGGAAGAGAGGTGGAAATCCTCCGCTGCCCCGCAGCCGTGAAGGGAACGAAACCCCATAAAGACAGTGAAAAGTTACGAGTGAAAAGTTAAGAGTAAAGGATTAAAAACTTTTAACTTTAAACTTTTAACTGTTAACTGTTTTATAAACCACTGGTGGTTTATAAAACCATTGGGAAGGTGGGTGAGTAGAGAGGCCCCAAACGAGTTTTGGCGCCATAGCCCTGAGCCGGAAGACCTATCCAGGCCAAAAAAGTTTAAAACTAAAAATTCTCGAGGGAGGAAAAGATGAAAAAAATTCTCGTTTATTACCTATTACTTTCCATTTTTTTATTAATGCCTGCTTCTGTCTTATCTGAGCCTATCAGCACATACACACGCTATGAGAGTAAAGAACTTGCGACGGATTGAGATAATTGAAAAAGAAGTAATAACCATGAATGTTTACTAATTTCTGGATATAAAAGATTTCAGGGTGATTACATGAATAAGAAGATAGTCTTTATCACTGGCGGGGCAAGAAGCGGAAAAAGTTTATTTGCACTGGCTGAGGCATCTAAGATTAATGGCAAAAAGGCATATATTGCTACTGCAGAAGCACTGGACGAAGAGATGCGGCAAAGAATAGAAAATCATAAACGCCATAGGGGTGATGAGTGGATTACATACGAAGAGCCATTAAAGATTGCTGATGTTGTTAAGGAAATAGAGGGTAAATATAGCGTAATAGTTATTGATTGTCTGACATTGTGGTTATCAAATATCATGCACAGCAATTTAGACATCAGTTATAAAATTGAAAACTTTGTTGACACATTGCGCATCACATGTCACGCATCACGCATCTACATTGTCTCCAACGAAGTTGGAATGGGAATTGTTCCTGAGAACGAGATGGCAAGGAGATTCAGAGACATGGCCGGGTTTTTAAATCAGAGGATTGCAGAGATTGCAGACGAAGTATATCTCTTAGTAAGCGGAATATCTTTGAAAGTGAAAGGCTAAGGAGGTGCAGTATTATGGGCATTAAGCAAATTATATCAGATGTTCACCCCACTAAACAGGAACTATATGAGATAGCCCAAAAACGTCTTGATAGCCTCACAAAGCCACGGGGAAGCCTCGGAAGGCTTGAGGAGTTCGCAAGAAAGCTTGTAGCAATCACAGAGAACACGATGCCTGTGCTTGATAAAAAAGTTATCTTTACATTTGCAGGTGACCATGGTGTTGCAGATGAAGGTGTTTCTGCGTACCCAAAAGAGGTTACAAGGCAGATGGTATTCAATTTCCTTAATGGTGGAGCTGGTATCAATGTACTTGCGAGGCATGCAGGGGCAGAGGTTGTTGTGATTGACATAGGGGTTGATTTTGATTTTAATCCCCCCGAATCCCCCCACACCCCCCTCTGTAAAAGGGATAATCCCCCTAAGTCCCCCTTTATTAAAGGGGGATTAGAGGGGGATTTTAAAGATGGGAGGGGGGGATTATTCATTTCAAAAAAGGTCGTGATGGGGACAAAAAATATCAGAAAAGGACATGCTATGACAAGGCAGGAGGCTGAACAATGCATTGTGATAGGAATTGAACTTGCAGCAGAAT
>Ga0194113_10003856_pt1 | contig 19877 bp, 23 predicted proteins | sample TA2MahC200mmetaG_FD_146193 | JGI IMG/M metagenome (GOLD analysis project Ga0194113, IMG submission 146193) | Freshwater microbial communities from Lake Tanganyika, Tanzania - TA2015017 Mahale Deep Cast 200m | ecosystem: Environmental > Aquatic > Freshwater > Lake | place: Tanzania: Lake... | reverse complement strand
GGGAAGGGCTGAACGAATTCTCGTGTCATCAGTTATCTGCAGGTTATCATCGAGGGGGACATTAAAGTCAACCCTGATAAATACCTTCTTCCCCTTAATGTCAAGATCTTCTATGGTTAATTTGTGGAAGATATCTTTAATCGGAACTGGTTCAATATTCTTTTTCATGTTTAGCTCCTTTTCATGATGTAAAGAATGAGGTCCCTGAGTCTTGAGCTATACCCCCACTCATTGTCATACCAGGCAAAAATCTTTGCCATCCTTTTCTCAAGAACCATGGTTAATGTTGCATCCACAATAGATGAATGTTCATTCCCATTGAGATCACTTGAGACAAGGGGTTCTTCTGAGTATTGAAGAATCCCTTTCAGAGGCCCTTCTGCCGCTCTCTTCAGTGCAGCATTGATATCCTCTGCTGTAGCATCTTTTCCTAATTCAGCAACGAGGTCAACTACGGAAACATTAGGGGTTGGGACTCGCATGGCCATGCCATTGAGCTTGCCTTTGAGCTCTGGCAATACAAGTCCAACAGCCTTTGCTGCGCCAGTTGTTGTAGGAATCATATTGAGTGCTGCTGCCCTTGCCCGCCTCAGGTCCTTATGGGGAAGGTCGAGAATCCTTTGGTCATTTGTATAGGAATGTATTGTTGTCATTAGGCCTTTTAGTATCCCAAACTCGTTGTGAATGACCTTTGCAACAGGCGCAAGACAGTTTGTTGTACATGATGCATTTGAAATAATCTTATGGTTTGCCGGGTCTAATGTTTCTTCATTTACGCCCATGCAAACTGTTACATCAGGGTCTTTAGCAGGGGCAGAGATAATGACCCACCTGGCACCTGCATCTAAGTGCCTTGATGCAGATGGTTTGTCAGTAAACCTTCCTGTTGATTCTATGACAATATCAACACCTAAATCCCTCCATGGCAATTTTTCAGGTTCTGTCACAGCAAAGACCTTGATCTCTTTGCCATCGATCGTCATGTTTCCCTCTCCTGCTTTAACCTCTGCACCAAAAATCCTGTGTACAGAGTCGTATTTCACAAGATGTGCAAGTGTCTTCGCATCAGTAAGGTCATTGATTGCGACGATCTCAAATTCATTATATCCTTTGCTTGTCCTTAAAAAGTTTCTTCCTATCCTTCCAAAGCCATTAATTGCAACACGTATTGCCATAAAACCTCCTTTTAGAAAAGTTTTTAGTTTTTAGTTATTCGTTGTCAGTTAAAAGACTGAAAACTGACAACTAAAAACTGTTTACGAAGCTATGTATAACCATCCCCGTTAAGAGTTTGGGATAAAAATACGTTGACTTAGGGGGCATCCTTACAGAGGAAAGGGCAGCCGTTTCAACATCCTCAATCTTCGTGGGGTTCAGGAAAAATGCTGCGCTGAACTCTCCATTCCTCACTTTATCTAAGGCCTTCCTTGCATCCATCTCATAATCTATGTCAGCCACCCTTAGTATCTTGTTCAGGATCAGATCATGCAGAACAATAACATCTATCTCTCTCAGATTGGGATGTATCTCGTGAAGATTATCTCCCTTATACGTAAGGATTTGCCAGGCATCACTCCTATTCTGGAAAAAACCGAAGACATGTCTTCTGCCCTTTAGCCTTTTGGCTATCTCAAAATCTGTTTTAACTGTCTCTATCTCAAAATACTCCGTGAACCTGTTGATGTCATAAGGGAATTCCTTTACAAGCCTGTGAGTTGGAAGGATTGTCAACCTCTCATCAAACATATTTGCGAGAAACATGAGTACATAATCCCATGGATTCAGATTTGAGATTTGAGATTTGAGATTTGAGTTCATCTCTCTCTGAAATTCAAGGGCAGTTTCGTACCTGTGATGGCCGTCGGCGATAAAAATAGCTTTGTTTTCAAGCTCTTTTTTTATAACCTCTGTATCTTTTTCCCCATCTATCTGCCAGAGTCTGTGAACAGCTCCAAAAGTATCGTTAGCTTCAATATATGGGTTTGTCAGGGTGATTCTTGAGAGAAGGGCTGATACCTTCTTATCTGAACTCTTATAGAGCGAAAAGATGGGACTTATGTTGGCTTCGCAGAATCTGAGAATATTCAACCTGTCCTTTTTTGGTTTCGAATAGGTGCACTCATGCGGATATATGTTTCCTTTGCCAAACTCCTCCAGCTTTACAAGTCCAAGAAATCCTGAAAATTTTTTTTCTTCTCCATCTATGCGATAAGAAATCTCATACACATAGAATGAAGGCTTTTTGCTATTGACGAGTATCCCGTCTTTTATCCATGTTTCGAGGTATCTCTTAGCCCTTGTATATTTATTCTCTCTTTCATGGTCATCAGGGTGATCTTTGCCAAAATCTATCCTCACAATATTGTATGGGCTTTTTTTATAAAGTTCTTCCTGATATGCAGGCGTAATAATATCGTATGGAGGAGCCAACACCTCCTCCGGAGACACCTTAGATCCATTATAGAGGATCCCTTTGAAAGGGATTATTTTAGCCATTTATAGAAGTTCCGTGAAAAAAGGATTTGATTATCTTAACATGTGCAAAATGCTAAATTCAAACAGCATAAATCCCAGATGAACGGGGGACAAACCTTGACTTTGTCTTAAATGTAACTTTATAATAATACGCTTAAGAGATAACACATATGGGAACATATACTACATACCATCCGCATAAAATCAAGCGAAAGAGGACACATGGCTTCCTCGAGAGAATGAGTTCTCAGGGAGGACGAAAAATTCTCAAGAGGAGAAGGGATAAAGGTCGGAAAAAGTTGACAGTGTAGGGCGTAAATTTTCTTTGCGCTCCTTAACAAGAAAGCGAGATTTTGAGGTGGTCTTTCGAGAGGGCCAGAACTTTGCTTCAAAATATCTCGTTATATACATAAGACCCAACGAACTTAGCTTTTGCCGCCTTGGTCTTTCCGTCAGCAAGAGAGTTGGTACGGCTGTAACCAGGAACAGGTTGAAACGTCTCTTGAGGGAGGCCGTGAGAAGTCTTTTGCAGGAGTTCCCATTTCACTATGATTTTATTATTGTTGCCCGAAAGTCTTCTGTAGATGGCAGACTGGATGATTTTATTCGAGATATCAGGAAATTTCTATCAAGGCTTAAATATGAAAACAATTCTTATATTTCTGATAAAGCTCTATAGGTATTTTTTATCTCCTTTGTTCCCCATGAGCTGCAGGTTTACCCCTACCTGCTCTGAATATTCAATAGAGGCCATACGCAAATATGGTATTATGACAGGATTCTATCTCACGTTAAGGAGGATATTGAGGTGTCATCCCTTTCACCCAGGCGGGTATGACCCTGTAAAATAAGATATGGAAAAAAGAACCGTCCTTGCTGTAGTGCTAACATTCCTTATCCTCGTTCTCTATCAGTACTTTTTTGTTCCTACTCAACCAAATCAGGTTCAAAAAGAAGTAAAGACTGAGAAGAAAGAAGAACCGAAATCTTTACAACCAGTCGAGGCTGTTGTAACTAAAACTCCGATTATGCCATCCGAAGAAAAAGTTATAAGGGTTGAGACTGAGTTATATTCTGCAGTATTTACAACAAAGGGTGGTACCTTAAAATATTATGAGATTAAGAATTACAAGGACAACGAAGGGAAAAACGTCATACTTCTCAAAAATCCAGGGATAAAATCACCTCTCAGTATAGGTTCAAATGATACATTTGACCTTTCTCAATCAAACTTTGCTGTCTCTGCTCCTATCGGAGGGAAGGATATCAAACTCGACAATAATACCAAGGCAGGGTCGCTGATATTTGAATATGCAAATGCAGGTGTTGCTGTGAAAAGGACATATACATTCCATAATGATAATTATACCGTTGATATAAAAGATGAGGTCTCGGGACTGCCTGACTACTGGATAACCATTGGTACCGATTTCGGCATCTATGATAGTAAAGATACAGTCACACATACAGGTCCTGTGCTTCTCAAAGAAACTGACCGGATCGAATTTGATACAAAGAAGTTGAACGAAAGCAGCAGTTATAAAGAAGGCCTGAAATGGATAGCGCAGGAAGACAAATATTTCTTTGCATCACTTGTACCAATTACAAGTATGGAAGAGGCAAGGGTATGGAAAGAGAAAGACTCTTCCATAATTGCATTTAGAGGTAAGCCTGGTACCAATAGTTTTATTCTGTATGCCGGACCAAAGGAATATGACAGACTGAAGGACCTGAAGGTAGGCCTTGAACATATCGTAGATTTCGGGTTCTTTTCTATATTAGCCATACCGCTTTTCTGGATTTTGAAACTCTTCTATTCATTTTTGGGAAATTATGGATGGGCAATAATTCTTTTAACCATCATCGTAAGGATACCTTTTATCCCGCTTGTGAACAAAAGCCAGACGGCAATGAAGAAGATGCAGGAAATCCAACCCAGGATGGCCGAGGTAAAAGAGAAATACAAGAAGGATCCTCAAAAGATGCAACGGGAGATGATGGAGCTTTATAAAAAGCATAAGGTTAATCCTCTGGGAGGCTGTCTCCCCATTCTCCTTCAGATACCAGTATTCTTCGCACTTTATAAGATATTAATGATAGCAATAGAGCTTCGTGGTGCGCCTTTCATGCTCTGGATTAAGGATCTTTCAGCACCTGACACGCTTTTTGGGCATATCCCTTCGTCAATCCCTTTAATCGGTGGTTTTGCTGTAGGTCCGCTGCCAATTGTCATGGGTATTACCATGCTCATTCAGCAGAAGATGACACCAACATCCATGGATCCAAAGCAAAACCAGATTATGATGCTCATGCCGATTGTTTTCACCTTCCTATTCCTGAATTTTGCATCAGGCCTGGTACTGTACTGGCTTATGAACAATGTCTTCAGTATTGCCCAGCAATTCTATGCAAATAGAAAATTGGCAAAACAAGCAGCCTGATTCCCTTTTACCTCAAATGCAATTAACCACAGAGGATACAAGACAAAAAGCATGAAGGATAAAGGATGAAATGTGAACTCTGCAGTTCTATAAATATATTTTGAGGGCCGATGAGGGGTAAGGTTTATTTAGTCGGTGCAGGCCCTGGAGATATTGGACTCCTGACGGTAAAAGGTCTTCGCTGTCTTCAGAAAGCAGAGGTGGTAATCTATGATTTCCATCTCAATGCCCAGGTTTTGAATTATATTAACCACGATGCCGAGTTTATTTATGCCGGGAAACGCGGTGGTCGTCATACCATGACACAGGATGAAATTAATAACATCGTCGTCCAGAAGGCAAAGGAAGGCAAGATTATTTGCAGATTGAAGGGCGGGGACCCATTTGTATTTGGCCGCGGCGGAGAAGAAGCAGAGGTTTTATTCAGAGAGGGTATAGAGTTTGAGGTAGTCCCTGGCGTTAGTTCTGCTATCGCAGCCCCTGCATATGCAGGAATTCCTTTAACACATAGACTCTATTCATCTTCATTCGCAGTCATCCCGGGTTATGAGGATACCACAAAAAAAGAGAGTGCCATTGACTGGTCAAAACTTGCTACCGGTGTTGGGACGCTCGTTTTCCTCATGGCTGTAAAGAACATAGATCTGCTTACACAAAAATTAATCGAAAATGGGAGAAACCCTGAAACACCTGTTGCTGTAATAAGATGGGGTACAAGGCCTGATCAAAGGACGATTATTGGTACGTTACAGAATATTGCAGAGCTTGTGAAGGAGAAGGATATTAAACCACCTGCTGTTATGGTTGTAGGAGATGTCGTAAAGCTCAGGGAATCCCTGAAATGGTATGAGAAAAAACCGATGTTCGGCTACAGAATCCTTATGACAAGAGAGCACTCTGAAGGATTTGAGTCTTTAGAGGAGCATGGCGCTGAGATTATAGAATTCCCTACGATAGAGATCGTGCCACCCGAGAGCTATGAAGAACTTGACAGTACAATAGATAAGGTAGAATCCTACCATTGGCTTATATTCACAAGCAAAAACGGTGTGAACTTTTTCTTTCAGAGGGTTTTTGAGAAGGACAGAGACATCAGGGATTTAAGGGGGATAAAGATATGTGCTATAGGCTCAAAGACAGCACAGGCGGTAAGAAAATATGGAATAAAAGTAGATTTAGTCCCTGATGAATTTCGAGCAGAAGGACTTATTGAAGCATTCATAAAAGAAGTTAGAAGTCAGAAGTCAGAAGTCAGCCCCCCCACCCATCCCTCCCCCTCGAGGGGGGAGGGTAAGGGAGGGGGTGAAGGATCCGGACTTCCAACACCAAACTCAAAACTTTTAGAAGGTCTGCGCTTTCTCCTTCCGAGGGCAGAGAAGGCGAGGGAGATTTTTCCAGAAAAGGTGAGAGAACTCGGCGGCGAAATAGATGCCCCTGTCACATACAGGGCGATAAAGCCCGAGTCCCATGGTAAAAGATTAAAGAGGTTTTTAAAAGAGGGAAAGATTTCTATTGCCACTTTTACAAGTGCAGCCACCTTTAATAATTTCAGAGAGATTGTGGGGTATGATGCTGATGAACTCCTGAAAGATGTTACTATCGCAGTAATAGGTCCGGTTACAGCAAAGGCTGTTGAGAATGCAGGGCTTAAGGTTGATATCATGCCAAAGGAAGCGACCATTGAGGCGATGGTGGAAGAAATAATCAAATGGGCAACACAACACGGTAAGCGTGAGAAATAAATACCTTCATTCTAAAAAACAGAACGTCAAAGTTACATGAATGCTGGCTGAAAGCTCCGACTTTCAGTCGGAGATGAAAGCCAGCTTTATGAAAATATTTTCCTTGCATGGAAGCCCCGACTTTTAGTCGGGGGGCTTCACTAATCGTCATTCCAGCTTGTCTGGAATCTTTCTTCCGATTCCCGACTGGGAGGGGAGGATTCTGGACAAGCCAGAATAACAGTGTATAGATGTTGTGATAGTTGATAAAAGGACAGGCAGAATCAGGTCAATATATTAGCCTGGGGTTTTGACTTTTTCCGCTACCTCTTCGACGGTTACCTTTACTACATCCCTTGTCTTTCTGTCCTTAATCTCAACGAGACCTTCTTTGAGATTCTTCTCACCGATGATAATATGGGTAGGAATTCCTATTAAATCAGCATCCTTAAACTTTATACCTGCCCGCTCATCACGGTCATCTATCAAGACCCCAACGCCTTCCCCTGTTAAATCTTTATAGAGTTTCTCAGCAACTTCTACTGTCTTTGTATCCTTCATATTCAAAGGCAATATCTCTACATCAAAAGGAGCGATGCTTGTTGGCCAGATGATTCCGTCTTTGTCATTGTTCTGTTCTATGACTGCTGCAGCAATCCTTGCAGGTCCAATACCATAACTTCCCATAATAATCGGTTTTTCCTGTCCGGCTTTATCGAGATAAAATGCCTTTAAAGGCACAGAGTATTTTGTGCCGAGCTTGAAGATATTTCCTATTTCGATGGCACGCTCAACCCCGAGGGGTGCATTACACTTATGACAAAAATCGCCTTCCTTTGCAATATGTATGTCATACCATTCAGCATCGAAGTCCTTCCCAGGTTTTATACCTTTTGTATGATAATGTGGCTTATTGGCACCACTAACATAAATACCTTCTTTAAGATATGTGTCACCAACTATTCTCATTTTGTGGTTCATGGGTCCAATGAATCCAGCTTCTACACCAATAATATCTTTTACTTCTTCTTTTTGAGCGGGACGATGTTTGCCGATAATCCTGTTGAGCTTTTTTTCATGCAGTTCCTGGTCTCCCCTCACAAGGGCAAGCACAGGGCCATCATCACTTATAAGGAGAATGCTCTTTATAAAATATTCTGGTCCGAGTTTTAAAAAATGTGAAACCTCCTGAACGGTTCTTTTTTCAGGTGTATATACCTCTTCAAATGTCCAGTCTTGAACATCTATTTTTTTTGGTATGGAACATGCTAATTCTATATTTGCAGAATATCCACATTTGTCGCACAATGTAATCTCATCCTCACCTGCCGGACTTGGTGCCATGAATTCATGAGCGGTTGCACCGCCCATCATTCCGGGGTCTGATTCAACCATGTAAAACTTGATACCACATCGTGAAAAGATTTTATGATAAGCCTCTGCATGGAGTTGATAACTCCTTTCAAGCCCATCTTCATCAGCATCAAAACTATAACTATCCTTCATTAAAAATTCTCTTGTGCGTAATACACCACTTTTCGGTCTTGCCTCGTCCCTTAGTTTTGTCTGAATCTGATACCATATCTGTGGCAAATTGCGATACGAGCGGATTTCCCTTGCTGCAAGCCATGTTATGACCTCTTCATGGGTCATCCCGAGACACATGTCTCTTCCGCCTCTATCTTTCAGCCTGAACATCTCATCTCCTATGTCATCCCATCTCCCTGTCTCCTGCCATATCTCTGCAGGATGCAGTACAGGCATGGTGATTTCCTGTGCACCTATAGCATTCATCTCCTCTTTAAGGATTTTATTTATCTTCTCAATGACCCTGAGACCGAGAGGCAGATAAATATATAACCCTGCTGCAAGCTGCCTTACATATCCTGCCCTCAGCATCAATATATGGCTGATGGCCTCTGCATCAGCAGGGATTTCCTTTAAGGTTGGTATAAACATCTTTGAGAATTGCATCTAATCCTCCAGTGAGAAAATTCTACGAGGGTAATCTATTTTTAAAATGAATTTACTTAAAAAACTATTTACTCCTAATAGAACAACGTGCAGATTAGGTAAGAAGTCTATAGGAGTATTTTCTATCGTATAAACAAGTTTCTGCGAAATAGGATGGAAAATTTCAAATTTGGTTGTGTGTGCATATGCAACTGTTTCACCATTGCCAGTTCTAATTCTCTTAATCTGTCCTGCTTGTAAGTTATGACCCAATAAAGAAGCATAAGATGCTGGAATGGCACATTCATCAGCACCTGTATCTATAATTCCATATGTTCTATAATTCTTTTTTGTATGCGGATTGATAATTCTAATCTGGAGAATTGGACGATAAATACTACCACCGCATAATGCGAAAGGGCAGTCTATAATCGGCATTAGTAGATATGTACCGTATCTTTTTCAGGAACATAAAAGATGACAGGATCTTTTGCCCCTTTTTTCTTTGCTTCCTCAAAAACCTTTAGTGGATCTGTGCCAAAACTGATGACTTTTTTGTTTTTGAAGGATTTTGTGGCTACATACTTTCCGCCGTATTTATCGCCGTCTTTTATTAAGATATTACTCGGCATATAGACCTCCTTTTACAGTTATTATTTTACCATAATCCCCAATAATTAAGATTTACATGAATGCTGGCTGAAAGCTCCGACTTTCAGTCGGAGATGAAAGCCAGCTTTATAAAAATATTTTCCTTGCATGGAAGCCCCGACTTTTAGTCGGGGAGCTTCACTACCATTAGTTTTCTGAAGAAAAGGCATATCAGGGGATAGAATCCGATTGAAAATATTGCTAAACTTGATGTATGTCTATATTATTTTGGATCAGAGCTTTTTAAATTTTGCGTATGACTTAGAGATAAACAATGAACATCAAAGAGACAATCCAGTTAGCTCTTCAATATTATCAAGCAGGAAATTTACAGCAAACAGAATATCTATGTAAAGAAATATTAAAAGCGCAACCCCACAATGCTGACATTCTTCATTTACTTGGGGTGATATATTATCAATGTAAAAATTATGATTTTGCACTTAAGTATATTACAGAAGCAGTTCAATTCAACCCGGCCAATTCCGATGCATATTATAATTTAGGCAATGTTTTTACAGAAAAGGGCCAGCTTGATAAAGCCGGAGCTTGTTATCAAAAAGCCTTGCAGCTCAATCCACAACTTACTGATGCATATAATAATTTAGGCAATATTTTTGCAAACAAAGGACAACTTGATGAAGCTATTAATTGTTATCAGAAAGCTCTGCAGCTTAATTCAAACTTTACTGAAGCATATAACAATACAGGACTTGCTCTTCAAGACAAAGGGCAATTTGATGAGGCCATTGCTTATTATCAAAAAGCTCTGCAGATTAATCAGAACTATGTAGAAGCATATAACAATTTAGGACTTACTTTTCAAGAACAAGGTCAATTTGAAAAAGCTACAGATTGTTACCGAAAAGCTTTGCAGCTTAATCCAAATTTTGCAGATGCACACTATAATTTATCACAGATACTTTTATTGACTGGTAATTTTAAAGATGGTTGGAAAGAATCAGTATGGCGCTGGAAAATAATTGATAATCCTTACAGACGTCATTTTAAACAACCCGTTTGGAATGGATCAGATATTTCAAATCGCACCATCTTACTTTTGGCAGAAGAAGGGTTCGGAGATACAATTCAATTCATTCGATATGTTCCTTTAGTTGCCCAACGTTCTGCAGAAGTTGTTATTGTTTGCCAAAAGGACTTAAGGTCGCTGTTTAAAAACTTTGATGGGATATATAAGGTTATAGCGTACGGTGAGAAGTTACCTGAATTCGATGTGTACTGCCATCTTGAAGACTTACCATTTATATTTGAAACAACGCTTGAGTCTATTCCTGCAACCATCCCTTATATTGCCGTAGACCCTGTGTTAACATTGAAGTGGCGAGATAAAGTTCAACATGATAATTTAAAAATGAAAATAGGAATAGCATGGTCAGCAAACCCTACTCATAAAAATGAACGTAACCGTTCGTGTTTACTAACTAACTTTTTATCTCTTGCACAACTTGATGAGATTACATTTTTCAGTCTCCAGAAAGGGGATGCTGCAACACAAGCAAAGAATCCTCCTCATGGCATGAAGCTCATTGATTATACGGATGGAATAAACGACTTTTCAGATACTGCTGCATTCATAGAAAATCTTGATTTAGTCATTTCTGCAGATACAGCAGTAGTTCATTTAGCTGGAGCACTTGGGAAACCTGTTTGGACATTAATTCCATTTTCACCAGATTCTCGATGGCTTCTGAACCGTGAAGATAGTCCCTGGTATCCAACAATGAGATTATTTCGCCAGAATAGCCCTGGAGATTGGGATGGAGTTTTTGAGCGTGTTTATATTGCCCTGAAGGAAACTCTCGATAATAGACGAGGCTAACCTGTGTTCAAGCAGTGGAAATTATAAACCACTGAGACACGGAGCTTTAAGAACATAAAACTTATTTTTGTTTTTCTCTGTGTCCTCTGTGGTTAATGAATTTTGTTCTTTTGAAAAAAATGATAAGAAAGTGTTAAATTAATCCATCCTTAGGAGGAAAGAGTTGATGCAGAGGGTACCAATGACGCCTGATGGCTATCAGAAGCTCCAGGGGGAACTTGAGAGACTTCTGAAGGTTGACAGGCCTAAAAACATAAAAGATATTGCAGAGGCAAGAGCGCATGGCGACCTTTCTGAGAATGCAGAATATCATGCTGCTAAGGAAAGGCAGTCATTTATTGAGGGAAAGATACAGGAGCTTCAGTCAAAACTGGCAATGGCTGAGGTTATTGATACATCCAAAATAAATCAGTCAAAGGCTGCCTTTGGTGCAAAGGTAAAGGTTTTAGACATCGAAGCAGATGAGGAACATATCTTTACCCTTGTGGGTCCTGATGAAGCAGATGTCAAGAATGGGAAGATATCCATTACCTCACCGGTGGGTAGATCATTGCTTGGCAAAGAAGTCGGAGATACTACAAAGGTTAAGGCACCTGCAAGAACAATGGAGTACGAGATATTAGAGATTAGCTTTGAGTAGATACTTCAAGGCAAAAATAATAAGTAACCTACCTTTAAACAGCAAAAACAATCTTTTTACCATAAAGCCTTTAGAACCCGTAATTGACCCTGAGCCAGGACAGTTCTATATGATAGAACCTGTAAATTCGTATGACCCCTTGCTCAAGAGACCCTTCAGTTTTTTCAGAAGGACACCAGAAGGCATCCAGTTTTTATACACTATAAAAGGCAGAGGGACGTCGTTAATGAGCAAATTGGAGAAAGGTCAGGTAATAAGTTTAATTGGTCCTCTCGGCAATGGATACCCAAAACCAGAAGATGGTTATATACCATTACTCGTCGCTGGTGGAATCGGTATTGCATCTCTTTCCCCACTTGCTGAAGCACTTACAAAAAAAACTTATGTGTTCTATGGTGCAAGGAGCAAAGACGAACTCCTTATACTTGATGAATTGAAAGAATTAACAGATAAGCTCTTTATATGCACTGATGATGGGTCTATGGGAGAAAAAGGGATGGTAGTTGATATTTTAAATGATTTTTTAACTTTTCACTTCTCACTTCTTACTTCTTACGTAATTTATGCCTGTGGTCCCCAACCCATGCTTGAGGCTTTATCAAAGATTGCTTTAGAAAAGAAGATAAAAGGTTACGTTTCAGTTGAGGAGAATATGGCATGTGGAGTCGGTGCATGCCAGGGATGCGTTGTAAAAGTCGGAAGTCAGAAAAAGAAACATTCCAAACTCCGAACTCCAAACTTCGAACTTGTTTTCAAAAGGGTTTGTAAGGAAGGGCCGGTATTCCCGATTGAGGAGATTGTGTGGTAATGGAGAACTTCATAAGGAAAGATAAAAGATATGAGGTTGCCCTTGAATTGAATATGACAAATCCCCCCATCCCCCCTTTACTAAAGGGGGGTTAAGGGGGGGATTATTGAATTTATGGATCTATCAGTTAACATAGGTCATCTGAAACTCAAGAACCCTGTCATGACAGCATCAGGGACTTTTGGATATGGTGAGGAATATTCAGAGTTTATTGACCTGAATATGCTCGGTGCCGTTGTGGTTAAAGGCATATCATTAAAGCCGATGGAAGGAAATCCTCCTCCAAGGATATGTGAAACACCCTGCGGTATGTTGAATGCAATTGGTCTTCAGAATGTTGGTCTGAAGAAATTTCTAAAAGAGAAACTGCCCTATCTAAGAAGATTTGATATAAAGGTGATCGTCAATATCCTTGGTAATAATACCAATGAATATATAAGGCTTTCAAAATCCCTTGATGATACAGGTGTGGATGGAATAGAACTGAATGTCTCATGCCCAAATGTGAAAAAAGGTGGGATTATGTTCGGCACAGATAAAAAGGCACTTGCACGGCTTATATCAAAGGTGAGGCAATCCGTACAGAGGGCTGTGCTGATTACGAAATTATCCCCGAATGTATCGAGTATCCAGGAGTTTTCAAAGGTGGCAGAGGATTCGGGCAGTGATGCAGTATCGCTGATTAATACCATACAAGGAATGGCTATTGATATTGAGACAAGGAAGCCAAAACTTGCAAATATTACAGGTGGTCTTTCAGGCCCTGCAATCAAACCGATTGCCATCAGAATGGTCTGGGAGGCATCAAAGGCAGTTAAGATTCCGATAATTGGTATGGGTGGTATTATGAATGCTGAAGACGCAATAGAGTTTATGCTTGCTGGTGCAACGGCTGTGGCGGTTGGTACTGCTAATTTCACAAACCCAAGGGCGACTATTGAGATAATTGAGGGGATAGAGGCGTATATAAGGAAAAAGGGAATGAATAGTCCTCAAGAGATTACGAAGGGTCTGGGTGCAACCTAATCCTATAATAACCTTAACAACTGACTTTGGCTATAAAGACCCTTTTGTAGGGATTATGAAAGGGGTAATCCTTACGATAAATCCTTCTGTTCCCATAGTTGATATTACCCATAATATAAGTCCTCAGAATATCCTTGAAGCAGCCCTCACAATCGAGATGAGCTTTGCATCTTTTCCAAAGAATACAATCCATGTCGTTGTTGTTGATCCGGGAGTTGGTTCTCCCCGTAGACCTATTATTGTGAAAACTGGTCATTATACTCTCGTCGGGCCTGATAACGGTGTATTTACTCAGATTTATAGTCTAAAAGATGAAACACATCAGGTGATACATATTACGTCAGAACATTATTTTATGCCCCGGAGAAGCTCCACCTTCCACGGAAGGGATATATTTGCGCCTGTTGCAGCATGGCTTTCAAGAGGAATAGAAGTATTAAAATTTGGAGACCCGATTACTGATTATGTGACTATACCACTACCGTCTCCGCTTATGCCGAAGAAGAATATCCTCGAGGGTGAAGTTATAAGCATAGACCACTTTGGAAATGTGATAACCAATATCAAGGCATCTATAATCGATGAGATGCGTGGCAGTAAACCAGGCGGAATAGTAAAGATTTTAGTAAAAGGTAAAGAGGCCCCTTTTGTGGATCACTATTCAGAGGCTAAAGACACAGGGCTTTATTCTTTAATAAATAGCTTTGGGTATCTTGAGGTTTTTATAAACAAGGGGAATGCAGCTACTGCCTTTGACATTCAGGTTGGTGAAAAGGTAATCTTGCATATTACTCTCTCTTGAGATTGATCAATCAAGGTCAGCAAGATCGGATGACGACCCTCTCCAATGACGTGAGAGAAAAAGTTATAAAGCCGAAGTGCATAATCAGCTTGTTTCACCTGTCAGTCTTCATGATTCTTGGACATATGGCTGAGAAACTGCTGCTTCTGTTATGAGTTTATTTTATGATCAAACGACTTGTTGATGTATGGGTAGCATTCTATTATCTGTCCAAATAACTAAACGCCACTTGAAAAATGCATACGAGTAATACATACTAATACATATGAAATATATTGACGGAAGGGGGAATTTATGAGGACCACACTTAACATAGAAGACAAATTGCTTGATAAGGCAGCAAAGTTGACCGGCATTAAGGAAAAAACGTCCCTTGTCAGGCTCGGACTCGAAGCACTTATAGCGAAAGAAAGCAGTAAAAGACTCGCCAAACTCGGTGGAACAGAAAAGAAATTAGAGATGATCCCCCGCAGAAGGTCAGCAGACACGTAGGATGGTTCTTGTTGACACTTCTGTGTGGGTTGCACATCTGCGAGCTGGCAACATTGGACTTGAAACACTATTGAATGACGGTCATGTTGTTTGTCATCCGTTCATCGTCGGTGAACTCGCTTGTGGTAATCTCGTGAACAGGTCTGAAATTCTTTCTCTCTTGCAGGCACTCCCTATGGCGACCCATGTGGAACATGAAGAAGTGATGCAGTTCATAGAGAATTATTCACTTATGGGGAAAGGGTTAGGGTACATTGATATGCATTTGATTGCTTCGGCTATATTGACTAGGGTCCCACTGTGGACACTCGATAAGAAACTCAATGAGGTTTCTTCAAAACTGGGGTTAGAATATTGATTATCGCAAGAAGATAACAACCAAAATCAGCGGATGCGGTAAAACCCGCTCCGCTGATTTTGGTTGTTCGCTCCCTATCCTGGTGGCCAGTGCATACGGCGTCCACCGAGAACATGAAGATGGATGTGAAAAACTGTTTGCCCTGACTCAGGATTACAATTCATCACAAGCCTGAACCCACGCTCTGCTATCCCTTTATCCATCGCAATCCTGTTTGCTATCTGAAACAGATACCCAATAAGTCCTTTATCTTCTTCATGGATATCGAGATTTGTAGAGATATGCTTTTTCGGTATCACAAGGGTATGAACAGGCGCCTGTGGATTTAAATCCTCAAAGGCAAGTGCAATATCGTCTTCATATATTATCTTTGCCGGAAGTTTTTTCTCTATGATCTTGCAGAAGATACAACCCATACACTTCCCCCTTTTGTTATATTACCTAAATCGATTTTGAACCTTCAATCCGTTTTGCCTCAAGCACCTTTCCTATCTTGAGTTCAACCTTTGCAAACTCTTCAATGGTTATCATTTACTTCTCCAAATTTAAAGCCTTATGCCAGGCCATTTTCCAATGGAATCAATGGAACGGACAACATGCATTCCTGCATCTGCAAACCGTTTAAAAGCAGCATCTGCAAGATCTGTATAGTCTATAACTCCCGGTATAACAACCGGGGACGTACAATCTTCCATGAGATAGACTTTTTCTACCAGCTTCATATCTTGGGCAAGGATATCTTCTAAAAGATCATCAATTGTCCAGGCTACACAGTGACTTTTGGCCTGGCCGGCAATGATTATAGCGTCAAATTCTAAGAGTTTCTTGAAAAATTTGTCGCTCTTCTGAGCAAGTGGTTCTCCATCAGGCCCCTTTAATACCTCTGGACCGAGAACTGAATAATGTTCTGTAAATGGCTTGTCTCCTTTGACATGAAAATCAGGCTGACTAAACCGTGCTATGCTATGGAAAAAGATAGCTTCTTCAACAGACGCAACCAGTGCATGACCAATGCCTCCCAGCATGGCATGATAAGGCCAAATGGTTAGATCATATTTACCGCCTTCTTTCAATTTTTTTGTGTAGTGTAAAAGATGCCGCTGTCCATAATCTTCATGAATATGAAAACCGTGACTAAGATCTGGGTTAAATTTCCAAACACCTTTTTGCACATCTTCCTCTGATATGAGCGTGAAAGGTGCAGGATGCTCTCCTTTATTATTAACAAGGTATATGGAATGAAAGATTTGCATTGCCTGATGCGTATCCATTGTCGGGCAAATCTGAGTGATGACATCAAGATTCCTGTATATGAATTCACACAGCCTTCGATTGTCATCAATAGCCCCTGTCCCTGAACGTCCGGCAACATATAATTCAAATTCAGGCATACAAAATGTGTTCTGCACATCTACAGTTACCAAACAGATTTTGAATTGATCAGTAGATGCAGGCTTTATACCATAATTCTTTGCACACTTTTCGGCATCTTTAGCCAGTGCCTGATAGGGAACCTTCCAAACTTCTCCAACTTTCGCAGGGTTGAAATGAGGAGGGACAGGAATTTCATGATGCGACATATCTATTATTCCACGGTATCTTCAACGATCTTAAATTTTTCCCTCAATGCCCTTTCAACCACTTCTGAAACAAGACCCTTGGGAGAGCCACCAAAGGATGCAACTTCCTTTACTATAGTTGAAGTTAGGTAGCTGTATTCTTCACTTGGCATCAAAAAAACCGTCTCAACCTCTGCGTTGAGTCTCCTGTTCATAAGTGCCATTTGAAGCTCATACTCAAAATCCGAGACAGCCCTCAAGCCTCTAATAATAGCAATGCCTTTTTTATCTTTCACATAATTGACAAGGAGGCCGCTAAATGCCTCAACCTTTACACCATCAATGCCCTCTAAAGATTTTCTGATCATAGTGAGCCGCTCTTCAAGATTAAAAAGTGGCTGTTTCCTCTGACCGAGTGCAACGGCTACAATGATGACATCAAATATCTTGAGACCTCTTTTTACAATATCAAAATGTGCAGATGTGAAAGGGTCAAACGTCCCTGGATAGATAGCTAATTTTTTCATGATTCTACCCCCTTCCTATAAAGTGTTAGCATGCTATCACCATATCTATAACTTTTCATTTTATTTAACCCCCCCACTGTTTCTGGCAATTTCTTTTTAAAGAAGTGCTCTACGATTACGGTGCCACCATCGTTTAAAAGTCTCTTTTCTCCAATGATTGGAAGGATCTCCATGATTTCTTCTGAAAAATATGGTGGATCAATGAAAAAAATATCAAATCTTTCTTGATTATCAGAAGCCTTTGTGAGGAATTCGTATGCCATTCCATCTGTCACTGCAACCTTCTCACGGAAACCGAATCTGTCAATATTTTCTTTAATCGCCCTTATCCTCAATCTGTTTGGCTCAACAAAAAACGCCCTGGCTGCACCTCTCGACAATGCCTCAAGACCAACCACACCTGTGCCGGCATAAAGATCAACAAAGGTTGCCCCTTCAATTCTGTCCTTTATTATGTCAAACAATGCCTCTCTTACTTTTGAAGAAGTTGGCCTGAGTTTCTCATCCCTTGATCCCTTTGAGATGAGTTTTTTTGTAATAGCTTTCCTGCCCTTTGCAAGGCCACCCGAAATTCTCATGCTTATTCCCTTATTGCAGGATTAACAAGGTGAGTATTGAAAGGGGTATATCCTTGAATGGTAACCTTCCGACCTTCCACCTTTATTTTTCCTTCTGAAAATAATCTTATCGCCTCAGGATATATCTTATGTTCGAATATCAGTATCCGCTCAGAGAGTGTTTCTTCTGTATCATCCTGAAGAACTGGAACGGCTGCCTGGATGATAATCGGTCCGGTATCCATGCCTTCATCCACAAAATGAACTGTACATCCAGAGATCTTTGCCCCATATTCAATAGCCTGCCTCTGGCCATGCAATCCCGGAAAAGACGGAAGGAGCGCAGGATGGATATTCATTATCCTGTTCGGGAATGCATCTATCAAAGGTTTACCGACAATCCTCATAAAACCTGCTAAAACAACTAATCCCACATTCCGTTTCTTCATCTCTTCAGCAATCTTTCTATAGAAATCATCCCGTGAGGCAAACTCATTTGGTGCCATAACAAGATATTCAATGTTATGTTTCTTCGCCCGCTCAATAGCATATGCTGAAGGGTTATCAGTTATCAGCAACACTATCCCGGCATTCAGCCTTTTCGCCTCTGTCTCATCTATGATTGATTGAAAATTAGAGCCGCGACCCGATGCAAGAACACCGAGATTAAGCATAATTAACCTCTGAAATTATTTTATCCTAACCTGTTCTTCAATTGCATTGCGTTTGATAATAGCTCACTTCTTTTCTTTTCAGTACATATTCCATAACATCTCTTCCTTTATCAAGGTAAGTATTCCATAAACGACAATAAAATAGGCATTTAACAAGCCAATTTTGCTCTATTCTATCACATTTATCAGAATGGTTGGGAAGAAGGAAGGGGGAAGGTTATCTGCTCACTGCCCTGATGACCTTCAGGGCAAGGCGGAGGGTGGATTCAATTACCTATTTTAAGATATTTTTCAAATCAGACACATATTTTACAAATGGTTTAGTTGACTTTACCGTGTTAACCAATCGTTCATCACTGCTTATAAATTGTATTTCTTCCAGTTCGGCTATGGCTAAATATACCATATCATAAATAGCATATTTATATTTCACGGCATCTTTATAGATTCTATTGATATGGGTGGCAATGTTATATTGCTCCATGGGTATTGCCTGGAGTTCTTCGATGAACATTTTACCCTGTTTTTCTGAAATTCTATTTCTTCTTACAGCAGTTGTAATGCCATTTGCAACTTCGCAGTACCAAAGTTCTGGTAGAATTAACTCTATTTCTCCATCAACAACCTTTTTCAGTAACAGTCTTGATTCTTCAATGAATTCCTCATCGTCCAACCACCACTTGAGTGAAACTGAAGAGTCAACAACAAGTCTCAAATTTGTTTCCTGCCTTCTTCGATTAAATCTTTTACTTTTAAAGGAGTAATCCTGATGGGCTTTCTATTTAATAATCTTTTGATAAGAAACTTTTTTTTAAAAGAAAAATCAGTTTCTTTCAAAAATGTAACTAATACATCGACAGGTTCCTTGACTTCCACTTTTTCTTTTAATTCAAGTTTATTCCCATTATATATACCAATTACTGAACGTAACATTTTGAACACCTCCTTTGATGTGTCTTTATTCTATCACATTTATCAGAATGGTTGGGAAAGGATAAAGGGTCTATCTGCTCACTGCTCTGATGACCTTCAGGGCAAGCCGGAGGGTGGATTCATCAGCGGTTCTGACTCGGCCTTCAATCGGTGAACTGCATAGACAGTCCATATGCCAAGTAATATAAATAAAAAATATGTTTTAGAAAGTTAAATCAAGAATTAAGTATGGTGTCCCTGGAATTCCCCTGCATCATGTGTTTTTATTACTGCGCAGCCATCTTCTGGAGAGATTTTAAGAAGCTGTATGGATTGTCGAGTTTCAGCGAAAATCCCCACTTAGTTCCAAAAGAATTCCCCAGTTAGTTTCAGAATAATTCCCCACTTGGGATCAGGATAATTCCCCACCTTTTGGCATGT
>Ga0194113_10003854_pt1 | contig 19887 bp, 23 predicted proteins | sample TA2MahC200mmetaG_FD_146193 | JGI IMG/M metagenome (GOLD analysis project Ga0194113, IMG submission 146193) | Freshwater microbial communities from Lake Tanganyika, Tanzania - TA2015017 Mahale Deep Cast 200m | ecosystem: Environmental > Aquatic > Freshwater > Lake | place: Tanzania: Lake... | reverse complement strand
TATTCGTGTCAATGAAGCAAATTTCACTCTTCTTGACTCAACGAAAGAAGCCAAGTTTGGTATTGACTGGATTTTAACAGAGACAGGTCTCAAGACATATTTCTTACCTGATCCTGGACCAGGAACTACACAATCTAATATTATTGATGACGTATCTACACAGACTCTATCCAATAAAACTTTAGTACAACCAAGTTTTGCTGTTAGTGCTACTAGTCCAAATAAAGCCTTGTTTGATGCATCAAACTTAACTGGAACCAGAACAGTTACTTTCCCAGATCTTAGCGTTACTCTGGTTGGTACTGACTCTACTCAAACATTATCTGCCAAGACCTATGTTTTTCCAGTCTTTGCAGATACCGCTGACCAGTCAAAGAAAGTATCTTTTAACCTAAGTAATCTTTTGACCAGTACCACGTCTGCATTTTCTTTCCCAGTTTCAACACTACTAAATACTACTGGAACTTCGATATTAGTCTCTGAACTTGCTACTCAAACAATTCGTAATAAATTAATTAACAATCCAACTTTTGTTGATGTTACTGATTCAAACAGAAGAATACAAATTGATTTGACAAACATCACCTCCCAAAGAACAATTCAATTTCCAGATGGTGATGCTACACTATTATCTACTAATAATGCTAGTTCACTTTCAAATATTGACTTTGGTGGCCAGATCACCGCTCAATCCCTAGGAGGGAGATTACGACTACAACAATACTTTATCGCAGGATGGTAATTTAAAATGCCCGCAGGAAAATTAGCTAGCGTTCTACCCGCAGCAACAACAAATACATTTCTTTATCGAACTCCTATTACAGGTGCAACTAGTTCTGTTTTAAGTGTTGTCAATCAATCTTCAACGGCAGCAACGTACCGTGTTGGATTGAGAGATTATGATCAACTATTAACTCTGGATGCTTCATCATATAACTATCGTAGAGGAAATATTATTTCTTCGTATGTCGTACAAATTATTCCTGGAATTACAAACCAATCCATAACTGCTGGTACACTCGTTCCTGTTGAAACAACTGAAGCAACATTCAGATATTTAGATGTTTTAGTGGATTCATCAATTAAAGAAATCCCTGTTCAAACAGCATGTATTGGAAATGTAAGTCTTGCAGCTGCTCCTACAGGAGGAAGTATTGATGCTGGTGAGACAATTACTGGAGCAAAAGGATTTACTGCAACTGCGTTTACATACAATACAACAGGCGGTGCAGGATTTACAGCATCAATTGCAAAAGTCAGCGAATCAGCAACATCTGTATACATTGCAAATTCAACTAATCCCCTTGCTGGAGATATGCTTTGTATTTACGACCAATATGCACTAACACCAAGTTATGAACTTGTTACTATTTCTGCAATCGACACAACTACAAACATTGTAACCATTGCTAGAGGTGCCCTAGGAACTACTGCTAGAAAAATTTCTCCTGGAACAAGAGCACAATTATTAGATCCTACAACAACAACTACAACATTATCTGCTGGTATTGTTGCTGGAGACACATCTTTGACCGTTGCTAGTTCGACTGGATTGACAGTTGGCGACTACCTAAGAATTGGTAATGAATTGATGTTTATTGATGCTATCGTTGGTACTACTATTACAGTAACAAGAGCACAATGTGGAACAACTGCAGCTGCTCATTCTGGTGGTGCTACAGTTACTTTTATTCTTGAGAATGGATACTGTATTCTACAGTATTTTGATAGTGGTGAAGCACTCACCATTCAGGGCGGCGGTACTGCTACACTATCTGCATATATTAATACAACTAATCCATTTAACCCAACCGAAAGATTCATTTATGATGTTAATGAGAATGGCGTTTTTGAAGATCCTACTAGTCTTAGTTTAGATGTTGGTAGAACATATAGATTTCTACAAAGTGATTCTTCAAATGCTACCAATACTCTAAGATTTAGAACTGCAGCCAGTACTACTGATTTTACAACAGGAGTGACTGTAAACGGAACTGCAGGAACAGCAGGAGCATATACGCAAATTGTCGTAGGTAATACAACTACAAACGTAGAAATATATGCTGGAGTAAATGGTACAGTCACCAATTTTGGATTTGCTACAACTTCAATTGTTATTGTGACTAATCCAGTTTATAATAAAATTTTTGTATATGACGTTGACGGAACTTTAGAAGTTGGACATTCATTCGCAACTAATACTGGTACGCAAGATGTTGAATTCTTCTATCCGGCTCCATATGGATATGTTCATTCATATAGTGGTAGTACATTAAAAGTTTCTACTGGACTTAATTCTGCTGCTTGGCAGACTTCAATCACCACAACTATTACTGGTACAAGTGGACAAAAAACCGTTACAGTAGGTTCCGTTGCTGGATTAGCACCTGGAATGTCAATTACAGGAACTGGTATTGCGGCAAATAACACAATCATATCTATTGCAGGAACCACGTTAACACTTAGTCTTGCAAATACTGCAGCGGTTAGTGGTAATGGAACATTCAAATTTTTGTTCTATGATACTCCAAGAGAAAATGGATCAAATAGAAATTATGCTACGTTAACAACAGCAGGATCTGCTACAGATGTTAATAGTGAAGATTACATTGTCTATGATAAATCTGTCGCTGGTGCATCAGTAGATAAGCACACTGGTCTTGTAGTAGGCCCTGGTCAATCAGTTGTTGTATATTCAAGTACAGCAACAGTTGGATTCGTATTGGATGGATTTGAGGATAACACGGGAGACTTTGTTACCAACTTATATAACAGAACATAATATAGGAACGTCAGCAAATGTCACTAACAAGACTCAAGAATATTATTACGTCCAGAACTGGACGCATTATCTACGTCAACCCAGACGATTTCGATGCTTCTGATGCTATTGACAACAGAGGTAACTCTGCTTTAAGACCATTCAAAACATTGCAAAGAGCTTTGATTGAAGTAGCACGATTCTCATATCGAGTTGGTCTTTCAAACGACGAATTTGATGCATTTAGCATCTACCTTTATCCTTCTGAATATATTGTTGATAATAGACCAGGAGAAATTTTATATACAGAAATTCCACCCCTTGATGAAAACTCTAACTTTGATGTGACATCAGCATCAAACGTGTTGCATAAGTTTAATTCGTGTGAAGGTGGTGTTATTGTTCCAAGAGGTTGTTCTATTATTGGATCTGACCTTAGAAGAACTAAAATTATTCCCAAATACGTTCCATATCCAACAACAAAGGCTTCATTAGGTATTACCTCAATCAATGAACCAGCACCAACAAATATATTTAAAGTAACTGGTGGTTGCTATTTCTGGCAGTTCTCATTCTTTGATGGTGATCCATCAGGCGTTTATTATAAAGAGAATGATGCAGACACGATTCAACCAAACTATTCTCACCATAAGATAACTGCATTTGGATTTGCAGATGGTAGAAACAAATTAAGTGATTTGATTGCTAACGGAACAGTCAATCCAAACTTTGATATTAACTCAACAATTATTCCAGATCTTACTTCTAGAACTGATTTGGAAATTTATTATCAAAAAATCTCTAGAGCATTTACTTCTATTCCTGATACCTCTGGTACTCCATCACAAGACCAGATTCAACCAAGAATCGAAGAAAATAGAATCGTTGGTCCAATTTCTGATGAATTCCAAGTATTACAAATTACTAGAAACGGACAAACAGCAACTGCTCTTACAGTTGATGAATTAGGAAACCCTGCCCCTCATGGATTCTCTGTCGGTGTTAACGTTAATATTTCTGGTGTTACTGGTTCTACTGGCACTCAAAGTGAACTAGATGCTACACTTTACAACGGATCTTTTGCAGTTACATCTGCTCAAGGTAACGTATTTACTTATCAAATGGCTGATGAACCAACTGGAAACGCAGTTGGATCTAGTATCTTAGTTAAAGTTGAAATTGATACAGTTGACTCAGCATCTCCTTATGTTTTCAACCTCTCTCTTCGTTCGGTTTGGGGTATGCAGGGGATGCACGCTGATGGTAGCAAAACTACTGGTTTCAAATCGATGGTTGTGGCCCAATATACGGGACTATCGCTACAAAAAGATGACCGTGCATTTGTCCGCTATAACACAGCAACTGGATCTTATGATGAAGGTGGTCAAGGTGCTCACCTAGATGGTGCATGTAGATATAAGAAGGGATGGAGACATTGCCACGTTAAAGCATCAAACGACGCATTCATTCAGGTCGTTTCGGTGTTCGCTGTGGGATATGGCGATCACTTCTTTGCAGATAGTGGTGCTGACATGTCCATCACTAACTCCAACTCTAACTTTGGTAATACAGCACTTAGATGTAAAGGATTTAAGGCAGAAGCATTTACGAAAGATAAGTTTGGAACCATCACTCATGTCATTCCACCAAAATCTCTTTCAGACGTAGCTGAGATTTCAGTTAACTATGTCAACATTGATATTCAAAGAACTAGAACAGTTGCTAACCCACAAAGATTGTATCTGTATGGATACACCTCTCTCACAGCACCGCCACCATTAAAGGTACAAGGTTATACTATTGGTGCTAGACAAGATGGTACAGGAACATCTGCAGTTGCTGATAAAATTCAGTGTTTACTATTTTCTTCTGGTCAACAAGTAGCAACAATTAAAACTGCTCCCATCAATCCATTTGGGCCATCAGTAAATGGTGCAACAGTCAATACCTCTGCAAGTCCATTCAAGTTTGATGCAAACACTTATACAATCAGTGGTGTTGCAAACAGCGTTGGTGGATGGTATATTCAAGTATCTAATACTGCTAGTGCTAACCAAATTTACACTGCACTAACAACAAACACTATTTACAACACTCTAGCATTTACTCCAACTTCATTTATCAAGAGAGTTCCTGATGCTCGTGTTCTAAAAGACAGAATTTATAGATTTAGATATCTTGTTCCTAAGGATTCATTCCCAATCCCAAGAGAACCTATTACGGGTTATGTAATACAACCTAGATCTTCTGATGATGCAACTCCTTCTTTTGGCAAGATTTATTACATCTATGAGATTGAAAAAATACAAGCATTTGAAAAAGGTGTTTCGGATGGTATTTACTATCTAACTATTCTCTGTGCATCTATTTCTCCATCAACATCAAACTTTGATGACTTTGTATTCTCTCAAAATGTAAATGAAGTATATCCTGCATTTGACAGAGATAATCCAAATGCTGACCCAACACATTCCGTCTCTGTTGCAGATAATGTAACGATTGGTTTGGTGTATGGAACAGATGGTGCTACTCCTGTTCCAAATAAAGATAATAAGAGAAGCATTACAAAAGAGGCCACAAGATTCTTCCTAGCAGAATCAAACAATAACCTTGCTTGGAACTCAACTTCTGGTACATTAGGAGCATTTACTTTAACTGCAAGACTTGGTGATGCAGAAACTAGAAAGATTCCATTGAAGGTTGATACTGACAATGTAATGGTTCCTATTCAATGTGAGTTAAGAAGACACTCTATTCAACGTTCGGGTAATCATACGTTTGAATATACTGGTTTCGGCCCTGGTAACTATTCAACTGCATTCCCACAAACTCAAGTAGAAGTTCTATCTGCAGATCAAATTAAATTATCGCAGTCACTTAAAGAAGGTGCAGGTGTTTCTTTCTATTCTGGTCTAAACTCTAATGGTGACCTATTCATTGGTAACCAGGTTATTAACCCAGTTACAGGACAGATTACTTCTGAAGATATTGCACAATTGAATATTGTTGGTGAAGAGAATACTTCAATTCAAACATTCTCTGAAGTTATTCTGACGGATAAACTAACCGTCTTGGGTGGTGCGTCAAACCAGTTAGAATCTATCTTCTCTGGTCCAGTAACATTCCAAGCAAAGATTACTTCAGACAAAGACATTCAGGCCAAGAAACTAACATATGCTAACCCTGATGGTACGATTCTCAAGTCAACATTAATGGCACCAGATAATGGTTCTGGAGCTCCGAATCTTGCTGGTTTGACTTATTATACCACTCCAATTGATGGTGATATTGTTTACAATACTTCTTGGACTCCAGGTAAGAATGTTGGTTGGATGTATTATGGAGCATCCTGGGTTAAATTTGGACTATCAAACACAGGTTTTATTGATATCGCTACGTTTGGTGCTGAAACCAATATGGCATTGGGTGCTACCGCAAACACAAACTTTAGGCTTGATGTTGGTGGTAATGTCCATGTTAGCGGTAACCTAGTTGTTGATGGTTCTGGTGGTGTTTCTGCTGGTAAGTATATTTTAAGGACTTATACAGGAAACGGAACAACACAAAACTTTACTATCACATCAGGTCATAATGCTAATAGTGTAATGGTATTCATTAATGGTGTATGTCAAGTTCCTACTACCAACTATACGGTATCTGGAACTAACGTACAGTTTGCTTCTGGTGATGCGCCCAAAACAGGTGACATTGTACAAATTAGAGAATTCCCAATCTAAATACTAACGAAGCAGGTTTACAAGTATGGCACTTCAGCTTATCAATGGTAACCAGATATCTACTGTCACAAATGCTACCATTGCCCAATTACAATTTACTAACACAAACAGTGTTCTCCAATTACCTAGTGGTACTACAGCACAAAGGCCAACTGGGGTTGCATATGGAACCCTGCGATTTAATACTACACAAGATAAAGTTGAAGTTTATAGTACTAACTCTGATGGTCAAGGCACTGATGGATGGGTTTTTGTGGGCGCAGGTGGTCCTCACGTAGGTACAAAAGATACATCTTATGTTCGTACAAATAGTACTAGCATTGATGAAAACATTACTATTGGTCCCGTTGCAAATGGTGGTGATCAGTTTACCAATGGATTTATTGTTGGTCCTGTAACAATTGCCAGCGGTTTTACACTAACCGTTGAGACTGGAGCAACTTTATTCATTGCAGGTAATGATGAAGGACCTACCACTACGATGGATAACCTCATCGTTTATCAATCAGTTAATACAGAAAGTGCTTTACTTGATATTGGTCCCACTAGAGAACGTATTTATCCTTATCGATTTGGCGTGGGCGACACGATGTTGCCTCTTGATTTTAAACTTGGTAACGTATATTGGTTAACTAACCTTCAGGCTAATTTTAGTATCAATATAATCAATATGCCAGTTTCTCAAATTGGTGCTGGCCAAATTGGTACTAATAGAGCATTTGGATTTACTCTAATTATGGAACAGGGCAGCACTGGTTTTAGACCCAATGGAACTCTTATGGTGGATGGTGGTGGTATTCCTAATATCCAATGGGCTGGAGGTAGTCCTCCGAATACTATTAACGGAAATAGAAGAGCAGTATTTGGACTAACTTTGGCTAGAGTTACCAGTACAACAGCACAGGGAAGTACATCTACCAACTGGTGGCCTTTTGGTCAATTAACGGAGTTTAACTAATGTCTCTTATATCGCTTTTTAAAAAAATTCGAGGTTCTTGGAGCACGGGTGCTACGGGTGGCGGTGCTGGCACCGCAATAACATTCTTATCTGCTAGTGGAGGAAGTGTCTTCGAGGGTGTGCATGGCGGATTTAATCATAGATTTCATCGCTTTCAAAGTGGTGGCCAATCTAATTTTACTATAAACGCTGGGGATAATGGTTTACAAATTAGTGTTTGGATGTGGGGAGGAGCTGGCGGTAATGGCGGTCAAGGAGGAAATAGTGGAGGTTCTGGAGGAGCTTCTTTTTCTAATATAAACGTTACTCCTGGTGAGACACTTACCTGTGCTGTAGGTAATGGCGGTGGTAATGGTAGTGGTTGCCATGGTTGTTGGGGTGGTGGTGGCGCTGGTGGTAATGGATCTGGAAATGGTAATGGTGGTAATGGAACTCACGCATCTTGTAGCGGATGTTCTGCTGGCGGCGGCGGTGGAGGAGCTGCTTCACTACTATATCGTGGCGGTACTATTCTTCAAGCAGCTGGTGGCGGCGGAGGAGGAGGAGGTCGTGAGGGATGTGGTGGTGCTGGCGGTGGTGGCGCAGGCGGTCAGTCGGGTGAGGGTGGACAATGTGGATCTGGAGGTGGATGTACTGGATGTTCTGGCAGTTCTAATGGATCTGAATGTGGTCGTCCAGGAAATGATGCTTCTGGCGGCGGAGGTCCAGGCGGAGGATTTAACGGTAGCGGCGGTGCTGGAAACTGTGGAGGTAATCCAGGATGTGATTGTAATGGTGCAGCAGGTGGCGGCGGCGGAGCATCATATATAGGCTTTGACGCTAATGGAGTTCAAAGAAATATTTGGGGTGCAGGATATACATCGGCTGGAAATAGAGGAACTCCAGGAGATAGTAATAATCAGTTTAGGAATGGAGCTGGCCAGAATAATGGCGGCGTTGGTGCAATAGTCATAGGTTATAGGATTGCTTGATATGTCAGATCAAATTTTTCATGAATATAAACTGAGCAATAAAGTAATAGTATTGTTCAATCTATCAAAACAAGAGGTGGAAACCTTTGGGTGCTCTAGATTACACTGGAGTGATTGTAGTGTCAAAATTGGTTTTCGAAAAAACAATACATTTATAATTGATTTTGATAATCTTTCTTTTGGAGTTCGTTTAACAAAATCTGGACAAACACTTGTCGATGATCAATGGTCTGGATATTTATCGACATATGAAAAATTTGTATTGGATTACAAATTACCACCTTTAGATAAAGATGTTGATTACGAGTTATGTTGCTGGTGTAATGAAGGGGGACAAAAATTAGAATATCGTGATATAATCAGAATTGAAGATTGGCAAGAGCCATTTCCTTCATCATTTAAAGGTAAAGCAAATACTGTCATTTATCATAGTGATTATATTCCAACAGCAGCTCAATTAAAAGCAGATGCTCCGTTTTTACCTCCAGATCCCTGGCAATAACAAACTATATAAATATATAAGGAAAAGGAGTCACTTAAACTATGAGTACCTTAAGAGTTGCATCTATTAAAGACTTATCTAATACAGGTGGGTTTTCTTTAAATTCTGGTACTATCACAGCAAATGGTACTTTAACTGTTTCTAACTTGGTGGTTAACGGTACAATCAGTGGTAGCAATAAACAGTACTTACCATCACAGTCTGGTAATGCTGGTAAATTTTTAACCACTGACGGTAGCACTGCCACTTGGACTAGCGTAGCTACAGATGCTGGTCCAGTATCTATTCAATGGTTTACTGGTAATAGTACATGGAATAGACCTGCGGGTGTAAAAAGAATTATTGTTCATATTGTAGGTGGCGGCGGCGGTGGATCTGGTTATGCTGAATCTGGCGGAGCGGGTGGATATTCTACATCAGTTATTGATGTTCAAAACATCTCTTCAGTTTCAGTAAACATTGGTGGCCGTGGTGGCGGCGTTGGTTATTCCGGCCAAGGAGGTAGAGGAGGTACAACTTCATTTGGACCTTATTTATCTGCTGAAGGTGGTTATGGTGCTAATCAACACCAACAACATGCTGGAGGTGGTGGTGGTAGCGCCGCTGGTCAGATGCACTCCCACGGTGGTGGTGGAGATGGACATGATAACCCAACTGGTCTTGGCCGCGGTGGATCTTCTTACTTTGGTGGTGCTGGAGCTCCAGGACATAACTGGCACCAGTTTAATAGAGGACACCAAAATCACGTTGCTTGGGGTGCTGGAGGATCTTCTGGAAGAAACAATGATACAGGCAATGATGGTCGTGAGGGTGCTTGCGTGGTCTACGAATTTAAGTGAGGGTAAATCATGACTAGTTTAAATGTAGCATCGGTTAGAGATCTAACAGCAGCAGGTGGATTTACTTTGGCATCTGGAGCTATTACTGCCAACGGTACACTAAATGTTACCAACTTGGTTATTAACGGTACATTAACTGGCAATAGCACTCAATACTTACCATCATTAACTGGTAATCATGGTAAATTTTTGACTACTAATGGCACTACCCCATCTTGGGCATCTGTAGGTGTAGATTCTGGTCCAGTATCTTTGCAATGGTTTAATAGTAATGGTACATGGAATAGACCTGCAAATGTAAAAAGAATTATTGTTCATATTGTAGGTGGAGGTGGAGGAGGATCTGGTTATGCCGAATCTGGTGGATCGGGTGGATATGCCACCGCCGTTGTTAATGTTGAAAGCGTTTCTTCAGTTTCTGTTAATATAGGTGGCCGTGGCGGTGGCACTGGTTATTCTCAACAAGGAGGTAGAGGAGGTACAACTTCATTTGGACCTTATTTATCTGCTGAAGGTGGTTATGGTGCTAATCAACACCAACAACATGCTGGTGGCGGCGGCGCTCATGCTAGTATTGGCGGCGGGGCAACTGGTCTAGTGTCTCATGGTGGAGGAGGAGATGGGCATGATAACCCATCTGGTATTGGTAGGGGCGGAAATTCTTTTTTTGGTGGTTCTGGAGCTCCAGGACATAATTGGCACCAGTTCAATAGAGGACACCAAAATCATGCTGCCTGGGGTGCTGGAGGATCTTCTGGAAGAAACAATGATCAAGGTTCCGATGGTCGTGAGGGTGTCTGTGTAGTTTATGAATTTATTTAAAATTTAAATAGGAGTTAAAATGAAAAGAGTACTAGTAGATTATCAGGGTGGTATTTGCCACATTGTAGTCCCAGGGGGGGATGAACAACCAGAGGCATGTTATGTTTCTGAAGAGTTTCCTGTTGTTGTTGGACCAAATGCAAGTTCTAAATGGGTCGATGCCCCAAAGGAAGTTGATCAATTTTGGAGACTTGAAAAGGGTCAATGGGTTGATAGATCAAAACAATATACTGATCCTGAAAGAGCAAGAACAGTTGCTTATGGATCATTTGGCAGTCAACTTGATATGATGTATAAAGATATGGTGAATGGAACTAGCAAATGGCAAGAACATGTTGCTAAAGTTAAAAAAGATATTCCAATGGATGCTGCTCTTTTGAATGAGAATAGGAGAGAGCCAATTGTTCATTCTATGGAACAACCATCCTGGTCTTACTTAGAAGATGATGACAATGTAACTGTATAAGTAGTAATGTAAATTATTTTGGTGTTTTTATGAAGGTTGAAAGTATTGTTATTGTTGGTGGTGGCTCCTCTGGTTGGATGTCTGCGGCCGCACTATCTAAGTTGCTTCCAGATGTTGAAGTTGCTTTAGTTGAGTCAAAAGATATTAAAACTGTTGGCGTTGGTGAATCTACATTAGGTCATATCAATCGTTACTTAAGGATGTTAGGTCTTAAGGACGAAGATTGGATGGCACAATGTAATGCAACCTACAAAAACTCTATTAGATTTACTAATTTTAGAGAGCACAATTCTGTATTTGAATATCCATTTGGTAAATTTCATTTAACCAACAGCAAAAAGGGATTAAATGAGTGGCATGAGCTAGCATCTCATTTTCCTGAAGAATTTCCTCCAGAATCTTTTGCTAGATACTACAATTCTAATACTTATCTTGCCGAATATAATAAACAATCTAATAATTCTGACGGTAGATTACCTGGTTATAACTTTAATGCAGATACTGCATATCATTTAGATGCTGAACTATTTGGTCAATACTTGAAAAATGAAGTTGCAATTCCAAATGGTGTTGTACACATTGAAGGTACAGTTGTGTCTTGGCAACTAGAGAAGAGTGGTAATATACACTCAATCACAACTGATAGTGGTTATTGTTTAACAGCTGATCTGTTTATTGATTGCACGGGATTTAAATCTTTGTTATTGGAGCAAATACAAGAATCACATTTTGTTCCATTTAAAGACACTCTACAAAATGATCGTGCTATGGCAACTAGACTTCCTTATGTTGATCGTAATGAGGAAATGGAAAATGTTACCAACTGCACTGCTATCGAAAATGGGTGGGTTTGGAATATTCCTCTATGGAATAGGATCGGAACAGGATATGTCTACAGTAGTAAATTTGCTACACAAGAAGAAGCTGAAGAGCAATTTAGGAGACATCTTGCCAGAGATCCGAGGTTTGAAGAAAGAGCAAAAAATGCTGAAATTTTTCATGTAAAAATTCGTCACGGTAAGAGACAAGTTGCATGGAAAAATAATGTTATTGGTGTAGGATTATCATATGGATTCATTGAACCATTAGAGTCAACAGGTTTAATGACTACACATGAAAATATCGTTCGCTTAGTTGAATTACTTCTCAAAAGAGGTGGATTTGTCAATAAGAATGATATGGATATGTATAATTATTCTTGTGATTATGAAATTGAATCTTTTAAAGAATTTGTAGAAGCACATTATGCTTTAAGTAAGAGAGATGATACACTATATTGGCATTGGGTTACTAATCTTGTCACTTATCGCCCTGATTCTTCTAATCATGTTGTTAGAAGAATTATGACTTGGGAAAATATAGCCAAAGATTATTTGCTTAATCCTAATTGTTTAGTTGATGCAGCTGGTTTAAATTATATTGTAGCTGGAATGGGATACACGATTGCTAGTAAACATTGGCAAGATGTGCTATACTGGTTCAATGGTCAAGATTATCTGTCCGATCTTGTTGAAAGAAAACATGAATTCTTAAAATACGAACAAGAAATCTTAGAGCATGTTAAATCTTTGCCATCACATTATGAATACTTACGTGATAACATTTATGGAGAAGTGGATGAATTTGCCATTTAAGAAAAAAAGTTTTGTTAGATTTTATTCTCTTTATCCAGGTTTAGCGGAGGTACATCCAATTATTCCTGCAAAAGATATTAAACGACAGTGGATAATTGATAATCAATCATCATCACCAAAGTGTCCATATCATAAAGTTATAAACAAACTTAATAATAGAACTGAATATCCAAGTCATTCTGCAAATTGTCCAGGAATTAACAAATTAGTAGATACTGGATGGGTTCTTTGTGCTCCAGCAGATTTTACTATTAAAACTTTTGGACAAGATAAAGATTTTCAATTTGAAGTCCCCATGCTTTTTAATGAGGATGGCCATTGGATTTCTGCTCATGATCCTAAAATCACAGAATGTTTGATTGATAGACCAAATGATACTTTAAAATCTCTTGTTAAAATCGATACTCCTTGGAGAATACAAACTTCGAATGATGTTGTTTTAATTCAACAGCATGTACCATATGTAAATCAACCATATTTTACTACTGCAAATGGTATATTAGATCCTAAGTATTCATATGAAGCAAATGTTCAATTATTTTGGCATGTTTTGGAGGGTAGTGTAACAATTAAGGCTGGAACTCCATTAGTTCATTACATTCCTGTATCCAGAAAATATTTACAAAATGGGTTCTATGATTTTATTGTAGACAGTGCTAATGAACAAGATAAATATTTTGAGGAAGCATTTAATTATGCTAAACAGAGTTCATTTAAAGGAACGATGTCCTTGGGAGATAGAATCTCAACTACTATTAAAATAATTTCGAAAAACAACTGGAGGTGACTATGGAATTAGAAACTGGACCAAAAACTATTGAACCAGGTTCAATGAGTATTGATGAATTGTGGAACAATTTTAGTTTTCAATATGCTGAAAAAAGGCAAGAATATGAATTAGAAAAGCAGAAATTAGACAATATTGATATGACAAATGCCAAAATGGGAAGAATGAGTCTCGTTGAATTGAATCGAATGAAAGAAGATTGTGTAAAACTAGAAGGATGCTTAGAAGCATTAATTCTTGTTCGTCATCATGTACTTGGATTAGAACCTCCCAATGAAGAATGTTGATCTATTCCCTATAGTTTTTAAAGACACTTATAACTTTGATTGGGATAATATAAGTCCTAGAGTAATGAACTTGATTTCCGAAGCGGAAGATGAATCTTTACTCGAAGTGAATGGTAAAACAACGGTGGCCCTTAATCATTTCTTCGATAAAAGGCCTCATGCTTGGCCAGAATTTTTTGACTATGTTGAATGGTTAAAACCCAAAGTTGAATTTGTTTGGGCTAGATGGGGATTGCTACCCCAGAGAAAATTTGTCACTGGATCTTGGTTTAATCTTCACACTAAAGGATCATATACCAAAGAACATTATCATCACTCAACTCACATTGTTGTTACTGCTTATTTAAAATGCCCTCCTGATTCTGGTTGTATACAATTTAGAACACCATACGAACTACAAAAATTATCAGAACCAGTAGCTACACCAGATGCAGGACTTTGGGAAGATTGTTTAGTAGAGACAAATGATGTTATATTTTTTCCTGGATGGATAAGACATAGAACTCAAGTAAGTCAATCAGATGATCCTAGAATTGTTCTTACAATGAATATATCTGGAGCATATGAAGATGGACATTAAAGTTGAGTATTGGTTCCCAACTCCAATTTGGATTACTGATATTGATATCAATAATGATGAATTGAAAACAGCTTGCCTTAAGTTAAAGGAGGATAACCTAAGTTGTAGAGTTTTAAGTAATATGGGTGGTTGGCAATCAAATGATTTGTATCCCGAACATAACATTGCTGTATTTAGAAAATTACTAAAGTCTTTAACTGAAAGTATTAATCATATTGCGGAACATGATTATTCTATAAGCGATAGAGTTGCATGTATCAGTCAATATTGGATTAACATCAATAAAGGATCACACACGAATCAAGTTCATATTCATCCAGGAGCATTTTTATCTGGAGTATATTATGTTTCTGCACCAGAGGGAAGTGGTAAGATACATTTTGAAAGAGATTCAAAAGAAATATATGCTATGGGTTGTTTGAAAATTGGCGGTAAAACAGTAGTATCTGGTATGAATTGTGAGTATGAACCTAAAGAGGGAAGACTGTTGTTATTTCCTGGATGGCTTCCACATTCTGTTCTTCCCAATACTACAGATGAAGAAAGAATATCTATTGCATTTAATGCTGAACTTAAAACATCTTCATTTAATATAGGTTCATGATAATTAAAGATTCAATTATATCTAAGCAATATCAAACTCACATTGAGCAAATTCTAACTGATACTCAATTTCCTTGGGCATTTTTACCCGAAGTTACTAATTATCAACAAACCACAGATATAATACAACCAGCATTTTCACATATTGCGTTTAAAGACAATAAAGCTTCACAATATTATGATGCATTTTATTCCTTACTTCTTTCTATATGCGGATCCATAAAATATGAAATTGAAGATCTGTATCGAATTAGAGTTGGATGTTTATTAAAAACTACTAACGAAACTCACAATACAATTCATAAAGATTTTACATTTCCTCATGATACTATGCTATACTACGTTAACGACAGTGACGGAGATACTGTTGTGCATACTGAAGATGGAATAAAATCTATATCACCAAAGTCTGGAAGAGTATTATTATTTGATGGCCTTTATTATCATGCAAGTACTAATCCTTACCAATCTTCGCACAGATTTGTCATCACTTATAATCTAAAAGGAGAATTTTATGAAGATTGAAAAAGTATTTCCCATTGAAATTTTTAGTTTTCAATATGATCAATTGGATGAACTACCAATGTTGGTCAATTTCATAGAAAATAATATTACACATCAAGTTAGTATTGGGATGACGCAAGGTGATTTACACAAACGAGACGAGACTCAAAATTTAGTTAAATTCTTTAATAATTCCCTTGAACAATATAAAAATTATTATGAATATGATTGTGAAAGAATTTCTATTACATCAATGTGGGGAAATATGACAGATGCATTCTCTGGAGATCGTCATCATCAACATAAGCATCCCTTGAGTTTTGTTTCTGGAGTATTTTATTTAACCGAGGGATCTAGCACAATGTTTTTTAATCCCACTAACTTTGATATGTTTCATGTCTGGAAAACAAACAATAATTATGAATATGAAAATGTTCCTAAAGTGGGAGAATTAATTTTATTTCCATCAACCCTTCAGCATTGCACCAAACCGCATACAAGTGGTAATCATCGTCACACAATTAGTATTAACACTATTCCCGCAGGAAAAGTAAATCAATATGCAGAAGATAAGGCCACAACATGGGAGATTGAAGTGAAGTGAAACGTCAACATAAATTTCCAACAATCATTATTGATAATTTCTTTGAGACTCCATGTTTAGTTAGAGAGTACGCTCTAACACAAAAATTTAGCAAAAATCAACAGGGTAATTTTCCAGGATATAGAACCGATCCTATAAATGAATTAGACCATGAATTTTACAAATTATTTGCAAATAAATTATTTACTTATTTTACGTTACCTGGCCAGGATTTTAATTACATTTTAGACTGTCACTTTCAATATATAAATGCTGCTTTTGATAAGGGTTGGGTTCATTGTGATACATATACTAAATATGACTTTGCTGGAGTAGTATATCTCAATCCTGATCCACCTAGTAATACAGGAACTACAATTTACGAAGTAACGGATAAAACAGATCAGTATAAAAAATGGGAAATGATTACACAACTAAAACTAGATTATATGGGTGATACTTGCTCTCAAGAGGAAAAAGAAAAAATACATGTTAGTAGAGATGAGTATAATTCAATTTTTGATATTAAAGATACTATTTCTAACGTCTATAATAGATGTTTAATTTTCTCAGCATCTCAACAACATTCTGAACAAAATTTTTTTGGTACAGATAAATATGATTCTAGATTAACCTTACCATTTTTTGGAAAAATTAGTCTTCACACTGAAGATATAAAATATTCATTTCAGAGATCTCATTTAACATATTATTGAAATGCAACTCATAGATCTATTACTTCATATACCCAATTTCTTATCTTCAGAAGAATGCCAAATTCTTATAGATGCATTTAATTGTAGAGAAGAAGATGAATGGAGATATGAAGGATGCACACACGCAATCCATGGCGAGCCTGTTATGTCAACATTTAGATCTATAGTACTGGCAGATCCCGAAGATGAAGCCTATCAACTAGTTTATTCTTCCACAGAAAAAATGATAAACAAATATCATGATTATCTAAGTACATTTAATGCTTTTCATAAAAATATTAAGAGAGCATTTAAATATTCTCATGAACACCGACTTATGAAATATTATCCTGGATCGTGGATACACCCACATACAGATTCTGGTGTTCATGATCCTTGGGTATATGGTAGCTGCAGTTTTAATTTGAATGATGAGTATACTGGAGGCGATTTTGTATTTTTTAACGGAAAGCATAGACTTAAATTGGGTAAAGGTGATGCTATAATCTGGCCTGCCGATTATTTTTGGGTGCATCAAGTTGAAGAGGTCCAAACTGGAATCAGATATTCTGCAAATAGTTTTTTACAGTGTCTTCCCCAAGAATATAAAATGAATCTTGTCAATAGTATTAACCATTCTCATCCTGGAGCATATGATATAAAATGATTTGGAAAAAATTTCACAATAAAATTGACTTTCATTACCAAGATCAGCCTTTTGTAATTAAAGGTTGCTTGGATGACCCCTCTCAGTATGTTTCTTGGCAAGATATTGAGACATGTTTAAATGTACCTCAAAACTATTCAATCGAAGCTATTAGTCATTATGATAGTTCTAAAATTGAATTGCAAACGACGAGATGTTTTTGGATTCCTGATAAAGAAATACCAATAAAATCAGAATTATTTGATTTTTTCAATTGCGGTCATACTATAATTATTGCCGAATATTCATGGCACAATCAAAAAGCAAATGATCTAGTAAAAGAGCTCGAAGAACTGTATGATATTGCTTGCGATATTCACGTTTATTGCTCCACAAAACCATCAAAATCATTTAATATACATGATGATATGCCATGTAATATTATATGCCAAGTAGAAGGTAAAACAAGGTGGAAAGTATATGATAACAGGTCATCGCATTTATACAACATTGCTTCTCTACCGCTAGAATATAAATTAAATCCCGATAAATATTTTACTACACTTATAGATGAAGTATTGGAACCTGGAGATATTTTGTATATTCCAGCACGACAATTTCATGCAGCCGATCCATTTGAACCTAGAATATCGATGTCTATTCCTTGTTTCAATACTCAACTAAGGCAATTTGAAAAGTATGACAGAAATCAATATAGAAGAAATAAAAGTAATTGATGATTATTTTACAAAATTTGAGCAATACCAAATTCATGAGGATTTACTGAGCATGAGTTGGCAATTTTCAAATAGTCCTTATGCAAATTTTAATCAATCTAGGATGTTTGGAATTAGTTTATATTATAATAATAGGTATTGCAGTAATTGTCCGTTATCAATTAGACAAATATCTAATTATGTACAAGAAGATATTTTATCTGACTATTCGTTAAGATTGCATAGAATATTAGGCAATATGCAAGGGATTCAACAATATGCTGAAGTTCATACTGATGCATCTCCGACAAATTTTTTATCTGTAATTTATCATGTGAATGAAAGTATGGGGGATACTACATTTCACACAGGACAATATGATGTTATTTCACATTCTATTAAGTTCAAAATGGGTAGACTGATTATATTTCCATCTCATTGGTGGCATCAAGGCCTTCCGCCAACAAAATACATAAATCCAACTAATAATTTTAGGATCAGTCTAGGATTTTGTTTTGAAATTCTGAACGGCTTGACAGCAGACTCCCTTTAGTGTACTATATAGAAGTAGTTCGCTAAAACACACAAAACATGGGTCGCACTTATCGTCGAGATGACCACCACTCCTGGGGCAAATACAACAAAGATCGCCGCCAGAAAGGATTCTCCGAACGCTACAAAAATGAAGAATTTGGAGAATTTGCATCCCGTAAAAAGGGTAAGAAGAAATTTGATCTAACCAACACAGAATACTATGAGGAGAACTGGGATGGATGAAGAAGAATTTTTTACTGAAGATGTAGATCTAGATGGTCTAGACGACGACTTTTCCATTGACTTTGATGATGCTACTGATTCGGATTATATCGAATACACTACTGATTGGTAATTACTATGAAACTCAAAGAGCCAAGTACTAATGTGAGTCTCACCGAAGCAGAATGTAAATTCCTTGTGAATGTTCTTCTTGACTGGGATCAATCACAAAGGAATCAAACTAAACCAGAAAAACAATTATGGGAGCGGTTAATCTCCGCTCTGGATCCTTATTTAAATGATAAATAATCCTTCCTATTACGGATTTTTAGCAACTTTGCTTGTTATCGGTTATTTCTTCTGGATATATCCAGAGGGAATGAACCGTATTTTAATCTACTTAAATTTACAACTTCGTTATCTTAAGGTTGAAGTGTCTAGAGTTTATTTGAAATGGACTTTATGGCGGCAACTTAATAGAATGAATAAAGAGGTTGGCCTTCCACCAGTCCCATGGACTCATAAGAAAGACTCATCGGAAGACCCTTGACAAGAGATCCCATTTGCCTTATAGTTCCTTTGTACATTACACAACGTCATGCCAAACCCTCCATCCCCTGCAAAACGCCGACTAATTGTTAAAGACGATTATTCATTTGTACAGAATTTTCTGGATGATGATTATCCAAAATTTAACGACTTACTCAAATACGACTCTGTATATGATCCTGATGATGACTGGACTGTTGCATGTTTAGGTTCAGATTCTGAATATGTTGAAAAACTTGTAGAAGATGGATCTAGTATTCAAGTATCTCACGAAACGTACAGCAAACGCAATTTCAATATCTACAATGACACACCACGATTTACTGATTGACACTTTGATGACATATCTTTATGATTCTTATACCAAAGGTCGTAATGATGAAACCTGGGACTTCTATCTCGATGGTGAAGTAAAAGCACAGGAAATTCTAGAAGTAGTTGAAGAGTTTCAACAAATGAGATGTAAATTAGGTAATAGAAAAACTTACACA
>Ga0194113_10003852_pt1 | contig 19894 bp, 9 predicted proteins | sample TA2MahC200mmetaG_FD_146193 | JGI IMG/M metagenome (GOLD analysis project Ga0194113, IMG submission 146193) | Freshwater microbial communities from Lake Tanganyika, Tanzania - TA2015017 Mahale Deep Cast 200m | ecosystem: Environmental > Aquatic > Freshwater > Lake | place: Tanzania: Lake... | reverse complement strand
GTGCGCGAACGGCTCGGCCAGAACCGCAGGCGTCTTCTTCGCGTCAAACGACGCACCGGTCGGCGATTCAGCGCGAAGCGGCCCGGCCTTCTCGGAGCCGTCCCGTGATGTAGATGTCTTCGTCCATCAGTTCGATGTGCGGGTGGAGCAGCGCCGGTTCGGCGGGTATTGCTGCCAATCCCGTTCCGCCGATGGGACCGGGAGCATGCTGGCCGCCGACGAGTTTGTGGGAAACGAACACGTGCAGTTCGTCCAGCAGGTTCAGTTCGAACAGAGTGCCCAGCAGACGGCTGCCTCCTTCGACCAGCACGTTGGTCATGCGTCTGCGGGCCAGTTCGGCAATCAGCTGCCGCAGTCGCTCGTGGTGGCTGTCACCCGGGCAGAGGAAGAGGTCGCATCCGGCTTCGCGCAGCGCGGACTGGCGGGCCGGATCGGCCTGAGGGCCGACGGCGACGAGCAGCGGTTGTTCGCGGCAGCTTTGGACGAGGCGGCTGTGGGCAGGCAGCGAGGCGGCCGAATCGACGACGATGCGCGTGGCGGAGCGGGGGCCGGGCGGCCGGGCGGTGAGCAGCGGGTCATCGGTGCGTGCCGTTCCGCTGCCCACGATGACCGCGTCCATCCGCCCGCGCAACTGATGGACTTTGCGGCGGGCGCTTTCACCGCTGATCCAGCGGCTGTGGCCGGTGAACGCTGCGATCTTGCCGTCGAGTGTCATGGCCCATTTGGCAATCAGCCACGGGCGGTTCTCGCGCGTGAGCATGAGGTAGGGCGCGTTCAGCCGCCTGGCCTGTTCTTCGAGCACTCCGACGGTGACGACGATACCCGCCTGTCGCAGCAGTGCAATGCCTTTGCCGCCGACCTGCGGGAAGGGGTCGGCGTGTGCGACGACGACACGGGCGACGCCCGCCGCCATGATGGCATCGGTGCAGGGGGGCGTCTTGCCGTGATGGCAACAGGGTTCAAGCGTGACGTAGAGGGTCGCGCCGGCCAGGTCGGGTCCCGCCACGCGCAGAGCCTCGATTTCGGCGTGCGGCCCGCCGAACCGTTGGTGCCAACCCTCGCCGATCCTCCGCCCGTCGCGAACGAGGACGCAGCCGACCATCGGATTCGGCTCGACAAGCCCCTCGCCGCGCGCGGCCAGTTCCAGGGCCCGCGCCATGTGCTCGCTGTCCTGGTGCATGGGGCACCGTCAGTCCATACCCGGCAGCCACAGGGACGATTTCTTCGGCGAGTCTTCCTCACCAGGAGACTCGGACATGCCCGGCGTCCAGATCCGCTGCGCCGGCTGCTGCGGTTCGTCATCGAGGGACTCCGTTTCGGATGCCGCGCGGTTGCCGGTCGCGCGAACAGCCCCTTCGAGTTGCTGCATGATCGCACTCAATGTTTCGGCCACGCCGGGTTCGCGGCCGTGGTGCGTATGCAGGCGGCTGAAAAGCGATTGAGCCTCGGCGGACTCACCCCGAGCCAGTCGCAGGGGCAACTCGTTCAACAGCCAGCGGGCTGGCGACCTGTTCCCGGCCTCGGCACGCACCCGAGCTTGCCGCAGGTAGTCCAGTGCTCCGTCCGAGTCCCATGCCAGAGTTGCCAACCGGCCGCAGAGTTCCTCCTTGTCAACCACGCCGTTCGTGCTCTCCCGGCGAATGACTTCCTGACCGACCTTCAGTTCCAGACTCCGCATCCCCAGGATGCTCACGTTCGTCAGGAATTGCGAGAGATGGTCGTTGGTGAGTGTTTCCACGGCAATGCGCGGCCAGTGAATCACGTTGATCTCGTCGATCCACCGCTCGCCCAATTCGCTCATGTCGATTGGGTCCAAGGTCGGCATGCCCAGCTTGGCCCGGATCACGTTGAGGTCGACGCTCCACCCTTCAATCTCGGCGAATTGCTCCAAGACGAAGACGGCCGCGGTTAACCGGGTCTTGTAGGCTTCGTCGGCGGCCGCCTGCTCAGGCGTCTTGCCGTCCAAGGTCGGCAGCGGGATAACGGTCCAATGGTCGTGGATGGCATGCCGCGTGGCGGCAGTGCGGAATGACTCTTGCTGCAGGACCGACACACCCGGCGGAATTCGCAACTCTTCCAGGAACTCGGCAGAATCGGCGAGCACCTGATGCAGCGATTCCTCGCGGCCGCCGTCCATGAAGTACTCGCCAGCCAACTCCACGAGCGCGGCACGCGTCCGGTCGTAACGGCAGTTCCTGAGAACGATGCACTCCAGCCGCGCCTCGCGATCGGTCTCCCGGCCGAACAGCCGCAGTTTGGCCCGCACTCTCGGCAAGTCGTCCAGCTGCAAGCTGTCCTTGGGGGCGGGCAAAGGACAGGACAAGAGGTCAAACAGGCCCTTGGGCCGCGGTGCTCTCTCCTCTTGAAGAAAGCCGAAATCGTCGGCATCTCCCGAGACAACGCGGGACGAGAGGAGCTTCTCGTTCAGCGCGCTGGCGTCGGAGACGTTGAACGTCAATCGCTCGATGTCAACCAGTCGCGGGTGTGCCAGCAGCTGCAGCGTCTGCGCCACGGCTTCAGCTTCCACGGCGGTGTCGAATGGAAGCGAACTTAAAGTCGCATAGCGACGCCAGCCGTCCGCCGTCGCCGGGTCCGCCAGATTACCGCGCAGTACCGCGACACTACGCACGACACACGGCTGCCCGGGCACGTCCCGGTCCAGCGCCTCGAGTTGCCGCAGCGCATCCCGCCAGACGCCCGTCACCCCAAGCATGAACGCCGATTGGTAGCGACCGCTCCAAGCAACGCCCTCAGGGCACTCGTCCAAGTTGAAGGGCTGTTTGAGCGTTGCCGGCACGCCCGGCATGCGCAGCACCTCCAGCAACACCTCCGTCGGTTCGCGATCGTCTTTGGGCCCAATGACCGCGCACAAATTCAAATGAGCCCGTGCCGACAGATAGTCTCCCCGAACCGCTAGGGCACGGCCCACCGACTTCATCGCCTGATAGCAGTTCATGGGAATGCGACCCGCCGCGATCGACAGCGCTTGCTGCAGCGACCGCATGGCACCCCGCACGTTGTTCTTCCGCAGCTCCAGAAACGTGGCATACGTATGAGCCAGAACGTTCCGCGGCGCCGCCTGAATGAAGGTCGCCACCGTGTCTTCCAGGTCCTGGAGCTCGCCCAAAGACAGCAACGCTTGGGCTTTCAAAGCCAGCAGGCAAGGCCGATTCGCTTTGGTCGCCAGTGCCCGGTTAATACGGCCCAGCGCAGCGACACGTTGTTTGCCTTCCAGGGCATCTGCTATTTTCCCCAGTTCCCCCAGAATATCGCGGCATTGGCAGTGCCGGACTTTCTTGCCAGTTCCGCCGGGGCAGAGTTGATTGGCGTCCAAGGGCATAGCTCGCGTCCCAACTGAAGAGGGGTTTATTTGGCTTGCTACAACTTGGCGGCCACCCACGATGCGAGAGGGCGAGCTAGGGTGGGCGCCCAAACGAGTAACCTCGAACGGCGCATCGTAACAGACACTCTGATGGGCGACCAGGGTGCGGGTTGTTTCGTCCGACGGTGGCGGGACGGACGTGCTGACCTGCGGTCGACGATTGGCGGGAAAACGCAGAGCGGCGTGCGGGGAGGTGTGGGGCGGCGCAAAGAGTGACGGTTGTGAGTGTTAGTCCATGGCGAGTGGCCGGAAAACCGGGTCGATTAACGCGGAAAGACTCCCGTCTGGGCACGGATTGCCGTAGACTCATTACTTTTGGGTGGCTACTGTATGCCACGTGGCCGGCGCTGGCGTTGCCCGGTGGTTATCGTGGGGTGCAATTCGCGTATCGCCGTTCGCAGGAGGATTGGCACGGAGGCTGCCTGACGGCGATGTTTGGGCGGCAGCGTGACATGCGGAAATCGAAGGTTCGTCAGTGTGGTGGTGGTTTGGGGGGCGGTTCGCGACGGTGCGACCGCTGATTTCCCTGGGGGCGGCGAGTTGCCGGGCGGCGAGTTGCCGGGCGGCAAGTTGCCGGGCGGCAAGTTGCCGGGCGGCAAGTTGCCGGGCGGCGAGTTGCCGGGCGGCAGGCGGGGCGCGGCAGCCGGCACGGCCGTTGGTTGCCGTCCGGTGCGTTGGCCGCTCGCGGTTTTTCGGTGTCGGGGGCAGGCGGCGTTTCGGTTGTCTGTGGAGAGCAGCGAGTACACGGTATCATGGCACGCGATTTCTTTGCGCGACGAGCGCTTCTGATTCTGTGTATTGTCTTCTTCTTGATTCCGTTCGGGCTGCGCGGCGCGCGGCTGTCCTTTGAGCGGATGGAGAACAACGTCAAGGACTGGCTTCCGGACAGCTTTACGGAGACGCAGGAGCTGGCGTGGTTCGCGCGGCATTTCGTGGGCGAGCAGGCGTTTGTTCTGTTGACGTGGGAGGGCTGTTCGGAGCAGGACAGAAGCTATCGGTTGTTAGTGGAGAAGTTGCGCGCCGAGGTTGCCGTGCCGCACGAGGAGTTGGCGGGTGGCGCGTTGGAGGCGGGCGCGTTGACGGCGGGCGCGTTGACGGCGGGCGCGTTGGAGGCGGGCGCGTTGACGGCGGGCGAGTTGACGGCGGGCGAGTTGACGGCGGACGCGAGTGAGGAGTTGGAGCGGAATCGCGAATTGGCACGCGCCAGGAAGTTGGGCACGGAACTGGGTCTGTATACCACGGGCGACTATCAGTTCAACTGGGGCGGTTTGGAGGAGAAGTGGCTGCGGGGTGCCGACGGCAGCTGGTACTTCGTGACACCCAACGGCGAGCTGTACCGGTGGCGGGGCAAGTCGAATGTGTTGCAGATAGCCGGTCGTTTGATTAAGCGGCACGTTTTCGGAGACAAGTCGGTTCGCGGCGACCTGATCGCGACATTTGGCGATCCGCCGAGCCGCAGCCGTCGGAACGTCTTTCACGACGACCCACGCCGACTCACGGCTCGCGTGTTGCGGACGGTGACGACGGGTCCGGAGGTTTTGGCGGAGTTGGCCTCGCCGGGCGGGTCGATGTGGCCGGTCGGGACGGGGTATTCGGACGAGGAGCGGGCGGTGATCGCGCGGCGGCGGGCGTTGGATCGCCTGAAGGGGTCGATGTACGGTCCGGAGCCGTACGAGGATTTCCGGTGGACGTCGGCCGATCTTCCGCGGGTGGTGCGAGGGCGGACGCTGGAGGCGCTGCCGTCGGGCTGGCCGGAGCGGGTGGACGGTTTTGTGGGCGAGTTGGTTGCCGCGCGGTACCAGGGCGATCGAGGCCTGCTGCTGGCCGACTCGTTGATCGACAAGGAGCGTCACTGGAACGCGCTGTTCGCCGCGCTGGGTGTGGAGCCGCCGGGCTTGCAGACGAGCATCATTGTGACGCTGAGTGATGCGGGGACGGTGGACTTGCGGCGCGTGATTGGGCGGGGTTTGCTGGGGAAGCCGCGCGGCAAGCTGATCGACCTGGCGGTCGAAGCGGGAGTGCTCGCGCCGGAGAAGCCGCCGGTGATGCCCTTCGTTCGCCAGACGATCGTGGGTGGTCGCGTGTTGCGGATGGGCGGTCCGCCGGTGGACAACGTGGCGATCGACGAAGAGGGTCAGGTGACGCTCGTGCGGCTGATCGCTTTCTCCGCGCTGCTGGGACTGGGGCTCGGCTACCTCTGCTTCCGGAACGTCTTGTTAACGCTGATGGTGTTCATGGTGGGCGGCGTGAGCGCGGTGGGCAGTCTGGCGATTGTCTACTGGAGTGGGAGCAGCGTGGACGCCATCTTGATGTCGATGCCTTCCTTGGTGTACGTGCTTGGCTTGTCGGGGGCCGTGCACATTGTGAACTATTATCGGGAGACGGCGCACGAGAAGGGGGTGGTGGGAGCGCCGCTCCGGGCCCTGAAACACGGTTTCCTGCCCTGCACGTTGGCGGCGGTGACCACGGCGCTCGGCCTGCTGTCGCTCTGCCAGAGCAACATCTTCCCGATCCGCAAGTTCGGGTTCTTTTCCGCAGTCGGCGTGGTGGCGACACTCGCGCTGCTCTTCACCTATCTGCCGTCCGCGTTGCAGCTCTGGCCGCCGCGCGTGGAAGGCATCGGGCGGGCGGACAGGGGGTTCAACCGCCGGATCCACGCCTTTTACGAGCACATGGGGGATTGGCTGATCAAGCACCACGTGCTCGTGACCGGCGCGACCATCGTTCTGATGATTCTCGGTTGCGTCGGGCTGACGCGGCTTGAGACATCCATCCAGCTGCTCAAGTTGTTCGACTCGGAATCCAAGATCATTCGCGACTACACGTGGCTGGAAGCCAACGTGGGCCAATTGGTGCCGATGGAACTGGTGGTGCGCGTGGACCAGCAGAGCCAGTATCCGACGGCCGAGGAGCGGCGCGCGTCAGGAGAGGCGACGGCCGGGCAGCGGGCGGCGGAGCACTATCAGTTCAGTTTCCTGGAGCGGGTCGAGCTGGTTGCGCACGTGCAGGAGGCGGTGGAGGACGTTTTCGGCTCGAGGGGGCAGGCAATCGTCGGCCGCGCGTTGTCGGCCGCCACGTTCACCCCGCCCGTCGTGGACCCGCTCGATGCCCAGCGCGCCACGCTGAACTTGAAGCTGGAGGAGAACCGCGAGCGATTGATGAAGGAGAGCTACATCGCGTTGGACGAAGACAACAGCGAGTTGTGGCGCATCAGCGTGCGGCTGGGCGCGTTGAACGACGTGGACTATGGCGCGTTCGTGTACCAGTTGAAGCGGGTGGTGGAGCCCGTGTTGACGGCCTACAGCTTCCGCGACAGCGTCCTCAAGACGATCGAGGCCGGTCGCGACCCCGGCGCGTACGAAGGCAACCCGTGGAACAATTCGAGCATCGCCATCTTGGGCGCTGCCGATCCGCGGGAGCTGGCGTCGAAATCGCGCGACAGGGATGTGGCAGAGCCGCGGCAAGGGGCCGCGCGCGACGTGGCGACCGGAAATGCCGGCAGAACGCTGGAGCAGATGGACGACGAGGCGCTGGGCGTCCACCACGTTTTCGCCAAGGTTCTGGGCGACCTGCTGCGCGCCAAGGGGTACCAGGGGAAAAGGGCCGGCCGCGTCCCGAAGCGGTACCTCGTGTGGCACGACCCGATCGCCAGGCCGCTCAAGGAAAACGCCACATCGGAACAGTGGGCTCAGATGCTGGCCGGCTTCGACTGCGTCGTCCTGCTCCGCGATCACCCCGACTACGACGTCGACTTCATCCGGCAACACGCCCACGCGCTGGTCGACGCGCGCCGGCACGGTTTCAACCCGGCCACGGACGAGACGGCCAAGCAACAGGAACGCCCCATCGATGTGACCTACACCGGCATCGTGCCGATCGTCTACAAGGCTCAGCGCACGTTGCTGGAGAGCCTGATCAGCAGCCTCGGGTGGAGCTTCGTGATGATCACCGCCGTCATGATCCTCCTGTTGCGGATCAGGAAACGGCAGCTGGTGAATATTCCCGGCGGCCTTGTGGCCATGGTCGCGAACGTCTTTCCCGTGATCGTCGTGTTCGGCTTCATGGGGCTGCGCGGGATTATCGTGGACATCGGAACGATGATGACGGCCAGCGTGGCGATGGGAGTGGCCGTGGACGACACGATTCATTTTCTGACGTGGTTTCGCGAGGGGGTGCGCGACGGCATGGAGCGGCGGGAGGCCATTCGTTACGCATACCGCCGCGTGGCGCTGGCCATGACCCAGACCACGTTCATCAGCGGTCTGGGGCTGTCCGTCTTCGCGCTCAGCACGTTCACGCCCACGCAGTGTTTTGGCCTGATGATGTGCGCGCTGATGTTCACCGCGCTGGTGGGCGACCTGTTCATCCTGCCCGCGCTGCTCGCCGGCCCGCTCGGGAAATACCTCGCCCCACAGCCGGCGCCGCGGGATCGCGCGGCCGCCGGTGGCGGTGCCGACGCGGCACCCACCGCCAACCGGGAAGTGCCCGATGTGCTGCCAATAGGAACAGGTGCCGCACAGCTCTCGCTGGCCGACAGACCGGCCCGGCACCCCCCGCGCGAAAGGCGCGAACGGTCGGTGTGAGCCGCGTCGGAGTCACCGGACGCGGCACCTCACGCGGCGGAGCAACGCGCGCGGCACGCTCTCCCGCGGCAACTCCACGCGTCCGACACTCGCCCATCCGCCCGGTTACGCGTCCGCGCGTTCCAGGACCACGGCGACCACCGGCCCGGCCGGGGACTGGCTGAGCACCAGAGCGTTCGGTTTGTCCAGGTGTCGTGGCCGCCCGTGGATCACGTTGACGGGGCAGAGCGGGTCCGGCTGTTCGTAATTGAGTGTCACGGGGATTTCACCGCGCGTCAGCGCCGCGACGCTGACGGCCATTTCCGCGGCGCCGCTGGCGGCCCCCGAGTCCCCGAAGAAGCTCTTGGGGGCCGTCACGGGAACATCGCCGAGTTCCGCGCGGATGGCTTGAGCCTCCAGCGGGTCGCGCGTGACGATCCCGGCCGCACTGGCGTTGACGTGCCCGACGTCGCGCGGTGGCAGCCGCGCGGCCTCCAGCGCCATCCTGATGGAATGCCGGATCGCCTGCAGGTGCCGATCTCCATCGCCGTCCAGCGAACCGAACGAGTATCCCCACCCGCTCACGCGGGCCAGGATGGTCGCGCCGCGGGCGCGGGCAAACTGCTCGTTCTCGACGACAAATGCCGCAGCCGCCTCCCCGTTGACCGAGCCGTCGCGACAAGCGTCAAAGGGCCGGCAGGCTGTTTGTGGCGAGTCCGCGCGGCATGACAAATTCGCCGTGGTGCGAAAGACCATCGGTGTGGGACTGATCCGCGAACTACTGGCGCCGACAATCATCACGTCCGTGTCGTCCCGCTGGATGATCCAGGCTGCTTCGACCAAGGCCAACAGACTGGACGCCTCGCCCTGACAGATCGTACTGCTCGGCCCCCGCGCGTCGAATGCGATCCCGATGTGGCTGCCGATCATGTTCGGCAGGTACTTCAACATCCAGAGCGGAAAGATCTCCTCCATCGAGGCCTCGCCCCACCGAGAGAAATCGAACGCTCCGCCAGCCGAGCACCTGCGGAAGATGGTCTCCATTTCCACCGGCTCGCAGTACAGCATCTGGGCACCGAACATCACCCCGAGCCGCTCGGGCGCCACCTGCTCCGCCGTCAACCGCGCCTCGTCAGCCGCCATCCGCGCCGCACAGAACCCGGTCTGGACCTCCCGCGACATGACCTTCAACGCCTTGCGCGGCGTGATGGTCGACTTCGGCTCAAAACCGTGGATCTCCGCGCCGATGTGATAGGGCGTATTGGCGGGAGAAATGCCGGACAATTCGCCAATCCCGCTCTGCTGATTGCACAGCGAACTCCAGAACGCCTCGCAGCCAATCCCAATCGGACTGACCACTCCCGAGCCCGTTATCACAATGTCGGGTCTTGCCGCCATCAGCCAACCAGCGTCCAGAGTCTGACTCGCGATCCGCGCATACCTTGCGAAACACGTCACGCGGCCGGCACGCCATCAATGCCGCCGCCGGCACGCGCGAAATCCCCTGTCCCGCGGCACAAAACGCCCCCCACCCCGCACGAGGCGATCATAGTCAGCGGGCGCTGCAGTCGCAAGGCGCGCCGAGAAATCGTCCCCTCGTCGCGGGCGCGGAATGGGGCGATTTTCCGGTTGTCGGACTTGGCGGGCCGCTTGGCGGAGCCTCACCGTTATCGCCCATTATCGGCAGGTTTCTCGGCCGGGCTGCAATAGTCGTAGACTCGGTACGTCTTTGTCAGCTTCGCGCCGCCCCGTTTCAGCGAACCGTAGGACAGCCGGTTACTTTCCAACACCCAGGAGAACTCCGCTTCCGTAATGCCCCACTCCAGCGCCTTGGGCATAAGGTGGGCCAACAACGCCAATCCCAACCCCCACCGCTGGAATTCCGGCAGGACATTGGTGCTGATGAGTCGTATTCGCTTGATCTGCTGACGGCGGGTTAGCAGGCGGATGAAGCCGAACGGAAACAACCGGCCGTTGATCTGTTTGATCCGCGGGTTGTAGTCGAGCAGTCCGAAGGCGGCGCCCACGGGGCGGCCGTCGACTTCGGCACACGATGTCAGTTCGGGGACGATCAGGTGCCGCAATCCATCGCTGATGTGTTCGATTTCTCCATCCGACAGGGGAGTGAACCCCCAGGAGCCCTCCAGGGACGCGTTATAAATGTCGAGAAACGTCCGCACATCTTCCTTGAAGTGGCGTCGATCGAGGGTCCTCATTTTGACGTTGAACCGCCGGTTTGTTTCTCGGATGATGAACAGCAGTTTCTCGGACAACGCGGACAGCATCTCAATATGGCCCCAGAAGGCATACATGTCCTGAGCCTTCTGGAAACCGAAGCTCTCGATCAATTGCGCGTAGTAAGGCGGGTTGTAGGTCATCTGGAAAACGGGCGGGCTGTCGAACCCCTCGACCAGCAAGCCCACTTCGTAATTCAGCGAGGGGTTGACCGGTCCTCGCATGTCGCGGATGCCGCGTTGTGCGAACCAGTCGCGGGCAGCGTCGAACAGGGCATGCGCGACGTGGGGGTCGTTGACAGACTCAAAGAACCCGAAGAATCCGCGTTGTTCGTGGTACTTCCGGTTGTGGACATGGTTCACGATGGTGGCGATTCGGCCGCACACCTGCCCGTCTTTGCGGGCGAGCCACGCTTGCACGTCAGCCACTTCGTGGAACGGATGCGGTCGGAAGCCCACCAATTCACGGAGATTTTGCTGCAGGGGTGGGATCCAATTCGGGTCATCGCGATACAATGACCATGCAAATTGCAGAAACGCCTTCTGCTCGCGGCGTGTTTCGACCGGTTTGACCTCAACGTTGGGCATGGTTCTGTCCTTGTGCTGGGATGATCGATTACTCTAGGGTGGAAGTTCCCCGACCGTCAACCGCGAATTGGTAGCGGATTTTCGGGTTTTGCTGACTGGGAGCCTTTTTCATGACGTCATGTGGACCGGTGAATTGCGGTTCGAACGCGCCCATTTTGGTGACCGGGGCCACGGGATTGGTCGGCAACAACGTGGTGCGGCTGCTGGTGGAGCGTGGGGCGGCGGTGCGGGTACTGACGCGGAGTGCCAGCGATGGGCGGCCGCTGGAGGGCTTGGGGGTCCAGATTGTCGTGGGGGACGTGTTGGACGAGGAGTCGCTCGCCCGCGCCGCCGAAAGTGTATCGGGTGTCGTTCACGCCGCGGGGTGCGTGCTGATCGGCTGGCACAACGCGGGCCTGTTGGACCGCGTGAACCATATCGGGGCCCGGAACGTGGCGCGAGCCGCTCGAGCAGCGGGCGCAAGGATGGTGCATGTTTCCACCATCAACACGCTAGGAGCCGGGTTGCGAGACCGGTTGGCGGACGAGCAATGGGTGGCCCGGCCGAACGTCGCGTGCCAGTATGTGGTAAGCAAGCGAGCGGGAGAGCGGGCCGTCGAGGCGGAGATGGAGCAGGGTCTGGACGCGGTGATCGTGCATCCCGGATTGATGTTTGGGCCGTGGGACTGGAAGCCGTCCTCCAGCAAGATGCTGTTGCAGGTTGTGCGACGATTCCGACCGTTTTCTCCCTCCGGCGGCTGCGCGGTCGGTGACGTGCGGGACGTGGCCGCGGCGATCGTCGGGGCACTTGAAGTCGCGCCAGCCAGCCGACGCTACGTGCTGGGCGGGCACAACCTGACGTATCTCGAACTGTGGCGAATGATGGCCGAGGTTGCGGGTCGGCGCGGGCCCTGGTGCCGGTGCGGCCCCGCTATTCCGTATCTGTTGGGCCAGGCGGGCGACCTGTGGGGGCGGCTGACGGGCCACGAACCGGACGTGAATTCGGCGGTGGTCACGCTGTCGCGGTGTTTCCACTATTTCAGCAGCGCTCGCGCGGAGCGGGAGTTGGGTTTCAGGGTACGGCCGGCCGAGGAAACCATGGCCGACACGTGGCAGTGGCTCCGGGAATTCGGCTACGCCTAGTGCCGCCCCCGGCCGTTGCCGCTCCCCGTGCATTGCTTCCGTTCCCGGCGGCAACGGCGGTGATCGGCCTGAGTTCGCCGATTGGTCGCCTCCCCAGATTCGGCAAGGGCAAGGGGGTAAACGCATTCCTTGAATTCGCTATACTTCGAGAGGTCGCGGCCGTCCACGCCGACCGCTCCCGCTCGACGATGCATGTCTGGAACCGGGGCGCTCGGCACCCCGGCCAGGAGTACCTACGGATCCTCGAGTATCTACCATGGTCCACCAATATCGCATATCGGTCCCCACGCGTGGCTATCGCCACATGCAGGACATTACGCAGAAGGTCGCCGAGTGCGTGGACGCCAGCGGCGTGCGAGCCGGCGTGGTTCACCTGTTCAATATCGGCAGCACGGCCGCGCTGGGGACCATTGAGTTCGAGCCGGGGTTGCAGGGTGACTTCCCGGCGATGCTGGATCGCTTGATCCCGCCGAGTCGCGAATACGAGCACGAGCAGACCTGGCACGACGGCAACGGCCACTCCCACCTGCAGGCCTCCTTGCTGGGCGCATCCCTTTCCCTCCCGATCGCCAACGGTTGCCCGGTGCTCGGCACGTGGCAGCAGATCTTCCACCTGGAATGCGACAACAAGCCGCGGAACCGCGAGATCGTGGTCACGATCCTCGGCGAGTGATATCTCCGTAGCGGAACTCGCAAGAATTCCGCCCGTTCCGAGTGTGCGAGTGGTGCCACGAGATGTCCACGACGACCCTCCAGACCCACGAAGACACGGGAGACGCGACGGAGGTCGTGGACGATGAAAGCCGGTTAGTTCGCGGTGGGGCGTTTCTCGGCATGTCCGACTCGTTGCGCGCCGCGTCCGCCTGCTACTCGCGAGCCGGCCGGCCGGCCAGGACGCGCAGGTGCGCCTCGACCGACGCGGCGAGGCCTTCGAGTTCGTACCCGCCCTCAAGGACGGACACGATCCGCCCGTCACAGCATTCGTCCGCGATGGATTTGACAATCCGCGTCAGTTCGGCGAACCCTCGGGAGGTCACGCGCATGCTGCCGAGCAGGTCGTTCTCGTGAGCGTCGAAGCCCGCGGAGATCAGCACGAAGTCGGGCTTGAACGCCAGCGCTTCCGGTTTCAGCAGGTCGTGGAGCACCCGTTTGTACGTGGCATCACCGGCGCCGGCGGAGAGCGGCACATTGAGCGTGAGACCTCGCCCCTGCCCCGACCCGGTCTCGTTCGCGGCGCCCGTGCCAGGGTAAAACGGCGACTGGTGCACGCTGAAGTAGAACACCGTCGGATCGTCGTAGAACATGTCCTGCGTGCCGTTGCCGTGGTGTACGTCCCAGTCGACAATCAGGACCTTCCCCACCTTGTGATGCTGTTGAAGGTACCGCGCCGCGACGGCCACGTTGTTGAACAGGCAGAAACCCATCGCCCGGTCGGGCAGCGCGTGATGACCCGGAGGACGCACCGCGCAGAACGCGTTCGCGACCTTCCCTTCCATGACCTGGTCGACCGCCGCGAGCACTCCCCCGACGGCGACTAACGCCACCTCGTACGAGCGCGCGCATGCCGGCACGTCGGGGGAATCCACGTGACCTACCCCAGTCTCGCAGCTCGATTTCACGCGCCGGACGTACTCCGGCGAGTGGACGCCGTAAAGCCACTTCACTTCGGCCGGTGCGGCACCGATCGGCGTCAATGTGTCGAACAGACCGGTTCGCTTCAGCCGCGCGACGATCGCCGTGAGCCGTTCCGGCCGCTCGGGATGCCCGCGGCCCGTGTCGTGCCGCAGGTAAATCTCATCGTACAGAAAGCCGGTCCTCGCCCCGACCATCTTGCTTCCCCTATCCACGCTCATGACACCGGTTTCCTGTCGCGATCGGCCGTCGATCGGCTCGCCTTCCGGGCGCGTCCCGCCGCCGCTCTCCGAACCGGCTCCCGTCAGAGCGGCAGACACGACAGCAAGGTAGGCGCACGCAAGGGCGCCACGGCGGCGACGCATAAAGGCACACTTTCGTTCAATGAACATCGGCGGCCAACCTGCCGCCCACCTTTGATTTATAGCACAGGCAACTCGCGAAGTCTCGCCCCGAACCGACTGACACACTTGACAAGCCCGGTGCGGCGAGACACGTTGAGTGTGGCTCGGCAAGTACCTGAGCTTGTCGCCGCCAGTCTCTCACGCACGAGACGGCGCGCATGACCGCCCGGACGCCGCGCGGCATGTCCCGTACAACCGCGGCGGCCAGCCACTCTCACGCTACGCGGAACGAACAGCCAACGTTCGCCCCCGTCGTGGCTCGTCGGACACTCCAAGGAGATACGCAGATGATGCGGCAGGCACTGGTGATCGGTCTGGCTTTGTGCTGGATGACAAACATCGACGGAAGCGAACCGAACGGGGGCGCCTTCGAATCGCTGGTCGGCCAGGATGGCTGCATCCAGTTGACGTGCGAGGGACGGCCTGTCTGCCGATTCGTGGCCGGGCTGCACAACGCGCAGTGGAACGCCGCGGAAGCCACGGCCGATCGCGAGCGACCGGCGGTTCCGCCCGACTACCACGTCCGCATGGCTGTTCCCGGCGGGGGCTCGGTGCAGGGCCACGCCACGATCACAGCGAAGGCCGGCGCGCTCAACGCTCGCTACATCTTCACACCCGCACGGCAGGTCGCGCTCAATTCATTGCACGTGGCGGCCGATTTCAACATCTCCGTGCTGGCGGGCGGGCGATGGGCGGCCGACGGCCGGTCCGGCACGTTTCCGCGGGAATTCGGCGAGCCAGGTCTGTTCCACGGACGAACGAAAGAAGTCGAAATCACGCTCGCTTCCGGGCAGGCGTTGACGTTCACATTCCCCGAACCGACGGACATCTTGCTGCAGGATGACCGGCAGTGGGGTCCGTCGTTCACGTTGCGGATCCTCTGCCCCACCCCGGAAGGCCGGTTGTACCAGAAAGACGTGCCGGTGAATGTCGAATTCCAGGTGTCGGCCAAGGGCGGTTTGCCGGTCCAACACGACACTCCGGTGACCCTCGAGGCCAACGAGCAGTGGATCCCGTTGCGACTGAACCTGGAGATCGCCCCGGGGTCGGCACTGGACTTCTCCCAGATGGGCTTGCAGGACGCGCCGGCCGGCAAGCACGGGTGGCTGACCGCTCGCCCGAACGGCACGTTTGCATTCGAGCGCAGCCCTGACACGCCGGTTCGGTTCTACGGGGTCAACTTCTGCTTCTCCGCGCACTACATCACGCACGCACAGTCGGATCAATTGGCCGACCGCCTGGTCCGCCTGGGATACAACACCGTGCGGTTGCATCACCACGAGGGCGAGCTGACGGACGCGGCGGAGAACCGGACGCGTCTGAACCCGGAGAAACTCGACCAGTTGGATTACCTGGTCGCCGCGCTGATCAAGCGGGGCATCTATGTGACGACCGACCTGTACGTGTCACGGCCGGTTGACATCGGCCAACTGCTGCCGGGCGTCTCGATGAGCCGCCGGGACGCGATGAACCGCTTCAAGGTCCTGGCGGCGCTGAATCCCCAGGCGTACGAGAACTGGAAGGCGTTCGCGCGGAATCTGCTGCAGCACGTCAATCCCTACACGGGCCGCTCGTACGCACAAGAGCCAGGCGTGGCGTGGCTGGCCCTGATCAACGAGGGGAACCTGGGCAACTTCCTCGACCTGATTCGAGAGATCCCGGATTACCGCGAAGCCTGGAACGAGTGGCTTGCGGCAAGGTACCGGGATCGGGGCGAGTTGCAGGCGGCCTGGGGCGAGGCGCTGAAGGAGCAGGAAGATCCCGGTCGGAAGACCGTGGCATTGCCCGACAACATCCGCGGCCGCGACCTGCGGGCCCGCGACGCCGTGCTGTTCCTCGCCCACGTCGAGAAGGGCTTCCTGGAACGAGCAACCGGCTTCCTGCGGAAGGAGTTGGGCGTCAAAGCCCTGGTGACCAACATGAACGGGTGGACGAATCATGTCGCCAGCCAGTCGGTGCGCGGATCCATGGACTACGTGGACGACCACTTCTACGTGGATCATCCGCAGTTCCTGGAACAGCCGTGGCGCTTGCCCAGCCGATGCCCGAACACGAGTCCCGTGGCGGGCGGCGCGGGCGGCGGCCGGCACGTGACGTTCACGCGACTGTACGACAAACCGTTCACGCTCTCCGAATACAACTACTCCGGCCCCGGACGCTACCGCGGCGTGGGCGGCATCCTGACGGGAGCCTTGGGCGCCATCCAGGATTGGGGCGTGATCTGGCGTTTCGCCTACAGCCACAGCCGCGACAACCTCTTCCAGCCCAAGCCGCTGGATTACTTCAACATGGTGTCAGACCCCTTGAGCCAGGCGGGCGAGCGGGCGAGCATCTGCTTGTTCCTCCGCGGAGACATGCGACCGGCGCCGCACAGTGTTGCCATCGCCATGACGGTGGACGATCTGCGTCAAGGGGCGGAACACATTCCCAGCCTCGCACCGGATTGGCATTGGGCGGCCTGGGTCACGCGTGTCGGCACGGTGCTGACCGACAACCCCGCTCGCCCCTTGCCCCACGATCTCGTGCTGCCGTTGGGCTGGGCCACCGCGGCAAACGCGTTTGCCCAGCCGAACGTGGTCGACGCCGGGGACCCGTACCGGCTCACCACGCGGAAACTGACGGACCTGATGCGCCAGCGCGGCATTCTCGGAAATGACAATCGCACGGATCCCGGCAAGGACGTGTATGAGTGCGAAACGGGCGAGATCACCATCGACGCCCCGCAAGACATCATGACGCTCGACACGGCGCGCACCGCGGGCGGCTTCGCGCCGGCCGGATCACACATCAAAACGCGCAATGGCGTCGAGGTGGACGTGCACGACACGGATGCCACGGTTTGGGTCAGCGCCTTGGACGATCAGCCGATCGTCGCCAGCGCGCGGCTGCTCGTGACCCACCTCACCGACCTGCAGAACTCGCAAATCCGCTACGCCGAACGCGCGCGGCAGACGCTGCTCGACTGGGGCGGCCTGCCGCATCTCGTTCGTGCCGGTCGAGCCACGGTGCGTGTGCGACTGGCGGAGCCGGAGGCTTGCCAGGTCTGGGCGCTCGGAACCGACGGCACGCGGCTGGCCATCGTTCCCGCTACCGTCGCTGACCGGGTATTGACCTTCACGGCCGACGTCGCCGGCTTCGCCGACCACGGTGCGGTCCTGTCGTACGAGATCGCCCGCAAAACGGGCGGCGGGAACAACTGACAAGAAACCGTCAGCCATTCCGATCGCCGACCAAGCCCCCACGAGCTTGCTCGTGGGTCGGCAAGTCTCGTCCGCTAAGAAGACCTGCCCCGCGGCCCCGGCGGCAGCTGCCCCGCCTCACCTCGCTGCCTTCGGTCGTGGCACGTACCAGAACGTCCGCCAGTAGGCATTGTCCAGTTCAAACGGGTCCACGGACGCGTTGAAATCGTGATCGACCGGCAGGACTCCGTACCGGATCATCTCGCGGACGTAATCTCGGCGCGGCACGTATTGGACCGGGCAATCCGGTCCGTTGTTGGGGTTAGGGTGGATCATGCAGAAACGGTTGTTCTCTTCCAGGATGTGTCGCCGCCCGCGGGCGACAGCGGCGACGATGGCCTGGTAGTCCGCGTCCGTCTTGTCCGCGAACACGATTTCGCCCGATCCGGCCTGACAGACTCCCAACCCGCCCGCCTCCTTCGCCAGCGGCGCTCGGGCCGCCTTCGACAACTCCGGGTACGAGAGATTGAAGATGAGGTGGCGATTGTAGCGCCCGCCGTCTTCGGACATCGTATGGGCGACGTAGCGGTTCTTCTGGAATTCGTCGGGCGGGTAGTACCGGGCATAGAAGTGGGCCGGGAGCTTGTACGTGCCGATCTGCTTCTCCGCCTCGGTCGGCGCGTGGCAGCGATCGCAACGCCGGACCATGACGTCGACCAGCGCGTGGGTTTCCGGCCAGTCCTTGTCGTTGCGCACGTTGACGCTGTGCAGATAGTAGCCGATGGTGCCGTGGCTGTTGACCGCGTAGGTGCCCGCGTGATTGGCGCCGGCGTCGAGCCAATGGCGCACGATCTTCTGTTCGTCTTCCGGCATGGCGACGCCCGCATGCCCTTCTTCGATCAGTTGGAGCAAGCGGCTGGACCCGGTCCCGATTTCGTACGGCCCGAAGTTGCTCTTGCTGTGTTCGGAATACGGCAGAATGATCCGGTTGTCGCCGAACAGTTGCCGCCACGACATCTGGATGTAGCCGATCGGGTAGAGCGGGCCCCAGTGGCCGGAGATGTTGAACCCGCCTTCTTCGCGGTCGTGGTTGTGGCATGCCAGGCAGTGTTTGTCCAGAATCGGCTGGATGTCCCTCAGGAAGTCGAAGATCTCGGGGACACCCGTGACGGGTTCAGGATCGACGGGCGGCGAACGTTGAGGACGGAGCAGCGCGCCGGGCTGTTCGGCGCCGGGCTGTTCGGCGCCGGGCGTTTCGGTCCGCCGTTCATGGCAGCCGATGCAGGTCGTGTGCTCGCCCGGCATCACGGAAGTGAAGGAGTGCATCCGTTTCACGCAATGTCCGCGGGCGTCCATGGCCAGAAACAGGAAGCTGCGTAGTGGCGGGAGTCGGAAATGGGCGCTGCCGTCCGGGGAGACGGGAACGGAACCGATCAGCCGCTCGACGGAAAACGTCCCGCCGGCGGACATCTCGGACATCGCGCCGGAGTAGTTGATCGGTTTGGGCAGGACTTCGTAGACGAGAAGGTTCGTGATTGTGCCCCGCTGGACGTCTTGCATCTTGCGGCCGTGGTAGATGTCGACCAGCGCCAGGGTGCCGTGATCCGCGGCCGGGTCGGTGTGGTCGGCAAGGACGGGTTCCCGCGGGCGTGCCATCACCGGCCGAGGCTCGCCGATCCAGAACCCCTTGTCGGCGAGTTCCTTGGGCAGACGATACAGCACCTCTGTTTCGCCCCGGCCGTCGAGCAGTTCGATGGCCGTCTTGTTGGCGGCCAGGAAATGCTGTTCGCTCAGCGCCCACGGGTCGCAATGCACATTGTCCTTGCTGATGTACTGAACACCTCGGGGATCGTCTGGCCCGAGGCGGGGGTCGATCAGCGCGACACGTCCGTAATGCTCGCGCATGCCGTGCCCCGGCGACCAGGTAACGACGAGCTTCGGGCTGTGCGGGACCGGCTTCGGCGCCAGGATCGTGCCGTGGCTGATCTGGTTGCCGTACAACACCATTTGGCGAGTGCCGTCGGGGTTCATGGACCACAGATGATGATACCCCATGTGGAAGCGATCCACGTATTCCCAACGCATGTAGGCGACCTGGCCGTTGGAGAGAACCCAGGGAGTGTTGTCATGTTCGACGTTGGCCGACAGCATGCGGATGTTGCCTCCATCGGCGTCGCAGGCGTACAGCGTTCCGACCTGCGTCATCCAACACTGGACGTAGCGATTGGCCCGCGTCGAACAGAACACGATCCGGTCGTCCGGCAAATACGTTGGCTCGTAATCGTCCCAACCGGGCGGAGAGAACGTCGCGTAGTCCTCCATGCCCGGCGAGACGTCCTCGCCCTGGCCGGTCAGCTGCCGCAGGCCGCTTCCGTCGATGTTGATTTCGTACAGGCTGTAATGCCGTTTCCCCCTGGGCAGGTACGCAAAGATGAGTTTCCGAGCGTCATAATGAATCTGCGGGTCGCGGACGTTGCCCTCGGGATCCTCGAAAATCGTCCGCACTTCCTTCGTCTGGACGTTGTAGATGCACAAACTGCCGCCCGAATTCATGGGGAACGTGGGCTGGCGATGGTCCGTCGCGTAGTACGCGATGTTGGCATACCAATGGCCGTCGATGCTCGGCTTGCGCACGGCGAACAGCACTTCCTCGGGCAGGCCGGCCTCGCGGAACGCGTCGAGCATCGAAGGCCGGTCGGCGGCGGAACAGAGACCGTGCTCCGCCACGTGGCCGGACGCGAGTACCATGACAACGAGCAACCACCGCGGCAGGCGCCCGTGACTCGGGGATT
>Ga0194113_10003843_pt1 | contig 19932 bp, 14 predicted proteins | sample TA2MahC200mmetaG_FD_146193 | JGI IMG/M metagenome (GOLD analysis project Ga0194113, IMG submission 146193) | Freshwater microbial communities from Lake Tanganyika, Tanzania - TA2015017 Mahale Deep Cast 200m | ecosystem: Environmental > Aquatic > Freshwater > Lake | place: Tanzania: Lake... | reverse complement strand
ACCAGAGCTGCGACGTTACTAAGTCTCGTGTAGATAGGGAAACTCGTGGGGCGGGCATTCTTGCCCGCCACGGGCCATTGGCGGGCAAGAATGCCCGCCCCACGAGTTCGCTCCTTGTTCCCCAAGATACACGAGACTCAGTAGGTCGTCCCACGACACACGTCTACGTCAACGTCGCAGCTCTGGTGAGCTGCAGGCACGGAACGGCTCACGGCCAGCAGAGCATTACAGCCCCAGCTTCTTCAGGTACGCCATGCTCTCGGCGATCGAGACCTTGGGTTCGAGTTCGGACTTGTCCTGCTCGCACACGATCCACTCCGCGCCCGCGGTGAGCGCGGCCTTCGTCGCGGCGGGCAGATCGACGGTGCCCTTCCCCAGCTCGACGAACGAGCCGGGGGCGCCGTCCTTGAAGTGGTAGTAGCCCGCGCGGTCGGCGTAGCGGGCGATGAACTCGGCGGGGTCCTCCTTGCCGATCATGACCCAGTACACGTCGGTGCAGAGCTTCACCCAGGCGGGGTCGGTCAGCTCCATGAGCCGGTGGATGCCCTTCACGCCGTCGAAGGCCTCGAACTCCCAGGCGTGGTTGTGGTAGCAGAACGCGACCCCCGCGTCCACGCACAGAGCGCCGATCCGGTTGAACGTCGCGGCGGCGGTCTCGTAGGCCGCGATATCCTCGCCGGGCGCCACGCCCGAGCAGATCAGGTACTTCGCGCCACAGGCCTTCAGGTTCTCGATGTGCTGCTTCACCTTCTCCAGGTCGGTGAACTCACCATACCCCGAGTGCATGCCGGCCAGCTGCAGGTCCGCCTGCCACATCGCGGCCTTGAGGCTCTCCACCCCTGGGTCCGCGAACATGCCCACACCCCCCTCAAAGCCCGCGTACCCCGCCGCGGAGACCTCCTCCAGCACGCCGATCAGGTCGCGCGCCTGCCGCCCACCATACACGATCAACTGCAAGCCCAGCTTCGGTTGTCCCATTGGCCGATCCCTCCGTCTGACGGTCATCTGCTTCGCACACGTTCACCCGCCGCCTCACACCGACCTTTGCCCCCACCGTCGGTGTTTGTGCTATAATGCAGCTCCGGCCGGGATGCTGCCGGCCGATCACAGCGGATGCCCTCGGTCAGCTGATGGTGCGGCACAACCTCGCGAAGCCCCGCTTGCTGGTCCCGCTCGTGCTCTGCTCCCTCGGCGGTGCGGCGGTTGCTGACACCTCCCCGCTTGTCCGCGGCGCGCAGTTGCTGACACAAGCCAGACCTGCCGCCGCGCTGCGGGAGTTCGCTGCGGCGGTGGAGGCGGACCCGGAGTGCTCGGAGGCGCGGGTGGGTCTGGGCGCAGCGTACTTACACCAGGGCGACGTCACTCGTGCGCTGGAGTGCTTCAACCAGGCGCTCGAGCTGAACAAGACCTCGCCCCCGGCGCGGCTCGGCGTCGCTTCGGCCTTCTTCCTGGACGGACGGTATGACCAGGCTCTCCCTCAGTACCGCTACTGCCTGGCTTTCGACTGCGCTGAGCGGCCGGCGGTAAGGGCCGCGGCGGCCTGCTCCGCGTGCCTGCTGGGGCTTTATGAGGCGGCCGAGGCGGAGGCCTCAACCGCGCTGGAGGATGACCCCTCGTGCGAACTCGCGCGGGTCGTGGCCGGGGCGGCGCGCGTGGCGCGTGGCGATCCGCAGGGCGCCTCCGCGGTGCTCGCTGGGAACGTCTCGTCCGCCGCGGCCGACCAGTTGCCGCCTCGGTTCGCCTTGGTCGCGCCTTCACCGCTGTTCTCGCCCAAGGCTCATTACCTCATCGCCCACCAGATGAGCGATGAGCAGCGGCTGGCCTTCCTGGGTGCGGGCGCCGCCAGCGGTGCGCCCGGCCTGCCGCCCCTCGGGGAGGAGACCGGTCCCCAGACGGCGGTTCAGGGCGTGCCCGAGAGCATCGAGGAGGGGTTCCGCATCGTGCGACCGAGGCCCGGGTCGGTCGTCTCCGGGACGGCCTCGGTGGTGCTTGAGATACCCGACAACCTTCCGATTGCGTACGTGGCGCTGCTGGTGGACGACGAGTTCCGCTCGATGACGAATGCGCCCCCGTTCCGGCTGTCGGTGGAGGCGGATCGCCTTGCGGCGGGCGCGCACCAGATCCGGGTGGACGGCTACGGCCCGAACGGGGAGCGCATCGGCACGGCTGCCGTGCTGGTGTCGGCAGGCGAGCCGCGCGAGAGAACGCTGTCCTACGAAGAGCAGATGGCGCGCAGCTCGGTGAGCCGACAGCTTGAGCATCTGCTGGTGATCCGGGCGCCGGCCGGCGGGCGCTGCCAACTGCTCGGCCATGCCCTGCGCGAGCAGGGGAATCTCGACCAGGCGGTAGCGGCGTTCGAGGAGGCCTTCTGCGCGCAGCCTACGGCGCCGGGCATTCGGGCCGATCTCCTGACCGCCTACCGCGACCAGGGCCTCCAAGTGGGCACGGAGAGCCGCGAGCTTCATACCGCCGCCGACGGGCAGCAGGTCTGTCTGACCTTCGACGACGGGCCGCACCCGATCATCACGCCGCGCATCCTCGACATCCTCGACCGGTACTCCGTGAGGGCCACCTTCTTCCTCGTCGGCAAGCAGGTTGAGCTGTACCCGGAGCTGGCCGCCGAGATCGTGCGGCGCGGGCACGAGATCGGCTCACACTCGTACAGCCACTCGAACCTGCGCCGGTTCCCGAAGGTCTACGTCGAGCGGGAACTCGTGAAGAGCCGGGCCGCCATCCGCCGCGCGACAGGCCGGACTGTGACCCTCTTCCGACCGCCTGGCGGGAACTACGACCAGGACGTGCGGGACGCCGCGGCCGAGACGGGCTTCACCACCGTCTTCTGGACCTCGAACATCGGCAACTGCCCGGGCTGGAAGCCGCAGGACGTTGCGGACAAGTTCATCGCGGAGCTGATCAACGGAGGCCTGGTGCTGCTACACAACGGCGAGGATGGCTCGCCGGACGTCCTGCCTCTTTTGCTGGACGCCTTGGCCAAGGATCAGCGCCTGGTTGGGACGGTCGGCTCACTGCCGGAGCCGCGACCTACCGCGGGACCCGTGCCGGGGTACTGACAGCGTAGGGCGGTGCGCGGGCGGGCGCCATGAATGGCGCCCCTACATGACCGGGCGCGATGAATCGCGCCCCTACATTGGAGACGCCCCGATGTCGCCGTCATGTAGGGGCACGATTCATCGTGCCCCAGTGTAGGGGCGTGATTCATCACGCCCCATGCCGTGTCTCCCGCGCACCCTCCGATTCATGCCGATGGCCGTCTCCCGGCGTGAGGAGCGTGCGGGTTGGGACTGCCGCGTTGTGCCATCTGCCCGGCAACCGCTAGCCTCTGGGCCGCGGGTCTTTGCCTGCTGGCGACCGGCGCCTTCGCCCAACCCTCGGCCGCGCCGCTTCCCGGTATCTCCGCCGAGGTCTCGCCACCCATCCTGGACCCTAACGCCGCGCCATTCCCGGCCTCGAGCCTCGCCGACTTCTCTGCAGCACTCGATCCGCCCGCCGGCAAGCACGGCTTCGCCTTCGTGGGGACCGATGGGCACTTCTACTTCCAGGACGGGTTGCGTGCGCGCTTCTGGGGGATCAACGTCGCCAAAGACTCCGTCTTCGTCCCCCACGAGACCATCGACCAGGCGGCTGACGCCATCGCCCGTGCCGGCGTCAACCTCGTTCGCCTGCATCACACCGACGGGGTTGAGGGGCTGCTGCCGCCCGAGAGGGCCGGCACCCAGGAGCGCCTCGAGCCCGGCAAGCTTGACGCCGTCTTCTACTGGGTCCACGCCCTCAAACAGCGCGGCATTCACACCTACCTGGACCTCCTGGACTTCCGCACGTTCCAGGAAGCCGAGGGCGTGGCGCAGGCGCAGGCTCTCGGGCGTGGCGCCAAGCCCGCGGCCGTCTTCAACGAACGCCTGATCGAGCTGCAGGTCGCCTACGCGCGCGATCTCCTGTTTGGGCAAGCGAACCCGTACACCAACTTGCCCCTCGGCGCGGACCCCGCGGTGGCGCTGGTCGAGCTGTGCGATGAGAACGGCCTCTTCGCCCGGTGGGACCACTGGGACGAGATGCCCCAGGTCTACCGCGACGAGCTGCAGGCGCGCTGGAACTTCTGGCTGCGCGCAGCCTACGGCAACACCGAGGCCCTCGCGCAAGCCTGGCAGGATGCCGATGGTCGTTCGGCGCTCGGCTTCGACGAGCGGCTGGAGGACGCGTCGGTGAGGCTCATGGGGCTCGGCGCGGAGGAGATGGACTTCCCCTCGCCCACGGGCGCGCCGCGCCTCGGCGCCATGACCTCCGTGCGCAAAGCCGACCTGTATCGCTTCTGCTACACGGTGCACCGTGAGTACTTCGCCGAGATGAAGCGCGCCCTGCGGGAGATGGGCCTGCGCGCACCCCTCACGGCAGTCACCGATTGGCAGGTACCGGCGGACCTGCGCGCGGTCGCCGACGAGTTGGACTTCACTGGCTGCAACTGGTACTACGACCACCCCGTCTTCAGCGCCGGTCGGGAGTGGCGCGTGCCCAGTTTCTTCACCAACACGAACCCCATCGCCGACGAGACCGGCCAGGACTTCACCTCCTGCGCGCTGCAGGCGGCCGTCAGCGGCAAGCCCCTCGTGCTGCGCGAGTGGGGCGCGTGCTGGCCGAGCAAGTTCCGGGGTGTCGGCCTGCTGGAGGCGACGGCGTACGCGGCCCTGCAGGACATCGACGCCATGATCCTGTTCACCTACAACACGCAGCCCGCGGTGCATCGGATCGAGTACTTCGATGTGAGCAGCGACCCTGTCCGCTGGAGTCTCGCCGGCCTAGCCGGGCAGGTGTTCCGCACGCGGGCGCTGGACGCCGCGCGGTCGCGGATCGCCATCGCGCGCACGGACGGCCAGTGCTTCGCCCCGGACACCTCCGCGCCCCTCGCGCTGCTGCGCCTCGGCTGGGTCTCGCGGATGACGCAGGTCTTCTCGAACGAGCCGACGCTCACCGGCTACGATCGCATCCTCAGCCCCACCGAGCGGCCGGAGGGCACGAGCGACGTGGCTGCCTACGTCTCCGACACCGGGCAGATCCGCCGGCTTATCGACGAGGAGCGGCTGGTCCTCGATGCCCCGCGCGTGCAGGCCGTCGCCGGCGCGCTGACGGAGAAGCCCATGCGCACATCGAGCGCCGCGTTCGCCTCAGCCTCGCCCATCGGCGTGATCGCCCTACTCAGCCTTAACGACAAGCCGGTGTCCGAGACGGACGTCCTCCTGCTGAAGATGGTGACCGTCGCCGCGAACACGGGCGAGCAGAAGGGCACGCGCGCAGCGCCGCCCGGTTCGCCGCAGTTCCAGCTCGACGCCTTCGGCGACGCGCCGGTGCTCACGCACGGCAAGCCGAGCGACCAGCCGACAACCATCGACCTCGCCGGCAAGCCGCTGCTGTTCGCCTACCTGGGGAACGGGACGTGGGAGGCCCTGCTCAAGGGCGGCACGTGGTATGTCTGGTGCGACACGCCGGGCGTGCGGTTCTCGCTCCCGCGCCTGGCGGGGGATGTCTCGGTGACCCCCTTCACGGCCGCGGGCGCCGGCGAAGCCAAACGTACGGCGCAACCCTTCGTGTATCCCAAGGGCTGCCTGTTCGTGCGCATCACCGCCGGTTGAGGAGGTCGCGATGCCCCGCTACGCCACCGTTGCCGGCCTTACGCTCGCTCTCGCCGGGGCTTGTGCGGCCGCGCCGGCCCTCGATGTCTACGGCGTCGCGCCTATCACCAAGCTCGCCCGCGATGCCGCTCCCTCCAACGAGTGGACCACGGGGAAGATGGACCTCGACTGCGCACGGAACGAATGGGAGGCCTTCCAGGTCGTGGTTCGCTCTCCCGAAGCCGCCTCCGACCTCGCCATCCAGCTGACCGACCTCCGCGGCCCGGGTGGCGCGACGATTCCCGCAGCCGGGGTGCGTGTCTACAAGGTCGAGTGGGTGGACATCAACGCGCCCTACGAGCCGGACAAGCCCTCGGAGAAGCCCAACCTCCGGCCTGACCCGCTCCCGCCCGTGGACCCGGCCAAGGGCCGCTTCACCGTCGAGCCGGGGAAGAACCTCGTCTTCTGGCTGTCCGTCTCGGTCCCCGAGACCGCACGCTCGGGCATGTACACCGGCGAGGTGCGCATCCTGCAGGGGAGTGCACCGGCGGCCTCCCTGGCGCTGCGCCTCCGCGTGCGCAGCTTCGCGTTGCCGAAGCGCCCGATCTTGCAGAGCATGATCAGCTTCGCGGAGGGGAACATCTACAAGGCGCATGGCTGCAAGACGCCGGAGGACAAGGAGAAGATCATCCGGCTGTACTTCGACGAGTACATCCGCGCCCGGCTTTCGCCGTTCCTCTATGCGCCGGGCACGATGGCCTTCAACCCGCTGCCCGGCGGCGCGATCCGGTGGGAGTTCACGCTGGGCGCCGATGGCAAGCCGACCGGCGAGGCCACGCTGGACTTCACCGGGTTCGACCGCGAGGCCGCGTACTACCTCGATGAGCGCGACGCCTTCAGCGCCTTCAACATCGCGCCCTACATCTGGGGCCGTCGCGAGGTGGAGGGCAAGCAGCAGGTCTTCCTCTACTTCGCCGACTCGAAGGGCACGGCTGTGGAGCGCCTGAACCCGGACGGGTCGGTGAACCCCGTGTTCGACCGGCTGGTGGTGAGCGTGTTCCGGGGGATCGCCGAGCACCTCGCCGCGAAGGGCTGGCTCGACCGGGCGGTCTACTATGTGACCGACGAGCCCTCGGATGAAGACACGCCCGCGCTGATGCAGATCTGCCGGCTCATCCGCGAAGCCGACCCGCGCCTGCGAACCGCGCTAACCTACGACCCGGCCAACCGGCCGCGCCTCGCGGAGCTCGTAGACGGCGGCCGCTCGCTCATCTCCCTCTGGGTCCCTTACTGCACGATGTACCGGGAGGACGTGGCCGCCGAGCAGCGCGCGAAGGGCGCGAAGTACTGGCTGTACGATGTCAGCACCAACTGCCTGATCCCCCACAGCGGACAGCAGAACCGCGCGATGTTCTGGAACGTCTGGCAGCGCAACGCGAACGGCTACCTATACTACCTCTCGACGTGGTGGGGGCGCGATGCCACGCCCTGGGACCGGCCGAGCTTCAAGCTCCCCGAGTACACCTACCAGTACCGCCAGGGCGACGGGTACTTCTTCTACCCGCCGCTGAAGACGTACGACCCGCCGACGCCGATCCTCGACCACGTCGTGCCGACGATCCGCTGGGAACTGATGCGCGAGGGAGCGGAGGACTACGACTACCTGCGGATGCTCGAAGGCCTCGTCGCGCAAGCCGAGAAGCGCAAGCTGCCTGCCGCCGACCGCGGCCGGAAGGCTCTCGACGCGGCTCACGAGCTAGCCGAGTCGCTCTCCGGCGCCGCGACGAGTTACGGTATCCGCGACCTCACCTTTCAGGCGACCGAGGGCTGGACGTTCGGCCTGGAGGAGGGCTGGCTGCACCACCAGGCGGGCAAACGCTCCGACCTGCCCATCGAGGTGAGGACCACGCTATCGGATGGCCGCTACGAGCTGGTGCTGAATGTCTACGACGACACCGACTACGGCGGCAAGCCGTACTCGCACTTCCTGGTCGACGGTCGCCCGTACGCGACGTCGGCCTCCGGCGCGAAGGGGGCCGAAAACGTGGTCGCCGGCGCGGTCGAAGTGCGCGACGGGAAGTGCACGTTCACCATCTCGTCGACCGACGACGGCTCCGGCGTGATCGTCTACCGCGTCGGCCTCAAGCGCCTCGTCGAGGAAACTACTGGCGGCCTCTACGCCGTCCGCGCCCAAGTGGCCGACGCCATCGAGGCACTGCAGGCGGCACTCAGCAAACCGTGAGGAGTGGCAATGAACCCCATCATCGAGAACCTGAGACGACTGAACCGCAAGGAGCGGTTCCATCTCCTGCAGTCGGTCCTCGGCGGGGGATCGCCGGGGAGCGACAGCTTCACGCTATCGGACGAGTTCCGCGAGAACCTGGGCAGAGAGCTCGGGCTGACAGTGCCCTCCGACGCCTTCGCCGCCATGGACTACCAGCTCGACTGGATCTACGTCGCGCTCTACCTGGCCCTCCGCAACCCCGAGGAAGGCGCTCTCGTGCCCAAGCCCGATGGGGACTGGTTCAACAGCAACCAGGAGGATACCGACCTCTTGGTCGCCTTCGAGTGCTCTGACGAGCCCGGCGTCTGCCACCTCGTGCTGGTCGAGGCCAAGTGCGAGACGGGCTGGACGAACAAGCAAGTGCAGTCGAAGCTCTCGCGGCTGCAGCACATCCACGAGGAACTGCAGCTGGCTGAGAACTCCGGGGTCCGCTTCCACTGGGTAGCGACCTCACCTGAACGGTCTGAGGGCCTACGCCCGAAGTGGCCGCCGTGGCTCGACTGGGGCAGCGACGAGGGCGGCGATCACTGGATCAGGATGCCCGTCGGGCCGCACTGCCGGGCCGTGCGCTGCAACGAGCGGGGCAAACCCGACAGGCAGGGCAGCTTCTGGCAGCTCATGCGCGGGTAGGCCGTCGCCCGTCGTGCACTTCGGCGCCTTCTGTCGCCCCTTCGGGGCTTCGGGGAGGTGTGGGGGGCCCTTGTCCGTGGGCTTGCGCCCACGGCTACGCTTCTTCCGCCCCTTCCGGGGCGATACGCCGGCCAACGGCCCCGAAGGGGCCGAAGACGAATAGCCGTGGGCGCAAGCCCACGGACACGGGCGGCCTTCCCTTCTCAAGCCCCGAAGGGGCGGCACGCCGGCCAACGGCCCCGAAGGGGCCGAAGACGAATAGCCGTGGGCGCAAGCCCACGGACACGGGCGGCCTTCCCTTCTCAAGCCCCGAAGGGGCGGCACGCCGGCCAACGGCCCCGAAGGGGCCGAAGACGAATAGCCGTGGGCGCAAGCCCACGGACACGGGCGGCCTTCCCTCAAGCCCCGAAGGGGCGGCACGCCGGCCAACGGCCCCGAAGGGGCCGAGGACGAATAGCCGTGGGCGCAAGCCCACGGACGCGGGCGGCCTTCCCTCAAGCCCCGAAGGGGCGGCACGCCGGCCAACGGCCCCGAAGGGGCCGAGGACGAATAGCCGTGGGCGCAAGCCCACGGACACGGGCGGCCTTCCCTTCTCAAGCCCCGAAGGGGCGGCAGAACCGCTGCCACCACGGGTCAGGGCGCACCGCGCGTCCGTCGGGGAGGTGCCGGTGTCCTCGCCAAGGAAGCAGGTCCCCGCAGCGAGACCTCCGCTACAGAAGGACGAGCCTTGACCATGGGCAGTTACCGTACCGGTTCCGTTGATGCGTACGTGCGCGACCTCTCCGCCAACCTGCCGGCGCCCGGCGGCGGGAGCGGGGCGGCGTTGGCGGGGGCGCTGGGCAACGCGTTGGCGGCGATGGTGGGCAACTTCACCGTGGGCAAGGAGAAGTTCGCGGCGGTCGAGGGTGACGTGCAGCGCATCCTGACGGAGCTGGACGCGCTCCGCGACCGGCTACTGCAGTTGGTGGATGAGGATGTCAACGTCTACTCGCAGGTGAGCGCGGCGTACAAGCTCCCGCGCGAGACCGACGAAGAGAAGGCGGCCCGCAGCGCGGCCATCGAGGAGGCCTGCAAGACGGCGGCGGGCGTGCCAAGGGCGATCGCGGAGTGCTGCGACCAGACCATCGCGCTGGCCGCCGAGTTGTGCGACATCGGCAATCCAAACCTCATCAGCGACGTGGGCTGCGCGGTGAGGCTGGCGGAGGCGGCGCGGCACTGCGCGTGGCTCAATGTCGCGATCAACCTCTCCTCCATCAGGGACGAGGCCTTCAAGGCCGACATGCAGGAGGCCCTGGAGGAGCCGGGAAGGAAGTCCCATCAGTTGGCCGAAACGACCTGGAAGAAGGTCGTTGAGCGAATTCTGTAGGAGTCAGGAGCCAGGAGTCAGGAGCCAGGAGAACGGCCACGAGACAGGGCCCACGCCGCCCGGGCTGGCCGGCGAGAGCTGGACAGTTGCCGCTCTTCTGACTCCTGACTCCTGGCTCCCGACTCCCGCCACTAGGAGGCGACGCTGGTGAGTGCCGAATTGTTGAAGGGCAAGCCGATCGCCGATGGGATCAAGGAGGGGCTGCGCACGGAGCTGGAAGTGCTGAAGCAGCGCGGGGTCGTGCCGAAGCTCGTGGCGATCCTGGTAGGCGACAACGAGGGCGCCAAGCGCTACGCGGGATCCCAGAAGAAGACCGCCGACGAGATGGAGATCCCGTACGAGTTGCGGGAGCTGCCAGCCGAGACGACGCAGGACGAGCTGGCGGACCTCATCAATGGGTTGAACGCCGACAAGAGCGTCACCGGGATCATCCTCCTGACGCCCGTGCCGCCGCACATCAACCAGCGCGCGATGCAGGCGGCGATTCTACCGGTGAAGGACGTGGACGGCGTCAGCCCGGCCAATGCCGGGGCGGTCGTCCAGGGCGACCGCCGCCTGGCGCCCTGCACCGCGCAGAGCGTGCTCGCGCTGGCCGAGGCCTCGGGGCGGGAACTGTACGGCGCCGAGGTCGTGGTAGTCGGACACTCGGAGATCGTGGGCAAGCCGGTCGCGCTGCTGTTCCTCGACCTGTTCGCCACGGTCACCGTGTGTCACATCGGCACCAAGGACACCCCGTCTCACACGCGCAACGCGGACATCCTGGTCTCCGCGACAGGCGTGGCCGGCCTGATCAAGCCGGACTGGATCAAGCCCGGGGCCCTCGTGATCGACGTCGGCGCGCCGAACCCCGACGTGGCGGAGGGCGCGGCGGAGGTCGCGGGCATCCTGACGCCGGTGCCCGGCGGAGTCGGGCCGCTGACCGCCACCATGCTCATGAAAAACACTGTGGAATCTGCCAAGATGCAAGCAGGTGGTTGCTGCTGCGGCGGCGAATAGAGAGGTGTCGGAGCAGACGCTCCGACGTACATGCCCCTGAAAGCGCCGGGTCCGGTGAAAGTGGTTCCCCTCTGAAGCCGGCCCGGCGCTTACTGATTCCTACCCCCCTGCCCCCCTTCCTTCAGAAGGGGGGAACGACGAACGACAACGCACAACGCAAGGCGTTCCCCCCTTCTGAAGGAAGGGGGGCAGGGGGGTAGGTCATCCTCCCGTGTACTCCTCCCCCGGGAAGCTCGGCCCGCGCGCCGGGCCGGGCGCGGCGTCCTGTGGAAGGCTGGCCTCGATCTCGGGGATGTCGAACTGGCGGTCGTACATCTCCTTGTAGAGCCCGTTCAGCGCCATGAGTTCGGTGTGGGTGCCGCGCTCGACGATGCTGCCATCCTCCAGCACCAGGATCTGGTCGGCATTGACGATCGTGGAGAGCCGGTGCGCGATGACGAAGGTCGTCCGCCCACGCACGAGGCGGTTGATGGCCGCCTGGATGATCCGCTCGGCTTCCGTGTCCACGGAGCTCGTCGCCTCGTCGAGAACCAGGATGCGCGGATCGGCGAGGAGTGCACGGGCGATGGCGAGGCGCTGCTTCTGGCCGCCGGAGAGCTTCACCCCGCGCTCGCCGATGTGCGTGTCGTAGCCGTTCGGGAGGTCCTCGGTGATGAACTCGTGTGCATGGGCGGCGATGGCGGCCTGCTGCACCTCCTCATCGGTGGCGGTCAGCCGGCCGTAGCGGATGTTCTCACGGACGGTGTCGTCGAACAGGAACGTATCCTGGAGCACGAGGGCGATCTGGTTGCGCAGCGAGGCGACGGTGACCTTGCACAGGTCGCGCCCGTCCACGCGGACGACGCCCTCCAGGGGGTCGTAGAAGCGCGGGATCAGGTTCGCGATGCTCGTCTTCCCGGCACCCGAGCGACCGACGAGGGCGACCGTCTGGCCGGGGCTCGCCGTCAGGCTGACCCCGCTCAGGACGATCTCCCCGGTGTGGTAGCGGAAGCTCACGTTCTCGAACTCGACCCGGCCCTCGATTCGGCCGAGTTCCTGGGCGCCGGGGGCGTCGGTGATCTCCGGCTTCGTATCGGTGATCTCGAAGATGCGGGCCAGGGCCGCCAGCGCCTGGTTGATCGTGTTGTGCACCTGCAGCAGGCTGCGCACCGGTCCGTAGAGGCCTTGCAGCCAGCCGAAGAACGCCACCAGCGTGCCGATCGTCGCCCCGTGCTGATGGCCGTGCACGAGGTTGGCCCCGTACCAGATGATCGCCACGAAGCTGAAGGATGTCAGGAAGGCCATCGCCGGGAAGAACGTGGACCACATCCAGACGCCCTTCGCGTAGGCCTTGAAGTACCCGAAGCTCGCCCGGTCGAACAGCTCCTCCTCATGCTTCTCTCTCGCGAAGGCCTGCACGACGCGGATCCCCGAGATGTTCTCCTGCAGGTGGGCGTTGATCTCCCCCAGCTCCTCGCGCACCTTCTGGTAGTAGGGGCGCACCTTGCGCGCGAAGAGGACGATCGCGATCGCGAAGAACGGCAGCGGAATCAGGGAAATGAGCGCGAGCTGCCAGAGCATCACGGTGATGAAGATGATGAGCCCGATCAACCGGCAAGTATCGCTGACGAGCGTGTCCGTGCCGTGGGCCACCATGTTCTCGACGGCCCCCACGTCATTGCTCAGCCGCGACATGATGTCGCCGGTCGAGTGCGACTCGAAGTAGCCCAGGCTCAGGCTCTGTAGGTGTCGATGCACATCTCGCCGCAGGTCGTAGACCATCCGCTGCGCCAGGATGTGCATCGTGGCCGTGCGGATCGCCGAGAAGACGGCGTCGCCGAGGAAGCAGCCGATCAGCGCCGCCACGAGCGTGCCGAGCAGCTCCATCCGCCCGTCCCCGAGCACATCATCGATGACATGCTTCATCAGCAGCGGCGGCAGCAGGCCCAGGCCGACGCTCAACAGCATCGACCCCATCCCCAGAAGCACGCGCGGCCAGTACGGCAGCAACGACCGGTAGAACCACCCGATCATCCGCCGGTCGCCGATGCGCTTGCGAAGTGCGAGTTCGTCTTCCTTCGACGGGCCACGCCCGCGGGTACTCATGGGAGGGTGTCGCAACGAGTCACCACGCTCCCGACTTGGGATGATGAGGCCATCTACGTGTTGTCACGGCCAAGTGGGGGCTCATGCCGCCCGAGAACAAGGGCACGAGCAACCGCTACGTCAAGAGGCTGCCATGGCGCACAGCGCTCGCGACCGACGCTCAAGGATAGTCCATACGCCTCACCTTGGCAATAGCATGTCTGATGGAGGTGCGGCCACCGAGAAGAGGTAGCGCGCTCCGCGGGAGGAGCCGCCGCCGGCCGTCGGGAATCAGGGCGCGTGAAATCCCCTCCGCCGGAGCACGGTCCTCCTGCGCCGCGCCGTTGGCGTCGGTGGGTCGGCTGGCTGTTCCTGCTCTGCGTCGTGGGCGCTTCCGCATGGGTTGCCGTGCGCCTGGGGCCAAACATCCCCATCTACCTGCGGAACCTGCGCGTCCGTGCCGTAGTGTCGGGGGCGGATGTAACGGACTTCGGCGGCCGCCTACTGATCGTTGCGCCTCACCCCGACGACGAGACCCTCGGCTGTGCCGGCCTCATTCAGCAGGCGCAGGCGAGCGGGGTCGAAGTCTTCGTCGTCCTCATGACCAACGGCGACGGCTACCAGTACGAGCGCACGCTGATGGTGGCCCAGGATGTCCTCCGGGGCACGTCCAAGGAGCACCTTGCCCTCGGGGCGCGTCGCCGCAACGAGAGCCTCCGGGCGCTGGCGGAGTTGGGGGTGCCGGCCGACCACGTCATCTCGCTGGGCTACCCCGACGGCGGCGTCCACGCCATGTGGCAGCCGCCGCACTGGTCCCCCGTCCAGCCGTTCCGCTCCCCGCACAGCCGCAGGGACCACAACCCATACCCCACCAGCCTCAGCCCCGCCGCGCCCTACTGCGGCGCGCAGGTGGCCCGTGACCTCCTGCGCGTGATCGAGACGCGGCGGCCGACGGCCATCTTCACGACCGCGCCCTTCGATGTGCATCGGGACCACTGGGCGACGTACGGCTTCGTGCGGCTGGCGGCGGAGTGGATGAAGCGCCGCGACGCAGCGGACATCCCGGTCTACGGCTTCCTGGTCCACCGCCACGACTGGCCCGCGCCGCAGGGCTACCACCCTCGCGATCTGCTCGAGCCGCCCGCCGCGTGGCTGCACATCCCCCTGCTCACCTGGCTCAGGGCGGACCTCACGCCCGAGCAAGTCCAGACGAAGGACCATTGCCTCTGGCGCCATCGTTCCCAGAATGCCGGCCGCAGCGCGGAGCTGCTGGCCTTCGTGCGACGCGACGAGCTGTTCAGCCGCCTGGACACGGCATCGCCGACCGATGACGAGGTCAGCATCCCGGACCCTACGGGCGACCTGCCGCCGGACCACCTGCTGCCCGAAGAGGACATTGCGGAGCTGACCGTTACCCGCGCGCCCTCGGGTCTCGCGGTGAGTCTGCGCCTCGCCGCGCGGCCCAGCTGCGAGCTGACCTACTGCGTGATCTGGCATGGGCTGGACGGGGACCAGCCGTGGGCGCGCAGCGTAGAGTGGGGGAGGGGCGGCGGACGCCTGCTCCAGACCTCGGCGGGCGGCACGCTCAGCACGACGCCCCTCGACGTGAAGCTGACGGACCGCGCGCTCACCTGGAACGTACCCCCGGGGGCCATGCCCGGCGGCCCCACCCTCCTCGAAGCGTACTCCCAACGCGGGCAGCACTATCTGAACCACACGTGCACTGTCGTCGCCGATCTCGGTGAGGAGACCAGCGTGCCGCCCTCGGCCCGGTGAGGTGCTCCTCTCACTTCGTCAGGCGTCACGCCGCCGGGTCAGCTCCTCCATCATCTCGGTCTACAGCGGCTGGATTTCGAGCAGCCCCTGCCACTGGTGGCGCAGCAGCTCCTCCAGTCGCGTGTTCAGCCCGCGGACCTCTAACTCGGCCTTCAGGTTGACCTGGTAATCCTGTTCGGCTCGCAGGCGGTCCTTGGCCTCCTGGCGGTTCTGGCTCATCATGATGATCGGCGCCTGGACGGCTGCCAGGCAGGAGAGGCACAGGTTTGGCAGGATGAAGGGATACGGGTCGAAGGGCTTGCGCATGAGCCCAATCGAGTTGGTGGCGATCCAGATCAGCAGGATGGCCCCGAACGTGATGATGAAGGGCCAACTGCCGCCGAACTCCGCCACCCGGTCCGCGACCCTCTGGCCCGCGGTCAGCTTGTCGGCGAACGTGCGGTTGACGTTGGTTGAGATGACCTCCTGTTGTTCGAGGCTCTTGACGACCGCCATCTCCGCCGCGGACAGGCCGCCGACTTCCTCCGCGACCAACTGCCTCACTCGCTGCATCCGGTAGAGGTTCACATCCGTCAGGCACACATAGCCGTCGTCGGCCAGCGACGGATGCTCCTTCCGCATCATCTCCGCCACCGCATCGCGCACCAGTCGCATGGGCAACACTTCGGACATCGGCTTCAGTTCCTCACAGATCTGGCACTGCGCGGTCTTCGACGAGTCAGGGCTCATGGTGGTCACCTCCGTGGCGCGCTGCCATCTGCGCCGCGCGCCTGGGCGAATCCTGTGTGCTGCGCAGTTCGGGGAGGGGCCGAATGCGAAGCATCCAGCCCGGTGTTCCTAACGACGGGCCGGATGCTTCGCATTCGGCCCCTCCACGGCAATGCAGTCTTGACAGGCGCAGCCCGGGAACTGTATAGTAGTTTAGCATGTTCTAAACAGATGAACTACCATGAACCGAACCATCTTCGACCTACAGGCCCACACCTGCAAGTGCCTTTCGCATCCGAAGCGACTCGAGATCCTCTACGAACTCGAAGCGGGCGGGAAGTCCTTTGCGGAGCTGCAACACGCTACCGGGCTGTCGAAGGCCAACCTGTCGCAGCACCTGGGGATCATGCGCGACCGAGGCATGGTCGTGGCGCGTCGGGACGGACAGCACCTGTACTTCTCAGTGGCGAACCCCAAGATCAGCCAGGCGTGCGGACTGATGCGGGAGGTCCTGCACGAGCACATTGCCGCTCAGCAGAAGCTGGGGGGCTTCGCCCGATAGCGGGCGGCCGTTCCGTTCTTCATGTTTGGTTGTCAATTTGTTTCTAAACTACTATACAGAGGTGATTCGCATGAGTTCGGGCCTTGAGACTTCAGGGAGACCGACAACACCCAGCAGACGCCGGACGGGACGAGAATGGCACCACTACTCGAATTGGTTGTGGGTGATCATGGTTGCGGTCATCGTCGGGGGTTCCTTCTACCCGCTGCTCGGGCTCGCGGTGGCGGTCTGCTTCGCAGCGGCCATCCTGAGCGCGCCGTTCCTCGGTCGGAAATGGTGCGGTGTCTGGTGCCCGCGCGGCAACTTCTGGGATCGCATCATGAGCAAGGTCATCCGCAAGCCGAAGATGCCCGCGTGGGCCAAGAGCCCGGCCGTGCGCGTGGGCGTGCTGGTCGTGCTGATGGGCGCGATGACGACGCAACTCGTGTTCGCCTGGGGTAGTTGGGAGGCGGTGGGTCGTGTGTTTGTGGTTCTATTGACAGTAACCACCGCGATCGGCGTGTTCATGGCGCTGACTGGCCACCCGCGGGCCTGGTGCAAGGTCTGCCCGGCCGGCACCATGGCCTACTGGCTGGGCCGCGGCAAGGGCCAGCAGCTGCAGCTCGACGCGCCCGCGTGCAAGGACTGCGCCGCCTGCGGGACCGTGTGCCCGATGGACCTCACGCCACATGAGATGGCCGCTGCCGCCGGCCCCACCCACGCGGACTGCCTGAAGTGCAGCCAGTGCGTGAACCGCTGTCCCGTTGACGCGCTCTGTCTCGTATCCGTCGCGAAGACCGATTCCGCCGCCGAGGAGGGCAAAGCAGCATGAACAAGGGTCTCGTCGGCGCACTCGTCCTGCTCAGCCTGTTGTCTGCCGTTGCCGCGCACGCCACGCCGTGGTTCACCCAGGACCCTCGCACGCTCCCGGAGGGCATGTGGCGCGTCGAGGAGCACTTCATGTACTCTGGGATTGATTCGGGTCTTGCGAATGGTGACACGGCGCCTCTGCCCGGCGGTGTGACGGATGCGTCTGCGCTCACCCTTCACACCCGCGTCCGCTATGGCGCGCGCGATGACCTCACCGTCTTCATCGACTTGCCCTGGGTGCAGAAGCGAGTGCAGTCGCCTGCCGGTTCGCTCGACAACGACGGCCTCGGCGACATCCTCCTGCTGGGGAAGTACAAGTACCATGAGGACAAGGAGGCCGGGAAGCGCCGCGCGATCGCCGGCTTCGTGAAGCTCGATACCGGCGACCATGAGGGCGTGCCTCCGCTCCTCGCGGCCGGCAGCGGCCAGAACGACTATGGCCTCATCCACCTGTGGGAGTGGCGCCAGGGCGCCTCGACCACGTGGTACGGGAACCTCGGCTATGTCTTCCGCGACACTCGCTCCGACACGGGCGTGAATCCCGGTGACTGGACCCTCTTCAACCTCGCCGTCGAACGCAAGGTGGGCGACAAGCCCCTGAGTCTCATCTGCGAGCTCAACGGCCGCCACGAGGCTCCCTCGCACCAGGCCGGCCTGTCGGTCCCCAACACGGGCTCCACCATCATCTCACTCAGCCCGGGCCTGCAGTACGTGGACAAGAAGCCCAAGGGCCGCTCCATCACCTGGGAAGCCGGCGTGCAAGTCCCGATCGTCAAGGAGGGCGGGCTGCCCGCCCTGCCCGACTACACCGTCTACGCCGGCGGGTACGCGATCTTCTAGCCCTTGCTGAAGGACACCTCGCCAGGCCGCCCGAACCACCCTCCGGAGCGCCGTGCCGCCCGACGCGCTCCGGAGGGTGTCCCCATGCGCTTCTCCCGCCGGGAGTTCGTCAAGGCGACCACCATCGGCGTCGGGGTCCAGGCGATGCTGGGTCGCCTCCTCGCGCAGGCCGCCGGCCCGGCGAGGAACATCGTCTTCATCATGACCGACCAGCAGCCGATCAGCACACTCGGCTGCTACGGGAATCCCCTCGACCCGACGCCGAACCTGGACCGCCTGGCCGCGACGGGTGTGCGGTTCACCAACTTCTACCTCGGTGGCTTCCCCTGCAGCCCCTCGCGCGCGTGCATGTTCACCGGACGCTACCCGCACGGGCACGGCGTCAACACCAACGACGTGCCCCTAGCCGCCGACATCCCCTCGATGGGCAGCCTCCTGGAAGCAGCCGGTGACGACACGGGCTACTTCGGGAAGTGGCACCTCGGCGGCAACATGTACCGCGACCTCAAGGGCCAGGGCCCGGCGAACGGCAACTGGTACCACAAGCGAGTGGACGATCCAGGCGACTACAAGTACGAGCGAGTCGAGGGCGGCGTGGGCGAGGACGCGCCCCAGCTTGGCTTCGAGATGTGGGTCGGCGGCTGGAAGCAGTACCACGAGTACCTGCGCAAGGTCGGCCTGGGGGACCTGCTGGACAAGAACCCCAACGTCGGCAACCACAATGACTTCCCCAGCGGGCCCGACTCCACCCACGCCTACTCGCAGCTCCCCGAAGAGCACCACATGGAGGCCTTCTTCGCGCAGGAGGCGGAGGCGTTCATCCGCTCGCGTCGGGGCAACGACCGCCCGTTCAGCCTCGTGCTGTCGTTCTTCGGCCCCCACCTCCCGGTCGCGCCGCCCCGGCCGTGGGACGAGCGGTACACCCTCGATCAGTGCCCCTTGCCCGCGAACCACGTGGACGACCTCAAGGGCAAGCCGATCCGCCAGCGCACGAACAAGCAGTGCTACGTCCTGGATCAGTGGACCGACGATCAGTTCCGGGACTACATCCGCCGCTACTACGGCTACTGCGCGTACATCGACCGCCAGATCGGCCGCGTGCTGGACGCCCTGACCGAGTGCGGCTTCGACGACAACACGATTCTCATCTTCACCTCCGACCACGGCGACATGGTGGGCGCGCATGGCATGATCTACAAGCTCTGCGCCTGCTGCTACGAGGAGCTCTGGAACGTGCCCTTCCTCATGCGCGTTCCCGGCGTCACGCGCCCCGGCACGGAGACTGAGTCCCTCGGCAGCAACGTGGACATCATGCCCACGCTGCTCGACCTGCTCGGCCTGCCGAAGGACGAGGGCATGCACGGCGTGAGCCTCGCGCCCGTGCTCCGCGACCCCGCGACCTCCGTCCGCGATCGCGTCTTCGCTCACTGGTGCGGGCAGTCGCACCTCACCTTCGACGGCCGCTGGAAATACGCGCTCCACTGGAAGCCGCGCGACATCGACGAGCTGTACGACCTGCAGGCCGATCCCGGCGAGCTGCGCAACCTCGCGCTCGACCCGGACCATGCCGGCCGCGTGAAGCAGTCGCAGGACGTGCTCCTCCAGTGGCTGCGCGACACGCAGCACCCCTACGCGGCCACTATCGAGCAGCAGGCGCAGAAGATTGTCGAGGCGCGCGTCATCGACGCCGAGCCCGAGGTCGCGCAGTTCACGTACGTCGGCGGCAGTGAGTTCGAGATGGAGATCGTCTGGCACGTGCGCGACGACATGCCGCAGGAAGGCAAGTTCTGGGCGTTCACCCAGTTCTGCAACCGGCAGTTCGCCACCGACGGCGATATCGTCTTCCGCTTCACGCCGTGGCCCGATCCGCCCGTGACCGAGTGGCGCGCCGGCCAGGACTACCGGGTAGGCCCCGTGAAGGTCCGGGTGCCGGTCCATGCCGGCGCCGGCACGTATCAGGTCCGCAGCGGCCTGTGGGACCCCGAGCAGAAGAAGGGCCCGGGAATCCTGCTGCACGGTGAGGGCAACGCCAAGGTGATGGGCGACCTCATCATCAAGAAGGACGGCGACACGATCACGGACATCGCCTACCAGGCGAATGGGTAGACATCGCTCTGACGGCGGATGCCGGCTGGAAGCCCGCGCTCCCAGCAGCTGTCTTTGTTGTCAAGCGGCGGACGCCAGGGGCGGGTCCCAGGGTCGGCCGGTACGCACGATCATGTTCAGAATGCACAGC
>Ga0194113_10003839_pt1 | contig 19940 bp, 17 predicted proteins | sample TA2MahC200mmetaG_FD_146193 | JGI IMG/M metagenome (GOLD analysis project Ga0194113, IMG submission 146193) | Freshwater microbial communities from Lake Tanganyika, Tanzania - TA2015017 Mahale Deep Cast 200m | ecosystem: Environmental > Aquatic > Freshwater > Lake | place: Tanzania: Lake... | reverse complement strand
TTGCAATCAAGACGCAGCCATGATTTGGTTTATCATTGAGATTGATTCCGATTCCCCGAATCGAAATCAATCTCAGCGCATAGTGACTTGCCAGAAGAAGGTGTCGGTTTTTAATTTGAAAAATAAACAGTCGCAGGCATACAACACAGGAGGTGACAGGGATGTTCATCTACCTGAACGGTAAAAGTGAAGATATAGAAGAAAACATGAGTATCTCAAAGCTTCTTGAAAGGAAAAAGATTAGGCAAGAGGTAGTCACAGTAGAGCATAACGGTCAAATAATCGACAGGGGGAAGTTCAAAGATACTCTTCTGAATGAAGGGGACGGGCTTGAACTCGTTTATTACATGGGAGGAGGAATCGGAAGTCGAAAGGAAAAAGAAGATAATTTCCGTTAAATCCTTCCTACTTCCGACTTCCGTGAGGAGGGACATCATGGCTAAGTTAGTAAACAATATATTAGAACTAATAGGCGATACTCCTATGGTCAGGTTTAACAAAATCGTCAAACCGGGTATGGCGGAGATTCTTGGAAAGCTGGAATCCTTTAATCCCGGTGGAAGCGTGAAGGACAGGATAGGCCTCTCCATGGTTGAGGACGCCGAAAGAAAAGGGCTTTTGAAAGAAGGAACGACCATTATAGAGCCTACAAGCGGAAACACCGGAATCGGGCTTGCGATGGTAGCGGCGGTGAAGGGATATAAATGCATAATTGTTATGCCTGAGACGATGAGCCTTGAGAGGATATACATATTGAGCTCGTTCGGCGCTGAAATCGTGCTTTCCCCAGGTATTGAGGGGATGCAGGGCGCAATAAAGAAAGCTGAAGAACTGCTTCAGAAGATTGAAAACAGTTTTATGCCGCAGCAATTTAAAAATCCCGCAAACCCAAAGATACATGAAGAGACCACTGCAAGGGAGATATTGGAGGTAACCAATGGTCAGTTCGACGCCTTTGTAGCCGGTGTAGGGACTGGTGGGACAATTACCGGTGTAGGTGAAGTCTTGAAAAAGACGAATCCAAAGATAAGGATAGTCGCTGTAGAACCTAAAACGAGCGCTGTGCTTTCAGGTGGAGAACAAGGCCCTCACAAGATTCAGGGGATAGGGGCGGGTTTTATCCCTGATGTCTTAAACCTGGAGGTCATAGACCAGGTTATCCAGGTGGATGATAACGATGCCTTCAGAACCTCAAAACTGCTCGCTAAAGAAGAAGGCCTCTTTGTAGGAATATCATCAGGCGCAGCCGCATGGGCTGCCATGAAAGTGGCCGAGGAACTGGGCGAGGGAAAAACAGTCGTCTGTATTCTGCCGGATACAGGTGAGAGGTACTTTTCTATGGAACAATATTTTGAGTGACGGCAAGAGGGCAAAAGGGCAAGGGGGCAAGAGTCGTCGTAGGCGTTTAACCGTTTTTCCATTTAGCCGTCTTGCCGTTTAGCCAATTAGCCACTCGTCGCTCGTCTAATTCCGCAAATTTGCGCTCTAATCAATAGGGAGGATAAAAAGATGTTCAGATTGCCCGAAGAAGTAGTCAAATCCATAGGGGATTTCAAAAATGCGTTGGCGGATTTCAAAGATGGGTGTATGAGTCCCGACCGTTTCAGGGGAATTCGCGTTCCTTGGGGGCTATATTCCCAGAGGGGTGGAAATATATTCATGGCTCGTGTGAGGATACCAGCCGGTGTAGTAAACTCAGAGCAGCTCAAGGCCCTGGCTGATTGTTCACAAAAATACGGAAATGGCGTGTTGCATGTTACCACGCGTCAAGATATACAAATCCACGATGTAAAGGCTGAAGATACAGAAAATATTATAGAATATCTGAAAGAGTTCGACCTTTCCCCAAGAGGCGGAGGTGGAAACACCGTCAGAAACATAACCTCCTGCCCCTTTGCCGGGATATGCTCAAAAGAAGCTTTCGATGTCAGGGGTTACGCCATCTCCTTGACGGAAATCCTCCTAAGGGACCCTGATTCCTACCGGCTCCCACGTAAATACAAGATAGCTTTCTCAGGTTGCAGTGAGGATTGCGCCCTGGCTACTTTAGCCGATGTGGGATTTATCGCTAAAGAAAATGGATTTTCAGTATATGCAGGCGGTGGAATGGGAGCGCACTCAAGAGTAGGACAACTGCTTGAGGAGTTTATCCGCCCTCAAAATGTGGGATATGTGGCTGAAGCGGTAAAAAAAGTGTTCTTCAAACATGGCGAGAGGAGAAATAAACACCGTGCTCGATTGAGATTCCTCGTGGAGAAGTTCGGATTTGAGGAGTTTAAGAATCTGTATAAAGGGGAATTAGAGGAACTGAAAGATACCTCTTATATAGCTTTAAGAAAGGTAGATTTCGGAATTGGGATTTCGGAATTGGGATTTCGGATTTCGGAATGTGACCACGAAATACACGAAAGGACTCGAAATACACGAAAGGACTCGGATGAAGAGTTCGAGATTTTCAAAGCCTACAATGTATTGCCTCAGAAACAGGAAGGATATTTCATAGTGGGCATCAGGCTGCCCCTTGGCGATATCCAGGCGGAAAAACTCATCAAGCTCGCTGAAATCGCTGATGAGTTAGAGTCTACTGAGTTCCGAACATCTCAAGACCAGAACATTTACCTCTGTAACGTAAAAAGTAACTCGGTTTACCCCTTATACGAAAAGTTGAAGGAACTGGAACTCGCTTCTCCTTACATCTCCACCGTTTTTGACCCTGTGGCCTGTCAAGGCGCATCTACCTGTAATTTAGGACTTTGCGACTCCAAAGCATTAGCTCATGATTTAATCGAATTTTTGGAGAAAGACGGACTCAATCCAGAATTTCTTAATGGTTTCAATATAAGGATAAATGGCTGTCCGAACGCATGCGGTCAACATCCCACAGGAGTAATAGGACTGCACGGGCTTGTGCGCAAGGTGGGAATGAGACCAGTGCCTTTCTATAAAATTTTGCTTGGAGGAAGGGTGGAAGAGGGTAAAACTAAACTTGCGCAAGAGGTGGGAATTGTTCCAGCAAGAAACGTCCCTTATCTATTGAAGGATTTTTTAAAGGCATCTCAAGGGAAAGTCAGGACATCGGATTGTCGATTGTCGATTGTTGATTGTCGATTGAAGAAAATTTCTTCTCAATCATCAATCAACAATCATCAATCATCAATCCAAAATGGCGGATATGATGACGTTTACGATTATTTAGAGAAAGAAGGAAAAAGCTTGATGGAACAACTCGTCGAAAGATTTGCGTATGTGCCGCCTTACGAGGAGAATATCCATAAGGCGAAGCCGTTGGTGAGCGAAGTGAACCATAAGCCGAAGGCGTTGGTGAGCGAAGCGAACATATTCTATCATGATTTCGGAAAAGAGGAAGATTTCACTCTGGCTGGAATAGGTCCCGGTGAGTGCGGTGCAGGGGTATTAGACCTAATCAAGGCGGATTTGGAGGATGCCCAGATTAAGCTTAACTTGCTTGGCAGAAGCCTCGCACTCCCTGAAGAGCAAAATTATGACGTTTCTCTTTTGTCAGAGGTTTTGTACCTCTCGGCGAGAGCATTGCTGGTCGTTAGAGGTATTGAGCCCAAAAGTCCTGAAGATGCTGTTGACTCCTTCAAAAAAGAGTTCATCCACACCAACATCGCCTCCAAAAGGTTTAAGGATTTAAAGGAGAGAATCCTTTCCCTCAAAGAGGTGAAAGAAGCCAAAGAAAAGGAGAAGCTTTTCACTTATGCTAAAGAATTTCATCAGGAGGTAAAAGATATTTACTCCTCCATGGATTCAAGTTTCAACTTCCCCAAGAAAGTCGTGCAAGAAAAGGAAGAAGAGGAGAGTCCGAAAGTTTTAGATTTGAAGGGAACACCCTGTCCCATAAATTATGTGAAGGTGAAGCTCTTCCTTGAAAACCTCGCGCCAGGCTCCATACTGAATGTATATTTAGACGAAGGAGAACCTATAAGCAACGTCCCAAAAAGCCTGGAGAACGACGGACACAAGATTCTTAAGATAGAGAAGGTAGGGGAATCTTATAGAGTAAGAGTGGAGAAAGGAGGAAAAGGATGAGAAACGGTGGTTTCATACCAAAGCAAAAAAAGAAAAGTTCCATCATAAGAAACAACAAGGAATTTTTCATAAAAGGATTAAAATGCCGGGAGTGTTCGAGAACATATCCGCATCAGCCTCTTTATGTGTGCGAGTGGTGCTTTGGACCTCTGGAAGTCGAGTACGATTATGAGAATATAAAAAAATCCTTCACCAAAGAGTCTTTGAAGGGAAGAGATTACAATATGTATCGCTACAGAGAACTTCTTCCTCTGAAGGATGTTCCAATAGTCGGTCTTAATACTGGTTTCACGCCGCTTATCAGGGCAAAGAATTTAGAGAAAGTTTTAGGTGTTAAGGAACTCTACATAAAAGACGATTCTGTGAATCATCCGACGCTCTCCTTCAAGGACAGAGTGGTATCCGTGGCTATTTCTAAGGCGAAGGAGTTCGGGTTTGACACAGTCGCCTGCGCATCAACCGGCAACCTTGCGAATTCCGTGGCCTCGCAATCTGCCGCCGCGAATTTGAGGAGGTTCATCTTCATACCAGCCGATTTAGAGTTTGGAAAAATCGTCGGCACTTTGATATACAACCCTATCTTAGTGGGCGTTGAAGGGAACTACGACCAGGTGAATAGGTTATGCACGGAGATAGCCTCAAAATACGGCTGGGGATTTGTAAATATAAATTTGCGACCATTTTACGCCGAAGGGTCCAAAACTTATGGATACGAAATCGCTGAACAACTCGCCTGGAAACTCCCAAAACACGTAATCGTCCCAGTCGCAGGCGCCTCGTTAATTTGCAAGATTTGGAAGGCTTTCAAGGAATTGAATATTCTCGGATTTGTGGAGAAGGTGGGGACAAAAATTTATGCTGCTCAAGCTGAAGGATGTTGTCCCGTAGTAGAGGCGATAAAAGAAGGTCGAGAGATAATAAGACCGCAAAAGCCTGATACTATCGCTAAATCCCTCGCTATTGGAAATCCCGCAGACGGAGTCTACGCCGTCAGGATTATGAAAGAGTCAGGCGGGACCGGAGAGGCCGTCTCCGATGAAGAGATAATTGAGGCTATAAAGCTTTTAGCTTCTAACGAGGGGATATTTACGGAAACGGCGGGCGGAGTTACCCTGGGTGTCACCAGGAAGCTCATCGAAAACGGGGTTATTCCAAAAGACGAAAGCATCCTCATAAGTATCACAGGGAATGGCCTTAAAACCCAGGAACCGTTGATAGGGAAAATTGGTGAGTTTATAAAGATTAAACCCAACATAGATTCATTTGAGGAAATAGTTGGTGTGAGTTAGCCGTGGATTGTCCCGCAAATTTATGGATTGATGATTGTTGATTGATGCTTGATGCTTGAAATACAATCAACAATCATCAATCGACAATCGACAATCAAAAAGGAGGAGCACTGAAAATGATTAAAGTAAGAATTCCAACACCATTGCAGAAGATAACCAAGGGAAAACAGGTGGTGGAGTTGGAAATAAGCAATATAAGCTTGAAAGAGTTCATAGAGAAACTTGAAGAAGAATTTCCGGGTATAAAGGAAAGGCTACTTTCAGAGGATGGCGCTCTGAGAAGATTCATAAACTTTTATGTCAACGATGAAGACATCAGGTTTCTGGATGATGAAAACACAATTTTGAAAGATGGAGATGTGCTATCAATCATCCCCGCTATTGCCGGAGGCGCGTTAGAGTTTAGCGACGACCAAATTGAAAGATACTCAAGGCAGATAATTCTATCAGAAGTTGGAGGGAAAGGGCAGAAGAAGCTACTTTCCGCCCGCGTCCTTATAGTAGGCGCGGGCGGACTTGGCTCGCCTGTGGCTTTGTATTTAGCAAGCGCCGGCGTGGGAACGTTAGGAATTGTGGATTCTGACAAAGTGGAGCTTAACAACCTACAAAGACAAATAATTCACCGAACCGGCACTGTGGGATTTCCGAAAACCGAATCGGCTGAAAAAACATTGAGAGAACTCAACCCTGATGTTAAAATTATAACATACAATTTAAGAAGTGACTCCCAAAACGCTCTTGATATAATTAAGGATTATGACATCGTTGTTGATGGGTCGGACAACTTTCCCACGAGATATCTGATAAACGACGCCTGCGTTTTCCTTGATAAGCCATTATCCCATGGAGCAATACTCCGGTTTGACGGACAGATATTCACGATAGTTCCTCATCAGACTCCCTGTTACAGATGTTTCTTTGAATCACCTCCACCCCCAGGATTTGTCCCTTCATGTCAGGAGGCGGGAATTTTGGGCGCGGTGGCAGGGATAATTGGGACATTGCAGGCGAACGAAGTTTTGAAATTAATCATGGGGATTGGAAATCCACTTTTAGGAAGGATTCTAATTTTTGACGCTCTTAATACGGAGTTCAGAGAGGTGAAGATTCCTAAAAACCCGGAGTGTCCTGTATGTGGGGAAAAACCCACTATAACGGAACTTATAGACTATGAAGAATTCTGCAATATGAAACGTGATAAGTGATGAGTGGGTAATGGATTGATGATTGTTGATTGATGATTGTCAATTGAAAAACTACCAATCAACAATCATCAATCGACAATCGACAATCCACTCATCATTCATCATACACACTAAGTCGCGAAGAGCCTATAAAAGGAGGTTTAAATATGGCAAGGGAGTTTGTGCATTTGATATTCCCACAGAATCTGATAAAAGAGCCAGTAATCTATACGGCAGCCCAAAAGTTCGACATCATCCCTAACATAAGGCGTGCGAATGTAACTCAAACTATAGGGGAAGTAACATTGGAACTAAGCGGAGAAAATGAGAATCTAAATAAGGCGAAGGAGTATCTTGAAAGCATGGGTGTAAAAGTTGAACCTTTGCCTGGGGACATAATAGATGGATAAAGGAGGAGGTAGGAGGGCAAGAGGGTGGGATAGCAATGCCCTCTTGCCCACTTGCCCCTTTGCCTCCTCGCCCTTTCTTCTTCCTCAATGGAGGTAACCAAACTTTTCTTTAACGGAAATGTACTTTTGTCAAGTCTCCACCATAAGTAATTACTTAGGAAATCCAGAAATGATACGGGTTTAGAAAATGGAATTGAACGACTAAGTGTCAGAAACCTGCATAAATAAAGGGATAAAATTAATTCAACATTTCCGTTAAGAAAGAAAAATTTAATCAAAAGAAATAATTGGAATGTAATAACTTGACTTTGGTAAATAGAACCAAAATTGTCAATGGGAATGGCAAGGAGGCAAGGGGGCTAAACGGCAAGGAGGCAAGAGGGCGCGGCATTCGGAAGGCGGAATTAAAGCAAACAAGTCCTCCATTCCGAAAGCCGAAATCCCAATTCCGAACCATCTTGCCATCTTGCCCCTCGCCGAAAGTCGCCAGTCCTAATTGGGGAGAGGATGTCGGCATCTTTGTCCAATTTACCAAAGTCAAAATAATGAATATCCAAATTAAATTGTTTTCAAGTTCAGCAAAATTTCTGCATGCATAATAAATGTAATTTACTCTTGACAAATTCAAAAAAATATACTATAATATAAAAGCAAATGAGACTAAGTCGCAATAAATGGGAAAATTATCTTTGAATACGAGAGAGGAACAATTCAGACGTTATCTAAAGTCGAGTGGTTTAAAGTTTACCCCAGAACGACGATTAATTTTGGGGGCTGCTTTTTCCATCGAAGAACATTTTGAGGCGGAAGAACTATTCCTGAAGTTATGGCAACAAGGAGACCGCGTTTCTAAAGCTACCATCTATAGGACTTTGCCGCTCCTTGTTAAAAGCGGTTTGTTGAGAGAAGTTGTCTTCGGCGAAAAACATGCTCATTACGAACACGTTTATGGGCATCAACATCATGAACATCTTGTGTGCATAAACTGCGGCAAGATTATAGAAGTTTCAAGCGAATTGCTGGAAAACTTACAAACCGAAATTTGTGAGCAGCATGACTTTGAAGCTATAAGCCATAAGTTCGAAATCACTGGGTATTGTAAAGATTGCCGTCTAACGGTAGTTCCGCCATTATGAATGAGGGCAAGCACTTATGCGCTGCCCCTACAAGTTCATGGCGAAATAAGAGGATGTCGTTACGGGCAAAATGGACATCAATTTTATTTTTGCAAACTAATTGCGACTGCATCTCAATATAAATTAGATTCGCAAACCGCTTCGCTTGGCTCAAGCGGTTCACGAAGCCTAAGGTTGCGAGCAAAGTGAAGTAATCCCGCTGACCTGTACCGAGCATCCGGAGAAGCACAGTTTACTTCGTAAACTGCCAAGCATTCAAGCGTTAGCACATGGTGGCTAACATAACGCGTAGAAAAGGGAGTGCCTAAAATGAGTTTTTGGGAAAAGTTGTTTGGACATCACCACGAATCCCCTTCTGAACCGACAAGCTCGGATAAGAAGATTGCCATTGTAGGTAATCCGAATGTCGGAAAAAGTGTCATATTCAATAATCTTACGGGCGCGTATGTCACTGTATCCAATTATCCTGGCACCACTGTCGGCATTTCCAGAGGAAAGGGAAAAATAGGCGATAAAATAGTCGAAGTAGTTGACACGCCCGGGATGTATTCTTTGTTTCCTATCACAGAGGAGGAACGGATAGGACGTTCTATTCTATTGACTGAGCGTCCCGATGTGATTCTTCATGTCGTCGATGCCAAAAATTTAGAACGGATGTTATCGTTTACGCTTCAGTTGATTGAAGCGGAATTGCCAGTTATTTTTGTATTGAATATCATGGACGAAGCCGAGAGGATAGGAATGCGAATCGACGCTGAGAACTTGGAATATAAATTGAGAATACCTGTTGTCCCCACGGTGGGAACTACAAAAAGAGGAATGAATACGCTTAAAGAGAGAATAGCTGAATTTTTGTAAAAATACGATTTTGGGGCATGTTTCAAAAATATGTTTACATTTGATGCGTGTTACGTGTTTCGTGTTAAGTAATTTCTTCGCACCACGCAACACGCAAGACGCAAGACGTTTCACGTTTCAACTAATTTTTGCGAAAATTTGAAACATGCCCTTAGGAGAATAAAAGTCATGAATGTAAATCCAACCATAGCAAAATACGACGAAAAAATAGAATCGGCTTTGGAAAAAATAACTAAACACCTTTCTGGCGATTATCACGTTTCAAAGCGCATGATAGGGATTCTGCTATTGCAGGATGACCCGGAAATTCACGAGTTGGTGAAGGGAAAAGAAGGCAGAGAATACAACGCAATTCAGTCAGTTATCAATGAAACTAAAGCACATTATAGCCATTCGTTAAATTATCTGATTACTATGTCCAGGCAATCTCGGGCACGTGAACTTCTCAAGGACGTTATCAGTGTATCTGAAAAACACGGTGGTGGATTTGCAGAAAAGTTGAGTCGGCTCATGATGAACCCCCTAACGGGTGTTCCAATTTTGCTGATAGTTTTATTGGGCATATATTATTCAGTTGGGGTGTTCGGCGCTGGATTTCTTGTCGATTGGTTAGAATCAACGTTTTTCGGTGACGCTGAAAGCGGCTGGATTCTTCCGTATGTCACGAAATTTTTTGAAAAGATTATTCCGTGGACGTTTCTACAAGATTTGTTTGTCCATGAATATGGGATTATCACTTTGGGTGTTCGTTACGCGATTGCCATTGTACTTCCAGTAGTTGGAATATTCTTCATTGCTTTCTCAATCATCGAAGATAGTGGCTATCTACCGCGTCTTGCTATGTTGATTGACCGGATTTTTAAGAGGATAGGGCTTAACGGACGGGCTGTAATCCCAATGGTGTTAGGATTGGGCTGTGATACAATGGCGACAATGGTTACGCGTACATTGGAAACCAAACGAGAGCGTATTATTGCCACATTTCTGTTAGCGTTAGCTGTTCCCTGCGCGGCTCAACAGGCGATTTTCTTAGGCATACTGTCAAAGAATATCACCGCGCTAATATTATGGGCGGGAGTAGTAACTGGGGAACTTCTATTGGTGGGTTATCTATCTTCAAAAGTCCTCCCTGGCGCGAAACCCAGTTTTTACATGGAACTGCCGCCCTTGCGGCTGCCTAAATTCACTAACGTTTTGACCAAAACCTACAGTAGAATGCAGTGGTATTTTCTTGAGATTATACCTTTCTTCATCGTCGCCAGTGTGCTAATATGGGTAGGTAGATTGACAAAATTATTCGATTTACTGATAAAATTTTTACAACCCGTAGTCAATTTCATCGGCCTCCCTGATAGCGTCGCGGAGCCGATTCTCTATGGCTTTTTCCGGCGCGACTATGCCGCCGCAGCATTGTACGACGAAGCAACTGGCGCCATCGGGCTGACGGGAAACCAATTTTTAGTGGCGGCAGTCGTCTTGACTCTCTTTCTGCCTTGCATAGCTCAATTTCTGGTGATGACAAAGGAACGCGGTTTGAAAACTACTTTAGCAATGGTGGGGATTATACTGGTTTTAGCGTTTGGTACAGGATTTTTGTTGAATACAATTTTGAATGTCTCAGGAGTTGAGTTAAGATTATGAAATGCGCTTTATGCGGTTTTGAATATACCGAAGAGGAAAGCATGAAAGCTTGTTCAGGTTGTCCCATGTCTCAAAGCAGATGCAAACTTCAAAAGTGCCCTAACTGTGGATATGAGACACCGGTAGAACCTAAACTGATAAAGTTTATAAGAAAATTAGGGAGGAAATTTAAAAATGGAACTTAGTGAAATTTCCCAGGATCTCCTTGAGAAACTCTGGACAGCACTTGAGGAAGAACAAAGAGATAGTATTAGTATAAATGAGTTGGGATTGAATAAACAAACATCCAGGCTGAGTGAATTGGTTGACCGCAAATTAGTGTTAACTTCCGGAAATTTGTTGGAATTGACAGCGGAGGGGCGGAGAGAAGCGGAAAACGCTATTCGCAGGCATCGCCTGGCAGAACGCCTGTTGAATGATGTTCTGGCGACGCAACACCATCTGATGGAGGAAAACGCATGTAAGTTTGAGCATCTTTTATACGAGGGAATTGACGATAGCATCTGTACGCTATTAGGACATCCGAAAGTCTGTCCGCATGGAAAACCGATTCCGCCTGGCAAATGCTGCCGCCAAGAAAAAGAGAGAGGAAGCCCCAGACTGGTAGCGGCGTTAGCTGACCTAAACCCTGGGCAAAAAGGAAAAATCGCTTACGTACAATCGCGCCAATCGCAGGAAATTCAGAAACTGATGGCAATTGGAATACTTCCCGGTACACCAATCCACTTGATACGGCGATTTCCGTCATACGTATTTGAAATTGGAAATACTCAATACGCGGTGGATAGGAATATTGCTAATGAGATTTATGTGCGGCTGGAAAATTGATGATTGTCGATTGATGATTGATGATTGAAAAACTCTCCCTCAATCAACAATCGACAATCGACAATCGACAATCCAAAGGCACAAGGCGCAAGACACCAGGCACGAAGGGGTTCTATCAAAACTTATTTAACAACGCACTACTACACTGTAAAATAAGTCTTGACAAGTTTAAAAGCTAACCACCAAGGCACTAAGACACGAAGGAATAGTTTTTTCTTTTCTTTGTGTCTTAGTGTCTTGGTGGTTAAGAAAATCGAACTTGTCATAATTTATTTTACAGTGTACTACTACACTGTAAAATAAGTCTTGCATAGTACACTGTAGCACAATCTGTTAGATTGTGCCAATGAATCGCAAACTAAAAGTTTGCGTTACGCCTCTACAACTTGTCATGATTTATTTTACAGTGTACTACGCCCCCAGTTTTCCAGACGCGCGCATCCGCGAACCATAAGCCTCTATGTCGGCCTTCTCCTGCGGCGTAAGCATGAATCGTTCCGACAGCGCCGAGGCGATGCTTAAAAAGAGATTTACGTTTCTAAGCCCCATTACCGTAACCTTCACCGCGTCGTGACTTAGCACATAGCGATAGAACTGTTCAGGAGGCGGTGCGTCCGGACCGCCGAACAGCTTATCATTGCGCGAAGCGTTCATGATAACCACACCCGTGTTATGAGAGCGGGCTTGTGGAAAAACGGTCTCCTCCGGCTCCTTCATGGCGCAATTATACCAACACAACACGGTATCGAAAAGACCAGTGGCAACGGCCGCCTGAATTTGAACCCAATCGTGTCCGGTGACTCCGATAAATCGTACTTTACCTTCCTCCCGCGCCTTCTGAACTGCCTCCATCGCGCCATACGGACCCAAAGCTTGAGCGCGTTCAGCCTGGGTATTTAGATGATGGAGTTGATAGATGTCTACATAATCAGTTCCAAACAACCGCAGAGACGTCTCAAGTTCTTTTCGCGCTCCTTCGGCGTCGCGCTTTTGGGTCTTAGTGGCCAGTATAAGGTCATCACGTCGGCCGCGGATAGCCTGTCCAATAACCTTTTCGTCCTCACCGTCCCTGTATACGCGCGCGGTATCCACATAGTTTACCCCACAGTCCAGCGCAGCGCGGTATCCTTCGACTGAATTGCAATACGCGCCGCCGACGCCGAAGCGAGTAACCGTAAGACCGGTGCGGCCAAGAATTGTCCGCGGAATATCGTAAGCCATTATATAATCCCCCTTTATACTCAGATTCCAATATCAATTCCAGAACCCAATCGCGGATAATTTTACCGCGTTTTCATCATCCGGTCAAACAAAAAATGCCCTTTTTTAAGAAAAAAGCCCGTAGCAGACAAATATCCACCACGGGCTATCAAAAGTAATTTGAAAAAGCTGATTACTTGACGATTAACATCCGACGGGTAGATGAAAAATCACTCGCACGGAGTTGATAGAAATAGATACCGGAGGCAACCTTCTCGCCAGAAGCGTTACGTCCATCCCAATAAGCCGCTTTGGTGGGTTGCAAGTAGAAGCCCGCCGCCTGTTGACCTAAAGAAAGCGTGCGTACTAATCTTCCTTTAGTGTTGTAAATGCGAATCACAACCTCCGCCGGTTCCCTAAGTTGATAGGGAATCCAGGTCTCTGGGTTGAACGGATTGGGATAGTTTTGCAATAGCAGGCTGCGAAGCGGTTTACCAACGTTTTTGAGGGTGATAGGCAGAAAAGCCTGGCGGATGAATTCCTCCGTCACTGTATAAGTGAGACTTTCAGAAGCGATTTCTCCTGCTTGATTTCTCACTTGCACTTCTAGCCTATCGCCGATTTGGACAACGTTTTTGCGTGTCAAGTCTGCAAAAGCCGCCGCAAAGTATCCTGACTTGACCACATCGGTGGCAACAGCATTCGTCCTGGTGTTTCGGACGGTCACCGCGAAAACAGAGTTTTCGCACTCCAAGAGGCCATCATTCTCAAGTTTGCCACTGACGACGAATGCCCATGCGCCATCGCCCGGCGTGAGATTAGGCGCCGCTTCGACTGGCGGTTCATTGGTCCATGTTGCGCCCGTAAAGGCAACTATTTTACTCTCTGGCACGTTGACGATGTATCCCTTGCCGCCTTCGATGGCGAAACCATCGTCGGGGGCGTCTAAGGTGAAGCCGACAAATCGTTGACGCGCTTCATCTAATCTAATGACCACCGTTGCCCCGATTTCTTCAGCAAAAGACCTTGCAGTATATGGTTTCATCGGCTTTAAAGGCAACGATATCATGTTCAAACCTGTTGACAGTGAGGTGAAGAAGACATTCGTATAGTCTTCCAGATCCTCCTCGTGCAGCAGAACATCGGAAACGAAGGGCATTGAAACACGGAGCCTGGAGTACCAATATTCCGCCTCGGGTTCTTCCTCGGCAGGATAGAGCCCGAATTCATGCTGGATACCGGCTGCGTCAAGCGCCTGATGAAAAGCCTCCGCCATATAATCTGCTCCGACACTATTCGGGGTCGGGCTGTCGATGTATAATCCTCGCAGAGAAGCTAAGTTACCACCGTAGGTATTCAGCATGGTAAAGGCATCGCCATGTTCCAGCCACCTGACCCAGACATCCTCTATAATCTCCGGCGATGGCCATTCAAGGGGTAAATCGACGAAGTATGGTGGCTTATCCAGGTTAGGTGAGAAAGCGGCAGACATGGCGTAGGCGTAACTGGGGAAATATAAACCGGCATGGTGTGCCTCATAAGCCTCTTCAGGTGTCATCATACCGTCGGGGGTTTGCGCAATGACCGCTTGTGCGAAAACTTCCTTCGCAACATTAAATGATAGAGTTCCGCTGTGGGAAGCAACTGCGCCATATACTCCCGGATGCTTCATAGCTAACGTTATCGCGCCATTGCCACCCATCGGACCACCAGCAATAGCGCGGCTGTCCGGGCTGGCGATGGTGCGGTAGTTAGCGTCAATGTAGTTGACAATGTCCTGAGTGATATATCCTTCATAATCGCCTATCAGTTCTGAGCTGGTGTACCAACTGCCGCCGTACTTGTTGTTTGCGTTGAGCATCACGATGATCATCTCTTTCATCTGGCCTGAAGCTATCAACTCGTCCAGTATATCAGGGGCACCATAGTATGCAGCCTCTGTCTCGTCGTGGGCGTGCATGTGCAGGAGATATACCACCGGATAACGCTTATCAGAGGTGTTATAGCTGGGTGGGAGATAGATGAGCATATTCCTCGTTGCTGGGTCTCCGAGCAGATTGCCCTCTAACGATGGGCTGTAGATGGTATCGCTGATAAGCTCCCCCACAGTGCCGGGCGGAGGCATACTGCTGTTCCAGATGTCGCGGTGGAGTTTCCATTGCTCATCCACCTTTTTCCAGATGACCGTATACTTCCCTTTGTCGATTATCACATCTCCTTCGGCAAAGAGTGTATACTTTCCGATTTCATGGGCTGTGTCTCCCGTGCCTTCGACTTCGATGGTCTCAAGCACAGCCTTCTTGATTCCTGCATCCAGTTCTGTAGCCCAGAAGGCCTCAACTGCTTCCCTGCCGTTGACCATTTCGCTGTTAGGCGGCAAAAGTTGAGCCTCTTTGGTATAGAGCGCAGCCAGACCTGCGGCATCGCCACTGCTGATAGCGGCCATGAACTCTTCGTTGACAGACATAATCGAACCCATCGGCTCCGGCGGTGCAGTAAGTTGCTGCATCATGCTCATGGCGTCATAGGCCCACCACATCTCTACTATCTTGCCGTCAGCGAGACGATATAGGGTTAATCCTGGGAACGTTACCTGGTTTCCTGATGCGGGAACGCCCATAAGCTTACCCTGGTGTGTAGCAGAGAATGTCCAGTTGGCTGCTACCTTATCTCCTTCAGCGATTATGTTATCAACGATGACATTGAGCTCGGGGAAGGCGGCGAAATAGACCGCGATGTTCTGCTTGAGAGCTTCGAGCCCAGGACTCACTGCATCAATGGGATTGTGGCTGACCACATCAGCGATGAAAAGCTCGTCAGTGACGTCCAGGTTTTTCTGATTCCAGACTTCTTCAGCAAAACGCATGACCAGAGCTTTGTTTGTCTCTGGGGTGCCCGGATCACCGGTTACCTTCGATGGCTCACCCCACGAGTAATCTTCGCGCCCAGGAGTAATAACGCCGAGCTGCTGCATCAGGCCCAGCATGTCGGGTATGGCCCAGGCTACTACACTGATTTTTGAAAGTCAGAGTATCGGGGCTTCCGGATTTAAAAATAGCCTTTTCTGGCGTTTCTATGCTTAACTCACTTCACAATAATCATCTTACGTGTTGCTTTGAAACCGCCAGCTTGTAACAACCTAAATTCCTTAGGTTTAACATTATGTCCTGTGGGCGGCAAACGTCTGCACCACAATTTTGCCATTGCGAACAATAAACGTATCGGTACACAAGGGCACCGCTGAACCCGATTGCCACACGATGTAGGCGATTTCTCCTTCGACGTCTTGTCGCACCATTTCAAAGTTCGCCATAAAGCCAGGGGGAGCGTTTTCGAGCACCCCTGAAAAGAATCCCCGTATTTGATTAAGTCCCCGCAGTGGACCGTCTGGAGTATATAAGATAGATGCTTCGACATAATCAGACAGGATGGCATTTATATCACCTTCAGCAAAGGCTTGCAAATGATGCGTCAAGGTAGCTTCTGTTTGTTTCGTCAGCTCTTGTGACATGGTAAAATCTCCCTTCAATTGTGGTAAAAATTTAAGTAAATTCGAATTAACTTCTTTCACTTTCCTATAAATTGGATGAATGGAGGAGTGGAAGAATGGAAGGTGCCCATCCATCCTTCCAATCCTTCAGTCGTGACAAAGGGCGATACAGCGTCAAAGTTGAATCTATTTTTTCGAACTTGCTTAAAACTGTCATTTTCCAAACTTAATTGAACTAATTTAAAACAATTTTACCGAAATTTTATTCTCACTTCGCTTGAAAATAATCCCAAGCGCTGCACAATTACTTGGCATCCGCAACAGTGATTTCATATCCCTCGCGAATAGGTGGCGCGGCAAAGCAGTCTTTGGCTTTGGCCACCTGCTCCTGATAATAGCCACTTTGCTCATTAGCAATAGCATCCGCTTCGCTATCCCAAACAGTGATGGAAATGGCTTTGCCGGTTTCTGGATTTGTCAGCAGATAGGCTCCTTGATAGCCCTTCTGTGCTTTGGCGGCAGGAACAATACTCTCCTCATAGATCTTCGCCAACTCATCCATCTTGCCGCTCTTAACTTGAGCTATGGTAAAACGTGCAAACATCGTTACACCTCCTTGCTCTGTTGATTTCTTCCCGGTTTCCACCGGACGGTCGGATAGATGTTCCGACAGAAATTGCAGTGATTTCTCCGGGATAAACTCGTGTCCGCCGTTGTGCTCATCGTAGACGTGTTCGATTCCCAGTTCAGTCAACGCTTGATCCAATGAGCGCGCTTGACTGACAGACAGGACATCGTCCGTGACGCCATGAACGAACATAATCGCGTTCAATTTAACCGGATTCTTGACATACCGCGGCAGATGTCCATGAATGATGTCATAATCCTTCATCCGTTGCCACACCTCAGGCACTATCTGTGCTTTGCCATCTACCATCTCACAGGGCATGTCCAAAAAGAAAGGTGGCTTGTTAGGATTGGGGCATGCTCCTGAGATATATGCCAGTGCCGTCCTGTTCTTCCAGAATGACCCCTCAAGTTCCGACCAGTTTGTGGCATTGACGGAGGCCAGTGGGAAGATCCAACTTTCCCTGAACCCGTCGATTTCGACACTATAAAAGCCGCCTTGGGCAACAACAGCGCCGAAAATCTCCGGATACTTGAGAGCAAGATGCATCGCACCGTATCCACCCATCGAACCACCTGTAATCCCCCGACTGTTCCTCTCCGCGATAGTGCGATAGTTGGCGTCGATATAGTTTACTAAGTCTTTTGTGATGTAGGTTTCATAATCTCCGGTGGTTTCTGAGTTAAGATAAAAGTTGCCACCGAGCTTGTTTCCGCCATCTGCAAAGACGGCTATCATTTCCTTAATCTTGCCGTCTCGGAGCATGGAATCCATTGCAGGTTTAATATGGTTAAACATGCCTCCGGGGCTAACCAACTCTTTCCTGGGTTTGGCGCCGTGTCCGTGCAGCACGTAAATGACGGGATAACGCTTATCGCTGGTCTTGTAACTCGGAGGCAAGTAGATTTCAAAAACCCTGGTCTCGGGGTCGCCATAGAGATTGTCCTTGAGTGCAGGACTGGTGACTTCACCCGATTCCCGTGTGCCTTCCTGCGCAAACGCAGGGATTTGTACCATCAGAGCAATAAGCAGGAAAGCGATGATGGAAATGAGATTTCGTTTAGCATCAAATATTGAAATGTTGCTGGTTTTTTGTGAAAACATGGTGGAATACCTCCTTAAAATTTTGGAACTCTTAGACTTCCGAAGTCTCGAAGACTTCGGAAGTCTCTCATTCTACGGTTCTACGCCTGGTTTGCCGTGCCAGACCATTGCTCTCATCTCCTCGTATGTCAGAAGGCCTGCTCGCCACATGCGCTGGAACACACCAGCTTTGCGCCACTCACCAAAGCGCTTGCGCAGTGTGCTTGGCGCTCCCAGACGGCGAGGGAGTGCATTCCATTGGCAGCCGGCGCGGAAGGCGTATAATATGGCTTCCATTGCTTTTCGGTTGTCTATCCGTGGACGGCCACCTCTGAGCCTGGGAAGCTCTGGCGGAAGCAACGGCTCAATCTGTTCCCAGAGTGAATCTGGAATGCGGTATGATTCATTGACCTCTTGGTTTGCCATTGCTACTCCTCCATATACTGTTTCCCCAAATAGTGATACATTAGATTTAACCGGTAAATAGCCTCCGATTGATTCTAAAACGACGGTAGCTAAATCCCACAACAGCTAAAATACCGAGACCAAACAAGGCAAATGTGCTCGGTTCGGGAATAGGTTCAGCAGAATCAAATTCGATGATATAATCACCAACACCTACATGTAAATCGGAAAACATCAGTATAGAGAAGTGGGTAACCTCGTCGTAAATCTGACCATAATCGGCAAGATCCGTGTTCCCCCAAAGTAGTAAAGGGTCATCATACGGCTCACCAGTAACCCACTCAAACTTACCCTCCTCATTCGAATCGTGTAAGCCGACAAACGATGATAAATCCCAATGATTCTGAGCATGACATTGTACTGTCATCCTGAACGAAGTGAAGGATCTCTTAGAGCTCACGGCGTTGTTTTATACCGCTATAAGTGAAAAACTCGTACTATTAGAGAAAATTTTTAGTGCGAAACACCGTGTTGCTCTACAACTCTGGACAATCTTTGACGTACTCCCATACCCCTTGAAGGGGTAGGGATTCTTAGGCTTTGCGCCGTACAGCCTGCCTTGTTTTCATCCCGACATCTGTCGGGAGAAACAAAGTCAGTTGTGCGGGAACACCTAATCTACGGCGGTGCAAACGAGATTTATGTCTCTCCCGTCGGTTGACGCCAGCAACACTACTACTTTTCGACTTCGTTGTCCTTGTGCTCATCAACGCTTCTATTCCTTGACGCATTGATGAATCCAAGGGCAACAACGTAGTCGATACGTAGATACTTTTTCTTTGAAATACACCAAATATTAGATCATATCGGTATGGAGAATACAAGTAATTTTTTACCAGGTCGAAAAATCCGCCACTTCGCGGCTATGATTTTTCGACTGACAAAAAACCGCATTCATCCCTCTACATCGAATGTAGAGGGTCTTCTGCGAGGTGTTTATAAAGCAAGTTTGATGCCAAAATGCGTAAAAAAGGCTCTAATGCTGGTCAACAGAGGGAATGTCGGCATTTCAGTTGCCGATGCAAAGGTAGGTCAAAGTGTGAGAAATTCACACAGCTATATTTTTATAAAACGAGAGTTTTACTGATTAGACTTGATGTAAAGATGATGTGTGGATTTCACGCATGTGGGTGAGTGGAATCCACGCATAAGCTCATGGAAGGATAAAAATTTGCCCGTGAATCAATTCAGTGAGTTACGAAGTAACGAACGCGAAGCCAGTCTCAAAGCTCAAGTCGTCTCAAAAGACGACTAATGGTTCGTTTCTTAATTCCGTATAGGGTTTATAGAGTAATAATCACCGTAGCGGCGTGACACTGTTCGCTACGCTCAGTGGTTTACTTCGTAAACCACTCCCGCCAGTTCTTGCCCACCAGTTGTCGCCACTGAGGGACGACGCTACGGGATTCTCCCTCAAGTAAAAACCCTATACGAATTTAAAAATTTGACCACAAATACCAATGGTTAGTCCACTTTGAGTGGACTTTAGCTTTTAGCCTGAAATTCATTTCAAGGCATCTGTGTAATCGATTATACCGATAACTCGTATTCAGTAAGTTTTAGAAAAGAACTTGAACTTTTGGTGCCCCTCTGGTATCCTTTGGGAAAAAACCCAGGGGGTGCCGCATGATTTATGCCAGAGTCGAGACTGAAGAAAAAAAGGCTTCGATAGAAG
>Ga0194113_10003838_pt1 | contig 19940 bp, 19 predicted proteins | sample TA2MahC200mmetaG_FD_146193 | JGI IMG/M metagenome (GOLD analysis project Ga0194113, IMG submission 146193) | Freshwater microbial communities from Lake Tanganyika, Tanzania - TA2015017 Mahale Deep Cast 200m | ecosystem: Environmental > Aquatic > Freshwater > Lake | place: Tanzania: Lake... | reverse complement strand
GCTTCCACCCGCGCCCGCGTTGGTAACCACAGCGCCGCCGAAGGATCCGGGAATACCCCAGAGCTGCGCCATTCCGTCCAGGCCTAACCGGGCCGTCTGATTCACCACATACGGGAGAGGCGTGCCCGCGCCGACCGTGACCCGGGCGTAATCGGAACCGTTTTCATTCACTCGGAAGCCGGCTAAAGAGCAAGTTCGGATCACCACACCGCGAAAACCGTCGTCGTGGAAAAGCACGTTAGTCCCGGCGCCCAGCAAGAGAAACGAAAGCCTGTTCTCATCCACATACCGGAGCAGCGCCGCCAGCCCTTGGGCATCCGCGGGTTCTACGACGAGGTCCGCGGGCCCGCCGATGCGAAAGGACGTATACCGGCTCAAAGGAACGGCGACCCGTGCTCGTCCGACGACCAGCTCTTGGATTTGGCGGATACGGTCCGGGGACAAACTCATGATCTGCCCGTCTCCTTGCGTCGGAGCTCTTCAAGAATCATGGGTCCGAGCTGGGTTACGTCACCTGCTCCCAGAGTGATGACCATGTCTCCTTCTCGCAGGTCCCGACAGACCTCGGAGGGAATGGTCTTTCGATCGAGCAGCAAACGGACCGCCTTGTGACCTCGCCGGCGAATGGCTTCACACAATGCGGCGCCGGAGACTCCGTCTATGGGCTGCTCGCTGGCGGCATATATTTCCATGATGTAGAGCAGGTCCACATCAATGAACGCGGTGAGGAATTCTTCAAACAACGCCTTAGTTCTCGTGTACCTGTGAGGTTGAAAAATCACCGCGATCCGTCCCTGTGCGATCTGACGGGCCGCTTGCAGGACCGCCTTGATCTCCGTAGGGTGATGGCCGTAATCGTCGATCACCATGACCCCAAAGGCCGTGCCCCGTTCGGTGAAGCGTCGTTGCACTCCCGGGAATGATTCAAGCGCGTGGCGCATGGTCTGAAAGGGAATTTCGAACACGTCGGCCACCGCGATAGCAGCCAGCGCGTTCTGAACATTATGAATTCCGGGCATCGGCAGGCGAACTTCCCCGAGCAATTCTTGCTCCCGGTGCGCCGCAAATAGGGTAGAGCGGCCCTCGGTCGAGCGACTCCGGCCATGATACTGGGCCTGGGAAGAAAGACCATAGGTGATGAACCGCTTCCGGATAAGGGGGATTATCTTTTGGACCTCTTCGTCGTCCAGGCACACAATCGCATATCCGTAGAAAGGGAGCCGATTAATGAACTCCACGAACGTCTCGCGTATCTCCGCCATAGATGAGTAACAATCCATATGCTCCAGATCCATGTTCGTGATCAGGGCGACATTTGGATAGAGCTTAAGGAAGGATCGATCCGATTCATCGGCCTCGGCGACCAACAGATCACCCTGACCCAAGCGCGCTCCTCCCCCAAGAGTGTTGAGTTTACCGCCGATGATCACCGTCGGATCAAGCCCCGCAGCGGAGAAGATAGAGGCGATCATGGAAGTTGTCGTGGTTTTCCCGTGCATCCCCGCCACGACCACCGAGGTCTGCATGCGCATAAGCTCGGCAAGCATCTCGGCCCGCGGGATCGCCGGGATCCGACGCTCCGCGGCCGCTATCAACTCAGGATTCTCCTCGCTCACGGCAGAGGAAAAGACAACCACGTCAGCCTTATCCAAGTGTTTCGCGTCATGGCCGATTGAAACGCGCGCGCCCAAGCGCTCCAGCCTTGCCGTTATGTCGGAAGCCTTGAGGTCGGAACCGCTGACGCGGAAACCCAGAGCGAGCAGGATCTCCGCGATCCCACTCATACCCACTCCACCGACGCCGACGAAGTGGACATCCTTTACCCTTTTGAAAAGGGTTCCGATCATGCGTGGCTCCCTGCCATACTCAGCAGTTCCCGTGCGATAGAGCGTGCGGCCTGGGGCCGTCCAAGCTTTCGCGAATTGGCCGCCATTTTCACCAACTGTTCCGGATTCTCCGCCAGTTCAGTGATCTCTTGAACCAGCGCTCCGTTCCGAAGACGCGAGTCCGGAATGACCCTCACCGCTCCCCGAGCCGCAAGAACTTCCGCGTTCCGGGTTTGATGATCGCCGACTGCATGGGGATAGGGAACCACGATGGCCGCCTTCCCCAGAGCCGTTATCTCTGCCAACGAACTTGCTCCCGCGCGGCAGACCACGAGATCCGCCCAGTGGTAAGCCGCTCCCATATCATCAATGAATTCAACCACGTCCGCGTGTATGCCCGCATCGGAGTAAGCGCGGAGAGTCTCCTCCACTCGACCCCGCCCTGTCTGATGCACGAAGGATATACGGTCCGCCAGCGGTTTGAGCTGATCGAGGCTGTTCGTGATAGCCGCATTGATACTCAGGGCCCCTTGAGATCCTCCAAAGACCAGCACGTGTAATCCCTCCCTTTCAGGCTCGGCCTGGGCAGGCGCCGTAAGATCCCCGCGGATCGGATTGCCCGTGAGCTTAGTTTTTCCTTGAGGCGGCTGCGGCTCGGTCTTTTCCCACGAAATAAAGACCCGGTCCACGAGTCGTGCGAGCGCTCGATTGGTGGCGCCCATGACGGAGTTCTGCTCCTGAATCGCCGTGGGAATCCGCATCGCGAGCGCTGCGAGCATGGTGGGCCCCGATGCGTATCCGCCCACCCCAAGCGCCACATGGGGCCGAAAGTCACGCAAAATAAAGAGAGACTCCACGATACCGCGTGGGATCTCCAGGATCGCTCGAAGGACGTTCGTCGCCTTGACGCCTCGCATTCCCCTGGCAGTGATGAACCGGATGGGAAACTCCGTTGAAGGGATTATCTTGGCCTCGAGACCTTGCCGGGCGCCCACGAAGAGCACCTCGGTCTCCGGGGCTTCCGCCCTGACCGCTCTAGCCACGGCCAAAGCCGGAAAGAGATGGCCCCCGGTGCCGCCGCCCGCGATAATTACCCTCATGACACGCTCCCCCGAGAGTTGGTCCCTTCGTGTCTGGCGATAGAGAGCAACATGCCTAGGCCCGCGAGATTCATGACGAGCGACGTGCCTCCCAGAGAAACAAACGGCAAAGGAAGTCCCTTGGTGGGCAGCATTCCCATAGAAACGCCCATATTGATGATTGCCTGAAGACCGATGAGGCAGATAACGCCAAAAGCCAAATATTGGTGAAAACTGTCCCGGGCCCTGATCGCCACCACGAAGCCGCGGCAGATAAGTATGTAGAACAGGAGAATCAAGGCCACCACGCCGACCAAGCCCATTTCCTCTCCCAGGACCGAGAAGATGAAATCCGTGTGGGGCTGGGGCAAGTAGTACAGTTTCTGGACGCCTTTCCCCACACCTACACCCCACAGCCCCCCGCATCCGAAGGCCACGAGGCTCTGAATGACCTGAAACCCTGCGTCCAGGGGATCTCTCCACGGGTCTACAAAGGCTTTCAGTCGGCTGATTCGGTAAGGAGCTCTGAAGGCCCAATAGATGAGGAGCGGCGAACAGATGACAAGACTTGCAAAGAGATGCCGGGGTCTTACTCCTGCCACAAAGAGCATCAGGAACCCGACCACCGTTATGATAATTGCCGCGCCGAAATCAGGCTGACTCAGCAGCAGTCCCACGACCGCGCCAACCGCCAGAATGTTCGGCAGGAACCCCACCGCGAGATCCTTTATACCCTCACCCTTTTTTGCCAGTGACGCGGCGAGAAAGAGCACGAGAGCGTACTTCACGAACTCCGAAGGTTGAAGAAAAAGACCGAAAGGCAATCGCATCCAGCGCCTGGAGCCGCCCATCTCCGCGCCCACCCCGGGCAGGAGGACCAACAGGAGGAGGACCAAGCCCAGGATCATCAGGTGCGGAGCAACGCGCCTCCAGAAATCGGGATTGATAATTGACATCCCGTACATGACGCTCAAGCCCAATGCCAGGGCCAGAAGCTGCTTCTTGGTGTAATAGAAGCCGTCTCCAAATCTCCCGGTCGCAATGATGTACCCCGCGGACGTGACCATAACAAGACCGATCGCGATAATAAGCGCGGTCACCGTCAGGAGCGCCGGATCAGGCCCTATTCGTCGGTCCGACGCGAGATCCGGCGTATGCGCGGTTTGCAAGCGGGCGGTTAAGCCCATTCTCCGCTCCTATGAGCCATCGTCGGGCTCCAGTGTGGGCCGGGGCTCTGCGTACGCGTCGTTTGGAGGTTGCACAAGGCCGAGTAGTCTCTTTCCGTTGCTGCGGGGCGAATGGTACGGTTCGCTTTCAGGAAACCGACCCGGCAAGCCCTTTGCGCTCCGCGATGCGGTTCTCCGCGAGCGGAAAGGCGCCGAGGCATCCGTCGCTCTTAGCGGACGTTCTCTGCGTTCGCCAGAGCCCCTCGCGCTTCGGAGCCGGCTGGTGGCTCGTTCAATTCGAGCCCACTCCACGGCGATAGTCTGCTCGGCGCCCGTATGTTCATGTTCGCTCATAATCGAAATCCTCACCGGAGCTTGAGTGTGCTGACCGCCATGAGCGCCAGCACTACGGAAACGATCCAGAAACGCACGATAACTTTTGGTTCGGGCCACCCTTTGAGCTCGAAATGGTGGTGGATGGGGGCCATGTTGAAAATCCGCTTACCCGTGGCCTGGAACGATATGACTTGGAGGATCACGGATAGCGCTTCCACCACGAAAAGGCCGCCCGCAATGGCGAGCACTATCTCGTGTTTGGAGATCACCGCCACGGATCCGAGCAGCGCGCCGAGAGAGAGCGATCCGACATCTCCCATGAAGACTTCGGCCGGGTACGCGTTGTACCAGAGGAAACCCATACCCGCGCCGAGCATCGCGCCGCAGACCACGGCCAATTCGCCCGCCCCGGGAACGTATGAGATTTGCAGATACTGGGCGAGTTTCAGGTGTCCGGACATATACGAGAACAGGAGGTACGTGGCGCCGCACACCATGACCGGGCCTATAGCAAGCCCGTCCAGGCCGTCGGTGAGATTCACCGCGTTTGCTGTTCCGGCAATGACCAGCGCTGCAAAGAAGATGTACCAGACACCCAGATCAGGGTGGACATTCTTGAAGAAAGGAACTGCGAGCGTCGTCTTGAAGCTTGGATCCCACCAGAGAATCAGACCCACCAGCGCGCCGATGCCCAGTTCGACCATGAGCCGACGCTTTCCCGGAAGCCCACGATGATTCTTACGCTTGAGCTTCAGGTAATCATCTACAAAGCCGATGGCGCCGAAAGAGAGCGTGACACCCAGGACGAGCCAGAAATAGAGGTTGTCCATTCTCGCCCAGAGCAGGCAAGAGATCGTCATGGCGAACAGAATCAGTAGACCGCCCATAGTCGGCGTGCCGCTCTTTTCGATGTGAGACTGAGGCCCATCGTCTCGAATCTGCTGGCCCACATGCACGGCCTTGAGATAATCCACCAGAGGTCGCCCCAGCAGAAAGCTGATCACCAATGCGGTCAGGGTGGCCATGACCGTTCGAAAAGAGATATACCGGAACACATTGAAGAGTATGAAATCCGAGCCCAGGGGGTAGAGCAGGTAGTAGAGCATGGGCTAGTTCTCCTCCAGTATGCTCTCGGCCATGGTCTCCATCTTCGTGGCGCGGGACCCTTTCACCAGGATGGCGCCGAAGTTCTTGATCTCGGGTCTGATGGCCCTCCAGGCATCCTGCTTGTCCTGAAAGACCTCTACCGCCCCGGGATCGCCGCGCGCGGAGCGAAATCCTTCGGCAACGCGCTCTCCGTATTCACCCACGAATACCAGCCGATCGATGCCGAGGCGGGCAACCTCTTCTCCAATCTCCTGATGGAGCTTCGCGGAATACGGACCCAGCTCCATCATGTCCGCGAGGATTGCGAGCCGTGGACGTGTGTCTCCTCGGAGCGCCAGCGCCTGGAGCGCGGATTTCATCGACTGGGGATTGGCGTTGTAACAATCCCGGATCAGAATTCGTCCTCCTGAGAGCGACAGTATCTCCATGCGCCACGTGGGAGGAACGAAGGCGCGCAGCGCATCCGCGATTTCAGGCAAGGGAACACCCACTGCCGCGCAGGCTGCGGACGCTGCCAGAGCATTGGTTATATTGTGCCGACCGACCGCTTTGAAGCTGACTTCGACCACACCGTGGGGAGCGATCATCTCGAAACAAGTCCCCTCGGTCTCCCGGATTTTGGTTGCTCTGTAGTCACCGTGTTCGATCCCGAAAGAGACCATGGCGCAGCGGGCCTGGCTCAAATGCGATTCGAGATACGGGTTCCTCTCCGGGATCACCGCGGTCCCTTGCGCCGATAGGGCCCGAACCAGCTCGAACTTCTCGTCGGCCACCTGCTCAATGGACCCCAGCCCTTCCAGGTGCGCCGGTCCTATGGTGGTGATGACCGCCACGTCAGGGGATGCGGCTTTGGCGAGGTATTTCATTTCGCCGGCGGTGTTGACGCCGGCCTCCACCACGGCAACCGTGTGAGCGGGGTTGAGATTCAGCACCGTCATGGGTAGGCCGATCATGTTGTTCAGATTGCCTTGCGAAACCAGGGGATGATGCGACCGCCCCAGGACGGTCGCGATCATCTCCTTGACGGTGGTTTTGCCCGAGGAGCCGGTAACCGCGATCAGGGGAAGGGTATAGGACTTACGGTAGGCTGATGCAAGGTCGGATAAAGCTCGGAGAGTGTCCCGAACCTGGATCAGGACATGATTGGTGAGCTTGTGAGGAATTTCCCTGTTGCCATCGCGATCCACCAGACTACCTCGGGCGCCGGCTTCCAGGGCCGGCAAGACGAATTCGTGGCCGTCAAACGTTGTGCCTTTTAGCGGGACGAACAAGTCGCCCGCCCTGATATCTCTCGAATCAGTGGAGATCGCGGCAAAGACCGTGCGTGGGTCTCCTCGAAGGAGCACGCCCTGACACGCGTCCAACGCCATGGAAGCCGGGTATGGTCCGGATTCGGCTCTCATGTGCGATCTCAGTCTCCCGTAGGTGGGCTATTTCCAGCAGGGTCTCCGCCGGAATCGGCGCGCGTTGCAGAAGAAGCCCTTTTGCCGAGCGCTTCTCTGACGACCTCGCGGTCGTCGAACGGATAACGCGCCCCGTTGATCTCCTGATAGGTCTCGTGTCCTTTCCCTGCGATAAGCAGGATATCGCCGTTCTCTATGTTCCCGACCGCCCAGGCGATCGCGGTCCTGCGATCGGGGATCACGACGTACGACCCGGTCTTGGCCGGGCCGTCATCCGCGCCTGCGCCCACCAGCTTGAAGCCGTAACCTCTGACCCCTTCCGCCACCTCTTCTATAATGGCCAAGGGATCCTCCGTGCGCGGATTGTCCGAAGTCACCACCACCACATTGCTGGCCGCAGCCGCTTCTTTCCCCATCAAGGGGCGCTTGGACTTGTCACGGTCACCGCCGCAGCCCATAACGGTCAGGATTCGGCCCCGGGAAAGCCCTTGGAGCGCTGCTAAGGCATTCGCCAGCGCTTGAGGCGTGTGCGCGTAATCGACGAGGATTGTGCCCCGATTCGAAGGCGCCCGTTCCATCCTCCCGGGAACCACGTTCACGGCCTCCACGCCCTGCTGCACAGCGGAGTGAGGAATGCCGAGAGCCTCGGAGACTGCCACGGCTCCGAGAACATTTGAGAGATTGAACGATCCGATGAGACGAGAGCTGAGCGAGAACGCCCCGGAAGGCGTCTTCACGAGGGCCGAAAGGCCCCCAGCTCCCAGAGAGACCTGTTCCGCTGTGACATCACATCCGCGTGTGAGGCCGTAACTCAGCGTCGGGATCTTCTCAATCTCCCGAATCAGTCTTGCCCCGTGCGCATCATCTCGATTGATAACCGCAGCCCTGCGCTCCTTAGCCGAGCGGGCCAGCAAATCGCTGAATAGTAAGCGCTTCGCCTGATAATAAGCCTCCATAGTCTCATGGAAGTCCAGGTGATCCTGACTGAGATTGGTGAAGACACACAGGTCGAATGCGCAGCCTTCCAGACGACCTAACTGTATTCCGTGGGAGGATGCTTCGATCACCGCGTGGGTAACGCCGGCGTCGACCATCTCTCGAAACAGGGCCTGGAGATCCGACGCTTCCGGAGTGGTATGCAGCGCAGACTGCTCCTTGCTCGGCCACCGGTGCGAAATGGTCCCCGCGACCCCCGGGACACCGCCTGTTGCGGCTATGATCGCTTCCAGGAGAAACGTGAGCGTGGTTTTGCCGTTTGTCCCGGTGATCCCTACGAGAGTGAGGTCAAGAGTCGGAAAGCCATAGACCGCGGCCGCGATTGCGCCCAGAGCCTTTCGCGCGTCCGGAACCAGTATCCAGGGCACTGTCTCCGGCAAAGAGACCGGCGGTTGCTCGGCCACCACAGCGGCCGCGCCGGCCCTCACGGCGTCCGCGACAAACTTATGACCGTCTGTGGCGGAGCCGGGCAGCGCCACGAAGAGCCATCCGGGCTTCACCGTTCTGGAGTCGTGGGTAACCCCGGTGACCGTCACGGAATCCTCGCCGTGAAGTCGAGGCCCCTGAAGCGCGGCCAATATGTGTTTGAGCTCCACGCTCATTACTCTTATCCCTCGAACGCCACTTCCAGCGTCTGGCCTTCCTTGAACGGAGCGCCCGCGGCCGGATTCTGTCTCACGGCGACTCCGCTTCCCTGAAAGCTCGCGTCACATTTGATCGTTTCGCAGACATCCAGAACCTGTCGAGCAGTCAGTCCTTTCAGGTCGGGCAATACCCATTCACCCGACCCGGACCCCGGTCGCACCCTGACACGGCTTCCAGCGATCTTCGCATCCTCGGGGGTTGAACTCCCGGCCGCGGCCACCAAAGGATTGATCTCCGTGGGTTCTTTGCCGCACAGGGCCACAATCCCCTCCGCAATCTTGCGGAAAACAGGCGCCGCTACCTCTCCGCCTGAGTGGCGCTTTCCCGCGGGCTCATCGATCATCACAAAGATGACCGGTCTCGGTTTCATCCCGTTGAGAGCGCCGATAAACGAAGCCAGGTATCGGTCTTTGGAATAACCGCCTTCCGGGTCTATTTTCTGGGCCGTGCCCGTCTTGCCGATCACTTCCACCCCGGGAATGTCCGCGTTCTTGCCGGTGCCGCTCAGGATAACGCGACGCAGTATACGCACCATAGTCTCAGAGGTAGAAGGGTGGATTACCGACCGGATAGGCTTGGGTTGAGTCTCCGCAATGGTTTCACCCACGGGAGTCGCTATCTTCTTCATGAGATAGGGCCGGTACAGGTATCCGCCGTTGATCACCGCGGCAAATCCGGCCACCATCTGCATTGCATTCACCGAGATCCCTTGGCCGAACCCAATGTTGGCTTTTGTGAGAACCGACCATTTTCCCGGTGGCGGCAGCAAGCCCGGTCGCTCGCCCGGGAGATCCGTCGAAGAGCTGGCGCCGAACCCGAATCCGGTCAGGAAACGATGGAACTCGGTCTTTTTGAGCTCCTCGGAGACCTGGACCATTCCTATGTTACTGGAATGGGTGATGATTTCCTCAAGAGAAAGCTTCTTGTGCGGAGTCACGTCGTGGATGACCGCGCCCCTGTACCGATAAGCTCCATTACGGCAATCAAAGACGTCCGAGGGCTTTACTCGGCCCATATCCAGCGCGGCCGCGGCGAGAAAGACCTTGAAAGTGGACCCGGGCTCAAAGGTGTCCGCCACGCACCGGTTTCGCCGCACCTCCGCAGGGGCTTTATGGAACAGATTCAAGTTGTACGTTGGATGAACCGCCAGCGCTAACAACTCACCCGAATCCGCGTCCATAACGACCGCGATTGCTCCGCGAGCCCGATACTTAACAACAGCCTCCTCGATTTGCTTCTCCGCGAGGTACTGGATGTTCCTGTCCAACGTCAGATGAAGATCACGTCGCTCCGGGCCCTCTGTCAGCGCCGCGAACAAGATGGGCCTTCCCAGAGCGTCGCGCTCCGAGGTGATCGGCACGGGTTCGGCCTTGAGATCCTTGTCGTAATAGAGTTCCAAACCTTCCAGCCCCGTGGAATCAATCCCCGCAAAGCCGATTGCATGCGCGGCCAGGCTCTTGAGCGGGTAGAACCGGCGATATTCGCTCACACCAAAGACCCCCTTGAGGTTCGCCTCCTGGACCCTCTCGGCCGAAAGAGGCGGGACACTCCGCCGAATCCAGACGAACGGGCGATCTTCGTTGAGTCTTTGCATGACACTCTCTTCAGTCATTTCAAGGGTTTGAGCCAGAATCGCCGCGGTCCGAGGTTTGTCTTGCACCCGCCTGGGTCGCGCATAAATTGACTGAACTTCAAGACTCGCCGCCATCTGCTCACCGGAACGATCCAGAATCATGCCTCGCCGCGCTTCAACCTGCAGCGCCCGCGTCCGCTGCTTGGCAGCCTTTTTCTGAAGCCTTTCCGCATCCACGACCTGCAACCGATAAGCCCTGACCACCAGCAAGCCGGTCGCAAACGCGAAGATCAGAGCGACCACCAGGATTCGGACGCCAACCCAATTGATGCCTTGTGCCCTGCTACGGAACATGCACGACCCTGCCCACGGCCGGAAATACGAGACCTGCCCGCTTCCGGGCCTGCTTCTCCAATTCCGAGGGCGACTGGAGGGAAGCCATCTCAACGGAAAGCTCCCTCTGCCTTTTCTTGAGTTCCTCGTTTTTCTTTTCCAGAGCCGCTATCTCATAGCCGAGCTCGACTAGTTGCATTCTCGTCCAAACGTAGAAAAGCCCCATGCACAGTAACCAAAGCACCAACGCGGAAGCGAGAATCGCGCTCGCTCGATTGAAGCCCCGCCCGCTCCGATCCTCCAGCGGAATCAGCTTCTTCATCGCAGAAATAAGGTTTCGTCGGAGTCCCCCGGAGTGACGCTCCGAAACCATTCCGGAAAAGCGTGCACGGAGCCCGTTGGTCATCTGACCGCCTCCAGCGCTCTCAAGCGCGCGGATCTGGCCCGTGGGTTTGCCCGGATCTCCTCTTCCGGAGACCTGATAGGCTTCTTCGTGACCAAGAGCCACTTGGACCGATTCGGTGAGGCCTTGTCCCTGAACGAATGTTTTACCCTCCTATCCTCAAGGGAGTGATAGGACAGCACGCAAAAACGACCACCGGGATTGAGCAGGTCCGGGATCTCTTCCAGAGCTCGCTCCAGGTTCTCCAATTCGCGATTCACCGCTATGCGCAAAGCCTGGAAGGTTCTCGTGGCAGGATGAATCCTTCCGGAACCGAACTTCACGCTTCTCGCGATCACCCGCGCGAGGTCCTCCGTGGTCGTCAGCTCTCCGCGGACGCGCGCGGAAAGAATCGCCCGAGCAATTCTTCTGCTGCGCTTCTCCTGCCCATACATGGCTATCATCCTCGCCAGTTCTTCCTCTGGGATCCGATCCAGAAGGTCTGCCAGACTCTCCGGCGCCCCCGGGTCGAACCTCATGTCAAGAGGGCCGCTCCGGAGAAAACTGAAACCTCTCTCGGCAGCTTCAAGCTGCTCGGACGAGAGCCCCAGGTCCAGAACCGCTCCGTCTATATGATGGATCCCAAAGCGGCGAAGGATTTCCGGGGCATCCTGAAAACCGCCCTGGACAGCTCGAAAACGCTCGCCAAAGAGAGCCAGCCTCGCACGGGCTCGTCGCACCGCGTCCGGGTCCAAGTCCAACCCCACCACGACCCCGTCAGGACCCGATGCCGTAAGGATCGCTTCCGAATACCCGCCCGCGCCCAGGGCGCCGTCCAGATAGACGCCTCCTGCTCGCGGTTTGAGGAGCTGAAGCATCTCGTTGAGCAGAACAGGCACATGCAATTAGGCGTCCCCAGCGTTCATTCGGGGTCGTTGCAGAGGCGACGCCTGGTGCGGCGGACCGTGCAATCCTGGGGTGGCGGCGGTCCGATTCCGTGGCCGGGCGCGCGACTGCGCCGGTGGCCGGTTTGAGCTGTCCTCGCATCCGGTCTTCTGCATGACTCCTATAGAACCAACAAGTTATGTTGTCAAGCTCTTTTTGACTTTAACCTCGTTGGCTTATATGGTGAAACTAAAGATAAAATAACGTAATTTATGATCAGTAAGACAGCCGAGGCGCGCTCTTGTTCCACCTTACAGCAAAAATCGATTCACTGTTAAAAAACAACTCCTGAATATAATTCAATTTAAATATCGCAAACCGCGGAATTGCCGCCCTCCGACCAACCACGCGCCCTCAAGCGGGACCGTTGATTAAGGAAACAACATGCCTGTCGAGGCTGTTGCAACGAATCTTTGTACCATACCAGATCGGTCCCTACATCGGGAGAGGGTGGGAAGAGCTGTTGGGAGGATCGGGCCGCGGCTACCGCTTGAACCCATGACCCTTTCGGGGTCTGGAATCGAGGTATGCGGCAAGGGCCTCTTCCCAGTGTCTGAGCGGAGAGCCCACGAGTTCAACAAAGCGTGAAATGTTCAGCACCGAATACGCGGGTCGAGGCGCGGGTCGAGCAAGTTCTTCCGTGGTCTGGGATTCCACCCGAACGTGGTCGATCTTCGAGAGTTCCAAGATCTTGCGTGCGAAGTCGTGCCACGTCGCTTCCCCGTCATTCGCGACGTGGAGGACACCTACGAAGCCGCGTTCACAAATCTCCAGAATGGCCTTGGCCAGATCGAGGCTGTAGGTAGGGCGGCCGTGTTGGTCGTTCACCACCTTCAAGTGATCCCGCGTCTCGGCAAGAGCCAAGATTGCCTCGACAAAATTCTTCCCGTGGAGTCCGAACAACCATTGGGTCCTGAGGATGCAGTGACTGTCCGGGAGATTAGCTCGCACCAACTGTTCCCCGATCGCTTTGGATTTGCCGTAGGTTCCAAGCGGGCGCATGGGATCATCCTCGTGGCACTGCCTGCCCAAGCGGCCGTCGAACACGTAGTCCGTGCTCATATGGAGCAAGAACGAGTCCGTAAAGCGGCAGGCCCTGGCCAGGTTCTCCGGGCCTCGGGCGTTCACGCGGAAAACCTCCTCCTGCCTGGTCTCGCACGCGTCCACGTCCGTGAAGGCTGCCACGTTGATCACGAGCCCCGGTCGATACCGATCCATCACGCGCTGGACGAGCCCATCTTGGGTTATGTCCAGATCATCCACGTCCAATCCGACCGCGTCTATGTCGGCCTGGTTAAGGGTAACCATCAGATCGGTCCCCAACATCCCTCTTGCCCCGATGACGAGCCACGGATCTCGAAAATGCTTCACATTCTTCTCCCCAAGACGTCTCACGCGGATGCTCTCTCAACAGAACGAGATAGTAGCACAGGCCGGCCGGAATCCGATTGCTTGAGGGCGCATTCGTATTAACGGTTGAGTTCGTGAACCTTTTCCCATATTATGATCTCCGTCTCCCTTTTCTCAACGCTGTTGAAATAATGATTCCTTTACGTCTGACTCTACAGCTTCGGAAACATGACCGCTCCATTGATGCTGAGAGAGGCTCGCAGCAAGGACACATCGGCCATCAAGAAGATCCTTTCCGGATGGTTACAGGAAGGGACGCTTCTCAACGGGGACCTCGAAGAAACAATCCGGAATCAGCCTCATGACCCCACATCATGCCGGGTCGTCGAGGATGAAAAGACCATCCGCGCGGTCTCGCTCTGGACGCGGGAGGGTTCCAGTGAAGTGCGATTGCTGGGGTTCGGCAGCGGAGGCCCTCCGGATCAGGACCTGGAGCGCCGCCTACTCCATGAGGAGATCCTCGACTGGTCCGAAATGGGTGTCTCCCGCGTCACGGTGGACGTGCCCGAGCCCATGAGCGCAGATCTCGTGCCGCTGCTAAAGATGTGCGGCTTCCTCTACGAAGGCATGTCCTCGGGCTGGAGCGTCAGCCAGAAACCGCTCCTGAAACTCAGTAAGCACTTCCTTTATCGCACGGTTCCCCAGAGAGAACTCATGGCCTTCCTGATGGAATTCATGATCTCCAGCGGGTACGAAGCGCTCACCGAGGAGGGTGGCTTCCGTTACCGGGTCAGGCAGGAGTTCACGCGGCCGTTCATCTTCAGCCCTTGGCACCGTATCACTACCAGCGGCTCAGAGATCCTGGTCCACCCTCCGGCCAGGGTCATCGAACGGCACGAGTTGGAGGAGCTATTCTTCCCGATGAGGATATACTCACCGGCCGAGAGGCCTCTCCTGCTCTTCATGGAAAAGAAACGGGCCCGCGCGCTCGTGGATCTTCCCAGCGGAGATGCTCGACAGAACAGTCTCTTTCAGGGAAGCATTCGCGGGTGGCAAAGGCCGCTCCGACGCCATAATCTCACGTACAGCCATCCGGTCGGCCTGAAAACGCTCCGCAAAGGGCTCCCTCTCCTCTTCTACGTCAACGGGACCGGGGCCGTGGGTTCAGGCCGCGTGGAGGACTGGAGTCTGGATGAGCCGGAAAACCTCATTGCTCGTCTCCGAGAGATCGGCGAGTTCGATCCGGCGGACGTGAGGGAACACGCCGCCACGTCAGGTCCGAGAATGGGTAAGGTTCTCGTTATCCGGTTTTGTTGGTATCGACCTCTCAAGAGAGCCGTCACTCTTGAAGAAATACGCGCGATGGACGTGAATTTCAATCCTCCACGCACGCGATCCGTTTCTTCCGAGCTCTTTCAATCCGTGCTGGCCAGGGGAAACGATTTGACGTGACCGGTGGCCGTCTAGGGGCCATTCAGAGGGTATCCCCAAGACTCGTTCTCCATCCGAAAGCGGTCCCATGATTTACGAATACAAAGGAATGAGGCCCAAACTGGGCAAGAACGTCTTCCTGGCGCCCGGAGTCATCCTTCTGGGTGACGTGGAAATCAGTGACAACTCCAATCTGTGGTTCTACACCGTGGCGCGAGGAGATGTGAACTCTATAACCATAGGTCAGGAGACCAATATTCAGGACCATTGCATGCTTCACGTGACCTTCCGGCGCTGGCCTCTGCGCCTTGGGAACCGCGTGGTCGTGGGTCACCGGGCCGCGCTTCACGGCTGCGCCATACACGACGACGTGCTGGTGGGTATCGGCGCGCTCGTCCTGGACGGCGCGGTGGTGGAACACGGCGCGATTGTGGCCGCGGGCGCTGTGGTAGCCCCTGGGACCATTATTCCCGCCAATCGGGTGGCTGTGGGAATACCCGCACGTCCTACCCGTGAAGCCGGCGAAGAAGATAGAGCCACGCATCAGGCAAACCTGGCCAGATACCAGGATTATGCCCGCAATTTCAGCGAATTGGTTTCGCCTGTCTTCGAGGGACCGGATACCGCGGTATAGGGTATTCACCGGGATACACAAGAGGAAAAGAGAGGTTTTTCAAGAGGATGGGAGGAGGGGCCTGTTTTTTTATTCAAGCATTACTTTAAGTATTGACAATATCCTCTTGGTATGTTTTAGTAATTTTTGGTTGCAATGCAACGCCATCCACTCCGTGTCGGAGGAGCCCGCATGCCTCATTCACACAACCTGGAATACTACCTCGGAAAGATGCACGACGAATCCCTGGCCGACGCCTTGGCGGACTTCGAAGATCCCCTGGAGGGCCGTTCTGTGGAGTTCCTGTCTTCCTTGGAAATGGATGACCCCTTTGTGGAAGACGAGTTGGCCGTGGATCTGGACGACTTCTGAAAGTCGTCCGCCAACAGTTCCGTTCGAGCGGTGGCCGGTCGGGAAGGTTCCTACCGGCCATTCTCTTTTGACGTCGGCGTTTCCGACGCTCTGTGGAGCTCGGCCAGGAATGTAGGAATAAAGGTGGTAAGATCTTCCACGATGCAGAGGTCGGCCACGTTGAAAATGGCCGCGTTCGGATCCGAATTGATCGCGACCACAAAGCCCGCGTCTCGTATCCCCGCCACATGCTGCGCGCTTCCGGATATTCCGCAGGCAATATAAAGCTGGGGCGAAACCGTGGCGCCGGTGAGCCCTATTTGGCTCTTATACTCCAGCCATCCCATGTCGCAGACCGGCCGTGATCCCCCGATCGCTGAACGGGGAAAAGCAGCCGCGAGATCCTGTACGAGGCTCAGATTTTCCTGTTTGCCGATCCCTCGCCCCGCAGCCACAATAACTCTCGCTTCTGAGAGGCCTTTGTCACAGGTGGCGCCCGGCTTGAATCCGAGCGCGCGCGAGCGATGCGGTTCAAAGTTCACCGTGCGAAATTCAATCGAGCCCTGGGGATAGCGCCTGTCGACGTCGGCGCTGAACGCCCCGGGTTGAACGGTAATCACCGCAAGCCGTGTTGTGGCGGCCAGCTCTGCAACGAGCTTCCCTCCGGATGCGCCGCGGGCGAAGATCACGCAGTCTGAATCAACGGATATCCGTTCCACCGCGGTTATACACGCCGCGCCGACTCGCGCGGCGAGCCCCGGAGCAAAGTCCGCGCCTTGTGACGAGTGCGCCGCGCACAGGCAGGCGGGGTCCAATTCAGCAATGAGGTCGGTTAAGATGGCCCTATGCGCCTCGCCGTTGTACGAAGCGAGGCCGGGGGTCTGAACCGCTATGACATCCAGGCCGGTCCTCTGGAAAATCTCCCGCGCGGGCGCCTCAGGCTGGTCCCCTATAAGAACGACGAGGACGCGAAGCTGACGAAAGCTCTCCAGCCGGAGCGCGCAAGCGATGACCTCATAACCCGAGGGCTTGACTCTGCCCTGCGCGTGCTCGGCGACCGCGAGGATACTACGGTTGCGCATGACGCGCCTCGGGAATCAGGGCCTTTTCGCGCAGGATCGCCAATAAGCTGGCGGCCTTCTCTTCCGCCGCGCCCTCAAGTCTCAAGCCTGCCCTGAGTTTTCGTGGCTCAGTCACCCGGAGGAGAGTCTCGGTCGGGGCTATAGCCGGTTGCGCGGCCGCGTGGATGGTCTCAGGCAGCTCTTTCTTGGCTCGCAGGCACTTGGACAGAGAAGGGTAACGCGGTCGATTGATGCCTGTCTGCACCGTCAGCACGGCTGGAAGGAGGAGTTCCAGAACTTCTCGTTCGCCACCTTCGATTTCGCGTTCCACATAGACCGCTCTTCCCTCATCAATAGGGGTTTGGTGTAATACGGCAGTCGCGACCGGCATGGAGAGCAGTTCCGCAATCATGGGTCCTACCTGAGCGTGCATGTCGTCTTCAGACATGACCCCCGCGAGGATCAGATCATAGCCTGAGCCTTCCACCCGGCGGGCTATAAGGCGCGCGACCACCGAGGGGCTCACGTACCCCTCCTGTTCCAAAAGAATGTGAATGGCGCGGTCCGCGCCCATGCCCAGCCCCCGGGTGAGCGCAGATCCTGCGCTCTGAGGCGCAACCGTGATGACGTCCAGAGTTGTTCCGGGAAAGGCTTCCTTAATGCGGAGGCCTTCTTCGAGCGCAAACTCATCGAAATGGTTGATCCGATAACACGTCGTCCCACCGCTGGAGGCGCCTGACCCCAAGTAATGAGGACCGCTCATTGTCTCCAAATCCACAACGGGTTTCACGCAAGCGAGAAGTTTCATGGGTATTTTCTTTCCCAACTCGATCGCAGAGCGCCGATCCTTCGATGCGCCCCGGACCTGCGACGTAACATAAATCAGATATGCAGCGGACACAAGACCAAATATGAACGAACGTTCGCTCGGTTTTTGGTTGACAGTCTTCCTCCGGGACGCTACAGATAAAGTCCGGTCAATGAATGCTCCTCGCAGCGTAGGGAAGGAGAACGGGCATGGGAAAGCCTGAGTATCCCACCCGGGAAGGGATCTGGTCGCGGGGCAAGAGGTCCGAGCCGTCCTTCGAAGCAGTTCGGCTAGGCATGCCGTACGGTGAGGCTGTGGCGAACTTCCGCAAAGCAATGGAGGGCCGGGAGGATTTCGATCCTGCGGTTCTCTTCGTATGGGGGACCATGCAGGCCAAGGCTGTGCTCGGCATCCTGAAGGCCGTGGAAGAGGCTTTCGGCGAGAGCGGCCAGGGGGTGGTCAGGAAGGCGATCAATCAAGTGGGGTACGATGCTGCAAAGCAGCTCGTGGAGTCCTCCGCGTTCCCTGACGACCTGAGCGACGTGGAACTGATCTCCTTCATGGTCACCGGCATCAACACCGTCCTGTACGCGTCACTGGAGCGACCGTGGGTCGTGTCCAAAACCCGTTGCGAGTTCGACATCATCTGGTGTCCTCACCAGGACGTATACAGGCCATTTGACTGCCGAGTCCAGCGCTACTTCGTGGAGGGGATGATCCGGGCCATGGAAGAATTGAAAGGTATGCGCGCAAATCCGTACGTGGACAAGCTGATTCCTCGCGGGGACGACTGCTGTCATTTCCTGGTGGAGAAGCTTGAGTGCGCCGAGGGAGAGCATCCGTGGGCCGAGTATTCGGATGAGCTTGAGAAGAAAGCGCTCGCTCGATTGGATAAGAACCGCGGTAAAGACCGGGACAAGCGCTGAGACAATCGCCGCGTAAAGGATGGGTGCTTCGTTGAGCCTCCTGTACATGATCAGACATGGGCAGGCGTCCTTCGGACAGGGGAGGTACGACCGACTCTCCGAAACGGGATCGGCGCAAGCCGAGATCCTCGGCGATTATTTTCGTGATTCAGGCATGAAGTTCCATTTCGCTTGCTCCGGCGAGATGAGCCGACAGAAGGAAACCGGTCGGATCGCGCTCTCCCGCATGGATTCGGGCGCAACCGATCTTGAGCTCAGCATTGTGAGCGCGTTCAACGAGTACGACGCGGATGAGGTCATCCGCAGACAGATGAATCAAATGGTCGCCGAAGACCCACGGATGGCCGAGGATTTCACGAAGTTCTTCACTGACAACCACTCTTTCCAGCGTGTATTGAGTCGGGCGCTGTGGGGATGGGTATCGGGCGCGCTGGATACGACGGGCATGGAATCATGGGAAGAATTCAAGAATAGGGTTTGGTCGGGCATTTGCCGCATCCGTGAAGAATACCGCGGGGGAAAGACCGTTGTGGTGTTCACATCCGGCGGGGCGATCACGGTAGCCACGGGCCTGGCCCTGGGACTGCCGGACAACGCGACCGTGAACCTAATATTTCAAATCGCCAACGCATCGGTGACGGTATTCCGATATGACCGCGACCGGTTCACGTTGTCTTCGTTCAACGAGACCGCTCACCTCCACATGCGAGCCGATCCTCGCCTTGTGACCCACAGATGAGCGCGAAGAAATCAAAGGGAGCCTGAAATGGACTTCACCGTATCTGAAAAAGCGCAGACCATCGTGGAGATGATCAACGAGTTTGTTGGGAAGGAACTCGTACCACTCGAACCCGAGTTTTCAAAGCGACCGTTCGTCGAGTTGCTCCCTGTGCTCCAAGAGAAAAGGCGCATGGTGAAGCAGATGGAGCTGTGGGCCCCGCCTCATCCCCCGGAATACGGAGGCATGGGGCTTGACTTGGTGGAATTTGCCCTCGTATCGGAGGCGTTGGGAGGCACGCCTCTGGGGCACTACGTATTCGGCTGCCAAGCTCCTGACGCAGGGAACATTGAGATTCTGCACCTGTACGGGACCGAGGAGCAAAAGGAGAAATACCTGAGACCTCTGGTCAACGGGGATATCCGAAGCTGCTTTTCGATGACCGAGGTAGACATGCCCGGGTCGAACCCCGTGATGTTGGACACCGCCGCCGTCAAGGACGGCGATCACTACGTCATTAACGGCCACAAGTGGTACACCAGTTCTGCTGATGGCGCCCGCTTTGCCATTGTCATGGCCGTAACCAACCCGGAAGCCCCTCCGTATCTGCGCGCAAGCATGTTCATCGTGCCGACGGACACGTCGGGATTCAATTTAGTCAGGAATATTTCCATCATGGGCCACGAAGGAAGCGACTGGGCCAGCCACGCGGAAATCCTGTACCAGTCTTGCAGAGTTCCCAAAGAGAACCTGCTGGGAGGGGAGGGACAAGGGTTTGTCATGGCCCAGGAGAGGCTGGGCCCGGGGCGGATTCATCATTGCATGAGATGGATCGGGATCTGCAATCGGGTTTTTGCGCTCATGTGTTCACGGGCCCAGAAACGCGTGATA
>Ga0194113_10003836_pt1 | contig 19943 bp, 17 predicted proteins | sample TA2MahC200mmetaG_FD_146193 | JGI IMG/M metagenome (GOLD analysis project Ga0194113, IMG submission 146193) | Freshwater microbial communities from Lake Tanganyika, Tanzania - TA2015017 Mahale Deep Cast 200m | ecosystem: Environmental > Aquatic > Freshwater > Lake | place: Tanzania: Lake... | reverse complement strand
GCTTCTTTGCAGCTGCCTTTTTGGCGGCTGGCTTTTTGGCTGCGGCTTTTTTAGCTGCGGGCTTCTTAGCAGCTGCCTTTTTAGCGGCTGGCTTTTTGGCTGCGGCTTTTTTAGCTGCGGGCTTCTTCGCGGCAGCCTTCTTTGCCGCAGGTTTTGCTGCGGCCTTCACCGCAGTCTTTTTTGCTCCAGGCTTAGCGGCCTTGGCCTTCTTTGCCTTCTTCTTTGTTGCCATTGCTTTTCTCCTTCATGCCGAAGTCTTCGGCAAAGTCACAGGGAGATTCGAACCAGATGGTTCGAACCATTCATTTGCGCAAGAAAAAAAGGCCGTTGCCCGAGATCGAGCGGCGGCCCTTTTGACTTCTAACGCCAATGAATGCGGGAGAGAGACCCCTTGCCGAGGAATGGATCCTGGCAATGCATGTTTGAGAATTGCGACTGTGGCTATTCCCAACTCAGGGCACCACCCGTCTGATACTCGATCACACGGGTCTCAAAGAAGTTACGTTCCTTTTTAAGGTCGACCATTTCGGCCATCCAAGGAAACGGATTTTCCTCGGTGCTAAAGACGGGATCGAGCCCGATCTGTTGGCACCGACGATTGGCAATATAGCGAAGGTAACCTTTAAACATGCTGGCATTAAGGCCCAGCACGCCGCGCGGCATGGTGTCTTCGGCATAACGGTATTCAAGGTCTACTGCCTTAATAAAGAGCGCCTGCAGCTCTGCCCGAAATTCGGGGGTCCAGAGCTGAGGGTTCTCAAGCTTAATGGTATTGACCAGGTCGATACCAAAGTTACAGTGCATCGATTCATCGCGCAGAATGTACTGGTACTGCTCGGCAGCGCCCGTCATTTTGTTCTGACGCCCGAGCGCAAGAATCTGGACAAAGCCCACGTAGAAGAACAGCCCCTCCATAATGCAGGAGAAGACAATCAGAGACTTCAAGAGCTTCTGGTCTGCCTCGACCGTACCTGTCTGAAAGTCGGGGTTGGTAAGCGTGTCGATAAACGGGATCAGAAACTCGTCTTTGTCTCGAATCGAGCCGACCTCGTGGTAGGCATTAAAAATTTCACCTTCATTGAGCCCGAGCGATTCGACGATATATTGGTAGGCATGGGTATGAATGGCCTCTTCGAATGCCTGCCGTAACAGGTACTGGCGGCACTCGGGGGCTGTAATGTGGCGGTAGGTACCCAGCACGATGTTGTTGGCTGCCAGACTGTCGGCAGTGACAAAAAAGCCCAGGTTGCGTTTCACGATTCGGCGCTCGTCGTCGGTGAGACCGTTGGGGTCTTTCCAGAGCGCGATATCGCGAGACATGTTGATCTCTTGGGGCATCCAGTGGTTGGCGCAGCCCGCCAGGTATTTCTCCCAAGCCCATTTGTACTTAAAGGGAACGAGCTGGTTAACGTCGGTACCGCCATTGATGATGCGCTTGTCTTCTACCTTGACACGCCGGCTATCTTGGGTGCTCTGAGCCGAAGTAGTAGGCAAGGAAGACAACTGCGGCTCTGCCCCGGGGTGCTTACCCAGGGCAGTAGGAGCGGAAGATAACAAGGCTGCGGCCTGTGGGGCTGCAGGTTGCGACGCTACGGTTGTGGAGGTGTCTTCCCAGTTCAGCATATCGATCTCACTTTCTGTTCACCGAAAAAAGTTTTGAACGGTCCGTGAGAGTCGGTTGTTTCGATAGGCCGAATCATGATGGAACCGCGCAAAACGTGCAAATGTTTTTTTACATTTTTTCTCTGAGGATCAAAAAATTTTCAGCTTCGTCTCATTTGATCCACAGTGTTTGTCCTCTGCGTTTGACTGCATGCCAGAGAGATACACCTAGGCAGCCTTGTTTCGAAACCGTGCGCTGTTGAATTTCGAGACAAGGCCCTTAGAAATTCACTACTGACAAGCCTCGCAGTCTGGGTTGTCGATGGCGCAGAACTTCACATCAGAGCCTGGCGTGGTCTGCGCACCCCGGGCCAGGATAGGCTCTGCAGGCTGCGTGAAGCTGGCTGCCGCCACACCGGTCATTGCGCCCGCGGCTGCCCCTGCAGCGATGCCGCCAGAGACGGGGACCGCATTGAGTTGCCCCGTATTGAGCGTACTTTTTTCGGCGTGCGTTGCACCCATGGTGCGCAGGTAGTAGGTTGTCTTGAGCCCGCGCAGCCAGGCCAGCTTGTAGGTTTCGTCGAGCTTCTTTCCGGAGGCGCCCGCCATGTAGATATTGAGCGACTGGGCCTGGTCGATCCATTTCTGGCGACGTGCCGCAGACTCCACTATCCACTGGGTGTCTATTTCGAATGCTGTGGCATACAGGGCCCGAATCTCGGCCGGGATGCGGTCTATCTTTGCCAGACTGCCATCGAAGTACTTCAGGTCGGCGACCATGACCTCGTCCCACAGCCCGAGGGCCTTTAAGTCGCGCACCATAGCCTCGTTGACCACCGTGAACTCCCCAGAGAGGTTGGATTTGACATAGAGGTTTTGGTAGGTGGGCTCTATTGATGCGGAAATGCCGACGATATTTGAAATAGTGGCGGTGGGCGCGATTGCCACGCAGTTGGAATTGCGCATGCCGTGGGCCTGGATTCGGGCACGTAATGCTGACCAGTCGAGCCGAGCCTTGCGGTCGATCTCAACATAGCCGCCACGTTCTTTCTCGAGCAGGGTGAGGCTGTCCAGGGGCAGAATGCCTTGGTCCCAGAGTGACCCCTTAAAGCTTGAGTAGGCCCCCCGTTCTTTGGCAAGCTCTGTAGAGGCCCAGTAGGCCTCATAACAGACCATTTCCATGGAGCTGTCAGCAAACTCGACCGCCTCGGCCGAGCCATAGGGCACCCGCATGGCATGCAGCGCCTCTTGAAAACCCATGATTCCAAGACCTACGGGCCGGTGCCGCACGTTGGCGTTTCGGGCCTTTGCCACGGCGTAATAGTTGATGTCTATCACGTTATCGAGCATGCGCATGGCCGTGGCAATGGTCTTTTTGAGCTTGGCATGGTCAAGCGTGAGCCGACCATTGGCGCTGGCGGCAAGGTGCTGGACGAGGTTTACCGACCCGAGGTTGCATACGGCGATCTCGGCGTCGTTGGTGTTGAGGGTGATCTCGGTGCAGAGGTTGGAGCTGTGCACCACCCCGACGTGCTGCTGCGGGCTACGGATGTTGCAGGGGTCTTTAAACGTGATCCACGGGTGCCCGGTTTCGAAGAGCATGGTGAGCATCTTGCGCCAGAGCGATGCCGCCTGGATCTTCTTAAAGTGGCGAATCTCTCCTCGCGCGGCCTTTTCTTCGTAGGCGGTATAGGCTGACTCAAAGGCCTGACCGACTTTATCGTGCAGGTCGGGTACGTCCGAGGGAGAGAAAAGGGTCCACTCGCCGTTTTCCATCACCCGCTTCATAAAGAGGTCGGGGATCCAGTTGGCGGTATTCATGTCGTGTGTACGCCGGCGGTCGTCGCCAGTGTTTTTACGCAGCTCGAGAAACTCTTCGACGTCGAGGTGCCACGATTCTAGATAGGTACAGACCGCACCCTTGCGCTTCCCGCCCTGGTTGACTGCTACGGCCGTATCGTTGACTACCTTGAGAAAGGGAACGACCCCCTGGCTTTTGCCGTTGGTGCCCTTAATATGACTGCCCAGGGCGCGCACTGGGGTCCAGTCGTTACCCAGGCCGCCCGCGTATTTGGCCAACAGGGCATTTTCTTTGATGGCCTCGTAGATGCCATCGAGGTCGTCGGCGACCGTGGTGAGGTAGCACGAGGAGAGCTGCGAATGGGTAGTGCCGCTGTTAAAGAGCGTGGGCGTAGAGCTCATGAAGTCAAAGCTCGAGAGCAGCTGATAGAACTCGACTGCCCGCTCTTCGCGGTTGAGTTCTTGGATGGCAAGGCCCATGGCAACCCGCATGAAAAAAGCCTGAGGCAGTTCTATGCGCCGGCCTTCTCCCGAAAAGGTGTCGTTGCGGTCGATGAGGAAATAACGGTCGTATAGGGTTTGCAGGCCAAGGTAGTCAAACTGGAGGTCGCGTTCCGCGGCGATGGCCTGCGCGAGCCGCTTGAGGTCGTATCGGCCGAGCTCTTCGTTTAGAAGGCCGATCTCAATGCCCTTTTTGATATACCGAGGAAAGTAGTCGACATACTGCGACGCCATGTCTGCCTGCGAGACCTCTGCCCCCAGAACTTCCTTGCGAACGGTGTGCAGTAACAGGCGGGCACTGACTTTTGCATAGGCGGGGTCCTTTTCGATGAGGGCACGGGCTGCCAGGATGGCGGATTTTTCGACTTCTTCTACGGGGACGCCGTCGTAGACGTTTTTAACGGTGTCGTTAAGAACCTGCTCGACGCTGGCGTGGTCTTCAAGCCCTTGGCAGGCATCGGCAATGATTGCCTTGAGCCAGAGCTGATCGAGAGGCACCGTACGGCCTGCTACGGTCATGCTGAGCTGATGCTCTGCCACCTGCACCCGGGTCTTGGCCGCGCGTTCCTGAGACCGCCGCTCTCGGTAGAGCACATAGGCACGGGCCACCTCGTGCTCGCTTGAGCGCATCAGGGCGAGCTCTACCTGGTCTTGAATATCTTCAATGTGTACCGTGCCGCCGGCGGGCATACGGCGCAACAGGGCCGCCGTCACCTGCTGGGTGAGCTGCTCGGTGACCTCGCGAACCCGGGCGCTTGCCGCACCCTGGCCCCCCTGGACTGCGAGAAACGCCTTGGTGAGCGCAACGGTAATCTTGGGCGCATCGAAAGAGACCACGGCCCCGTTGCGGCGGATTACCTTGATATCCGAGAGGCCTGCGGCCACAGACAGGCCTCCGTCTTCAGCCAGAGGCTGGGCGAGTGGAGGGGTGGATTGGCCAAATTCGGTGGAAGGGACAGCCCGCTGCATGCCAGAGAACTCCTGAAAAACGTCTGAGAAACCGGCCTTCAGCCCACCTGGCGCAGTGACGCCGGAAAGGGGTGAAACATACTACCGGTAGTAATTTTTTTTATCTAACAGACTAATTGTAGTAGTCCTAGCGGCTGATGGGCAAGAACATTCCTCTGGATAAACCCTGACTTTGGGCCAGTCTGTCTGTGCAGACAGGCACCAGCTTATGCTCTCCAGGTAAGCCCAATAAACACCGGCGCTATGGCATCAAATCCTACGAAGCCCCTTTATTTTTCTCGCTACTGAGGAACTTCTTTTCCTCGCGAAATCCGACCAAGGGTGTCCCCCTTTAGGCCAGACCAATCGAAAAAGATCACGCCGGCGTTGGAACAATTCTCCAGGAAATGCCGTGCAGGCGAAGTTGGTCGGCAAGGCTTTTCCAGTCGAAGGCCGGCCCAGGATCTGTCTTTCGGTCTGGGGCAATCATGCTGTGGCCTGTGACGGCGGTTATGCCCGGACTGTCGTGGGCGAGCGCCTGGCAGGTGCGGCCAAGCGTGAGCATCTGTGCTGCGGTGTAGGGGATGCTGTCGGTGCCCTCCAGCTCAATGCCTATTGAGAAGTCATTACAGTTATGGCGCCCTTCAAATACCGAGACCCCCGCATGCCAGGCCCGGTCGTGGATCGAGACATACTGGGTGAGCAGACCCTCGCGGTTGATAAAAAAATGCGCCGACACCTCCAGACCCGCAAGGTCGGAAAGGCCATGGGGACTATTGGCGGTCAGCCCGTGCATGAAAAGGGTGTCCACCCAGGGGCCGCCGAAGTCTCCGGCAGGCAGGCTGATGCCATGAATAACAACCAACTGCGGGCCACAGCCCTGCGGTCGCGCATTATGGTGCGGGCTGTGGCGCCAACGGCAGCTCAGATCAGGGCCGCTGTAGAGCCATCCCTGGTCGCTAAAGCAGGCGGCTGACTCAGGCATGCGGCGCATACCCCCTGGGCCAGGCATGCTGCCCGTGTGTCTTATTGGGGCTGATCTGGTGTTGACTTTCGCGCATGGTCTTCGCAGCAAAAGGGCTGGTCTGCCCGCCAGATGGCCTCTGTGCGAGGCAGGTGCAGCCCGCAGTGGCCACAGGCAATGAGGTCGAGGGCTGGGGTGTCTTTTTTCTTCTTCGCGGCACCGGCCGGTGTGGCATCGGATGCGCCGGATGCCTTCTTGGCGTCGGGGCGTCCGAGAGCCTTGCGCAGAATCCACAGAGCAAGTGCAATAAGCCCGAGGATGATCAGAATTCGGGTAAGCATGGAAGGCGTGCGATAGGCTGATAGCGGGCTCTGGCCGCCTTAGCGTTGGATCAGAACTTCAAGCACAAACCGGCTGCCCACATAGGCCAGCAGCAGCAGCCCAAACCCCGCCAGCGCAAACTTTGCCGCCACCCGCCCCCGCCAGCCGCGAGATCGCCTTCCGAGAAAGAAAACGGCCACCATGACCCAGGTGGCCAGTGTGAAAAAGGTTTTATGGTCGACACGCAGCGGTGGGTGTTCCAGCCAGACATTAACCCAGACACCGGAGAGCAGGGTGAAGGTAAGCAGAACGAAACCGGCCCAGGTAATGCGCACCAGGGTATGGTCAAGGCTAATGAGTGCCGGCATGTCATCCCACCAGGGGCTGGCGTGGCCCCCTTTATGCAGGGCGGTCTCGAGCGACATCATCACCAGGGCATGGGCGGCCGCTACGGCAAAGGCACTGTAGGCCAGCATGGCTAACAGAATATGGGCTCGGAAGAGCGTGGGGGGCTGCTGCATGATCACCACGCCCTCGAACCATAGTGGCAGCAGACAGCCCACTGCGGTTAACGGAAAGATCAGAGTGGTAATTCTTGGGAGCCTCTGAAAAAAGGACTCTACCCAGAGCAGAAGCACTGCGAGCCAGAGGGTCCATGACACAGAACTGGCAAATCCGAAACGAAAGCCCGCCTCGGAGAACCAGGCAGGCAATAGGGTAAGGCCATGCAGCGTTAGCACTAGGGTGAGTCCCGCCATGTGCAGGGCGTTGGTGCGGCGAGTCACTGTCAGAGGCCCGGAGGCTCCAGTCGACGCCTGCGGCCTGCCTGCCTGTCCGGCCACCGTATGTCGATCTCGCCGCAGGCCAGATACCGTCAGGCCCAGATAGCCAAGAAAGGCTGCCCAGGCGGTTAACTCATACAATGAAGACTCCATAGAATCAGTGTATCCCAGCCGATGCTGCCCGGCCTGTCTTGGCCATCGCTGGCGTCGCTGTTACACCCCCGAACTGACCAAGGAATCCGACCATGCTAGAGACACTTACCGATCGGCTCTCAAAGGTGGTCAAGACCATGAAGGGTGAGGCCCGGATTACCGAGTCCAACACCCAGGAGATGCTGCGCGAGATTCGGCTGGCCTTGCTTGATGCCGATGTGGCGCTGCCGGTCGTTAAGCAGTTTGTGGCCCAGGTACGCGAGAAGGCGGTGGGCCAGGAGGTGGTGGGAAGCCTCACCCCCGGGCAGGCCTTGGTAGGGGTGGTGCACCAGGAGCTGGTCGGGCTCATGGCCAGCGATCAGCCGCCGCCCGCAACGGGCCTCAACCTAGCCAGCCAGCCACCTGCCATTGTGCTCATGGCCGGTCTGCAAGGGGCGGGCAAGACCACCAGTGTGGGCAAGATGGCCAAGTGGCTGCACGATCGCCACAAGAAAAAAGTGCTCACCGTGTCGTGCGACGTCTATCGCCCCGCCGCAATCGAGCAGCTGCGTCTGGTGAGCGCGCAGGCGGGGGTTGATTTCTTTACCAGTACCCCAGACCAGAAGCCCGTGGACATCGCGCTTGCAGCGGTGGACTGGGCCCGCCGGCACTTTCACGACGTACTGCTCATTGATACTGCGGGACGCCTAGCCATTGACGCAGAGATGATGGCCGAGATCGCGGCGGTGCATGCGGCGGTCAAGCCCGTAGAAACGCTCTTTACGGTGGATGCCATGCAGGGCCAAGACGCGGTGCGTACGGCCGAGGCCTTCGGCCAGGCCCTTCCGCTTACCGGCATTGTGCTCACCAAAGTCGATGGCGATGCCCGCGGGGGTGCTGTGTTGTCGGTACGGTCGATTACGGGAAAGCCCGTGCGGTTTGTGGGTACCTCTGAGAAGATCGATGGGCTAGAGGCCTTTGATGCCGAGCGTTTTGCCCAGCGCATTCTGGGCATGGGCGATGTGCTTGCGCTGGTGGAGCAGGCCCAGAAGTCGATCGACCTGAAGTCTGCCGAGAAGATGGCGGCCAAGCTGAAGTCGGGGGCCAAGTTCGACCTCGAAGACTTCAAGCTGCAGATAGGTCAGATGAAGTCGATGGGCGGGCTGTCCTCGCTCATGGACAAGCTGCCTGCCCAGTTTCAGCAGGCTGCCAAGGGCGGTGACATGTCGGCGGCAGACAAGTCGATTCGTCGTATGGAAGGGCTCATTAATGCCATGACGCCGCAGGAGCGCCGCAACCCAGAGCTCTTGAAGGCAAGCCGCAAGCGCCGCATTGCCGCAGGCGCCGGGGTGCAGGTGCAGGAGCTCAATCGCATGCTCAATCAGTTTGAGCAGATGCAGACGATGATGAAAAAGATGCAGTCCGGCGGCATGGCCAAGCTCATGCGCGCGATGGGTGGCATGGGCGGCATGGCCGGTATGAAGGGCCTCAGCGGCATGATGGGCGGCTTTCGCCGCTAGCGCGTTAGCCCCGTATCAACCGATTCGATTAGCCCCTAGCCTAACGCCCACTAGTCTAGTAGCCGGCCGACCGCCGTAGTCACCTCTGCAACTGCGCAGTCGCTCGCCTGCATGCCTGCCCGCTTGAGCAGTTCGAGCCGACCTTCTTTGAGCGACCGTTCGCCAATCGTGACCCGTACCGGTACGCCAATGAGCTCCCAGTCGGCAAACATCACGCCCGGCCGCTCGTCGCGGTCGTCGAGAATCACCTCGTAGCCTGCGGCAGAGAGTTCCGCATAGACCTTCTCTGCTGCCTCCTTGACCGCGGGGGATTTGTTCGCACCCACAGGGCAGATGACCACTTCAAAGGGCGCTAAGGCCCGGGGCCAGAAGATGCCCTTCTCATCGTGGTCCTGCTCAATGGCGGCGCCCACAATACGGGTCACGCCAATACCGTAGCAGCCCATCTCCATGACCCGGGGCTTTCCGGTTTCATCGAGCGTGGTGGCCTTCATGGCCTCTGAGTACTTGGTGCCCAGGTAGAAGACATGGCCGACTTCAATACCCCGCTCGATTTTGAGTGTCCCCTTACCACAGGGCGAGGGATCGCCCTCGACCACATTGCGAATATCGGCCACCATCATGGGCTCAGGCAGGTCGCGCCCCCAGTGCAGGCCAGTGGTGTGATGGTCTTTGCGGTTTGCCCCGGCCACAAAGTTTGACATTAGGGCCACCGTGCGGTCGGCAATAATCGTTACCGAGGCCGGTAGCCCCACCGGCCCCAGGTATCCGGGTTCGGTTCCAAAGTTCCTAACGATTTCGTCCACGGTGGCGAACCGAAACCCTTGGGCAAAGGGGGCAAGCTTTCCGACCTTCACCTCATTGAGGTCGTGGTCGCCACGCAGCAGTAGCAGAAAGATCTTTGCAGGGCTTGCAGGGCCCGGATCGCCCTTTGCTCTGGGGTCTGGTGTGGCGTCTTTCCCAGGGGGTGTTACGGAGTCGGTAGCCAGCACAAGTGACTTCACCGTCTGGGTAATCGGCAGCCCGAGAAACGCCGCCACCTCCGCACAGGTGCTTTTGCCTGGGGTAGGAACGGTCTGCATCGGGGCAGAGGCTGGCCCGCGCTCGGCCAGCAGGGGCAGGCCCTCGGCCAGTTCGATATTGGCAGCGTAGTCAGACTCGGGGCAATAAACGATGGCGTCTTCGCCGGTGTCGGCAACCACCTGAAACTCGTGGGATCGGGAGCCGCCGATGGCGCCGGTGTCTGCCGCCACTGCCCGGTAGCGCAGCCCTAAGCGGTCGAAAATCTTGCAGTAGGCGGCAAACATCTTGTCGTAGCTCGCCTCGGCACCAGCCACATCTTTGTCAAAGGAATAGGCATCCTTCATAACGAACTCGCGGCCGCGCATTACCCCAAACCGGGGGCGGCGCTCGTCCCGAAACTTGGTCTGAATCTGATAGAAATTTTTGGGCAGCTGCTTCCAGCTCTTGAGCTCGGTCCGGGCGATATCGGTGATCACCTCTTCACTGGTCGGCTGAAAGGCAAAGTCGCGCCCATGCCGGTCTTTCACCCTGAGTAGTTCTGGCCCCATCTTTTCCCACCGGCCGGTTTCCTGCCACAACTCAGCAGGCTGCACGATGGGCATTATGAGTTCAATGGCTCCTGCGGCATTCATTTCCTCGCGCACAATGGCCTCAACCTTGCGAATTACCCGCAGACCGAGGGGCATATAGGAATAGATGCCTGAGCCGACACGGCGGATCATGCCGGTGCGCAGCATCAGCTTGTGGCTGGCAACTTCGGCGTCTGCAGGGTCTTCTTTGAGGGTCTGAAAATGAAAGGCAGAGGCGCGCATAGAAATCCAAAGTAGGGTCGTGCGGGGTTAATCGCAAAACAGGTTGAACTGGTTCGTATAATCGAAGAATTATGCTAGATGAGTTCGGCTACCGCCCCAATGTAGGCATTATCCTGATGAATGGCCGCAACCAGGTCTTCTGGGGTAAGCGCGTGCGCGAACAGTCGTGGCAGTTTCCGCAAGGAGGCATTAAGCGGGGTGAAGACCCGGAGCGGGCCATGTTTCGGGAACTGCACGAAGAAACCGGTCTGCGGCCAGAGCATGTGCAGATCCTTGCCCGTACCCAAGACTGGCTGCATTACGATGTGCCCTCGCGGTGGGTGCGTCGCGAGTGGCGGGGCCTGTATAAGGGCCAAAAGCAAATCTGGTACTTGTTGCGCATGCTCGGGCAAGACTCCGATGTCCAGCTGCGTGCGGGCCCCGAAAAGCCAGAGTTCGATGCCTGGTGCTGGCACGACTTTTTTGTGCCACTAGAGACAGTTATTGAATTCAAGCGCGATGTCTATCGGCATGCGCTTGATGAGCTGGCCCGTTATGTCTTTACCGCCGAAGAGGTCACCACCAGGTTGTCGCGGTGTATGAGCTCGGGTTCTTCGACAAAGCCCAGTAGCTCCTCAATCTGAGCCGAGGGCTGGCCCATGATTTTTCGGGTTTCGCGGGCCGCATAGTTCACCAGGCCCCGGGCAATCTCTGTGCCTGCAGGGTCTAGGCAAGACACCACGTCACCGCGGTCGAAGCTCCCCTGTACGCCCACCACGCCAATGGGCAGCAATGACTTTCCGCCCGCAATAAGCACCCGGGAGGCGCCGGCATCAAGCAGCAGGGCGCCCCGCAGCTGTAGCTGGTCGGCCATCCATTGTTTGCGTGCGGCAAGCATGGGCACATCGGCCACCAGAAAACTGCCCAGCGCCTCTTCGGCGCAGAGTCTCTCCAGCACCCCGTCTTCCAGGCCACTGGCGATCACCGTATGGGCTCCGCTGCGTGAGGCCCGCTGGGCCGCCCGCACCTTGGTGGCCATTCCTCCTGTGCCAATACGGGTTCCGGCCCCGCCTGCCATGGCCGCGAGGCTTGGGTCGTTGGCCCGTGCCCGGTCGATGCGCTGCGCCTGCGGGTCTCTGCGCGGATCGGCGCTAAACAGACCCGGCTGGTCGGTCAGAATGATCAGCAACTCCGCCTCGATCAGGTTGGTTACCAGTGCGGCCAGGGTGTCGTTGTCGCCTAACTTGATCTCGTCGGTTACTACCGTATCGTTCTCATTGACCACAGGCACTACGCCCAGGCCCAGCAGGGTGTTAAGCGTGGCCCGGGCATTCAGATACCGCCGTCGGTCAGACACGTCTTCGTGGGTGAGCAGAACCTGCGCGGTTTTCAGCCCATGGGCCAGAAAGCCCACCTCGTAGGCCTGGGCCAGGCCCATCTGGCCTACGGCCGCCGCCGCCTGCAGGCTATGAACCTCATGCGGCCGGTCCTTCCAGCCCAGTCGCTTCATGCCCTCGGCAATGGCCCCGCTCGATACTATGACGACCTCGCGTCCCTGGCGGCGCAGCCCTGCCACCTGTGCGGCAAACCGGGCCACCGCCTCGGGATCGATACCCCGGCCTTGGTTGGTCACCAGGCTCGAGCCGAGCTTGACTACCCAGCGACGGGCATGTCGTATCTCGCTGCGGCCTGGGTCTACCAGTCTATGGTGTTCTTGCATGGGCGTACACCCCGTTCTGTTTAGTTTTGCGCCTTCGCATCCAAGATGCGGTCTCGCTGTCTGGCCAGTTGCTGAGCCATGCCCTCATTTCCCTGGGACTTGCTATTGGCGATTCCTAGCTCGAGCCATGCCAAAAGCGGTCGCCTCCAGCCTTGGCCCTCTGCTGTTCGTACTGCCGAGGGCCAGAGACTCTCTATAGGCCAGCCCGATCGCAGAAGCACCGAGAATGCGATGAGGCGAGACAGAGGCTGCTCCACTGCGTTAATTCGTGTAATGACTTTTGTCGGGTCGGCGGGCTTCTCAAGCAAAGCCTGGGCAACGGGCTGATGCACCGCTGGGAGAAGCCTGGGGTCAGCATCTGCAATAGATCCCAAAAGATAGCGATGATAGGCCTGTTCTTCGATGCCGCTATCTTGGGCGAGTGGGCTAAATGCATCACAGGGTTCCCAGTGAAGGCTGGCCACCTGGGCCGCGCATTGGGTGAGCGCAATTCGGGCCAAGAGTCGGGCCTGGCCTGTTCGTTGGCTCAAGGATTTTGCCCTTGAAAACTCGATGGCTGCGCGCCGGCTGTCTCCGGCGAGGTAGGCCTCTGTGGCCTGCGACAGCGATGACTGGGCTTGCAGAAGAAAACCGGGTGTCGGTGGACCGGGGCTCGCGCAGCCCGTTAAAAAAAGGGGGATTGCAAAAAGCGCCCCTAAGGCTGCCTTACCCAGAGACGGCTGTGCGGTTTTTCGAAGGCAATGGGTCATGGCAGTTGTAACTGCGAGTCCCGAGAAAAAGGCCAGCGTTGCTGAAGGCTCTGCATCATCTCTTCAACCGTTTTTAGGTTGGACTCCACATCTTGACGAAGCAGTGCGAGGTCTTCTGTGGCACGCCTCGTGTTCTGTGCAACCGCCTGGGCCTCGGCCAACACCAGGTTCATCTGGTTGAGGCTATTTCGTGCCTCTTGCAGGAGTTTCTGCGCCTCAGCTAGGGCAAGGTTTATCTGCTGCACGGTGCCCTGTGCCCGGCCATCGGCTGGCTTCGCCAGCGTCTGTCCCTGACCAAACACCTGTTGATTGGCGTTGGTCATCAGCTGGTTAGAGCTGGCCAGGAGCTGACTGGTCTGCTCCAGGGCACGATTCACCTGCGCAAGCGTGCGGGCATTTCCTGCCAATAACCCAAGCGCCCCCGAAGGCCCCGCCAGGCGATCGGTGGCGGCCTGCAGATTCTGCAGCGTGGCTGCAAGCGCAGACTGTCGATCGGTCTGAGCCGCAAGATTTTCTAACAGGGCTCTGGCGGCCCCGGCGATTCGGGGGACGTCGGCAGAGGCGTCTCCACGAAGTACGGTTCGAATCGCCCCATCTTCTAAGGGCGGGTCTTCTAAAATGCCAGAGAAGGCCCGTAAACGGGCTCCGCCCACCAGGCTCTTTTCCAGGGTAAAGATACTGCTTGTGCGAAGCCATTGGGCATTCGACAAAGGAACCCCGACTAGAATGCGGGCATTGCCTTCGGCAGAGAGCTCAATTTTCTGGACCCGTCCCAGGTTAAATCCGGCAAAGGTCAGGGCCATGCCCACAGACACGCCCTCGGAGTCGTCGCTGATCAGAACAAGCGACTGGGTTTTTTCAAAGGCGCCTCGCGCATACAAGACATAGACCACTGCCGAAACAAAGAGCAGGAGCGTTGCAACAATAAGGGCAAGGGCCTGCTTCTGGAGCTGCTGTGTCTGCATCGACTAATAATAAAGTGCAACGAGCGAGACAGCCTCGATGAGCAGCAATATTCCGAACAAAAGTGCCAGGTCTTGCCTAGCAACAGGGCTAGACAGCGGCAAGAAGACAATTGTGAGGCCGAAGAAAAACGCCTTGCCCATGAAAACGATGGCGAGCGCGGGGTCGAAAATCCGCCCGATCGATGCGGTGAACTCAGGCAAGCCCCAGGGAGAAAAGCCAAACACCGTGAGATACGAAATCGTTAGTGCAATTAGACTGGCGAGCAGGGTCAGCAAGACAATGGCAAACAGACACGAGACCGCATGGGGGACCAAGCGCCCTAGCAGCTGCTCGCTATCCATGTCCAGGGGAATACGCAGGGGTCCTGCCTGATGATGCGACCCTTGTGAAAGAGGTTCCTGCACAAAAGGCAAAGCCGCCTGCAGTGGGGCTGCTCCCCCTGTTGAGGCAGACGAGGCATAGGCCATGGGCAGGGCAATTCGGATCAGCACAAACAAAGACACATAAAGCGGAATTAACTCGAGGATCAGGCTTCGTACCAGAACCTCGACTGCAAACTGCGATAGCCCATAGCTTAGGGCTGTCTCGGTCACGATCTGGACAATCACCAGGCTGATAAAGCTCGATACGAGCAAGAACCCGGGCAGTATGGGAAGACAACGGGCGCCAATTTCTTGCAGCGCACTTTGGCGCACCGACCGTTCTCGATAGGTGAGGGGATTGAAGGTCAGAGCCGCTAAGGCAGCCATGAAGATCAGGGAGGCATAGATCCGCGCAATCATCGACATTGCACGGAGTCCATGGCTTGCCAGAAGTGCTCTAGTACGGCCGGTAGGCTACAGAGGACTCTGCGGCGATGGCAATACCGCCGCCTCGGTAGCACTGATTGATGCCAGCCAGAGCTGTATCTGCTGCATAAGCGGCCCAAGCCCTTCGCGGGTGAGCCCCGATGTATAGAACACCGGTCCCTTCCACTTAAGCGTCTTGTTCATGGCCGCCCAGCGCCTGTCGCGAAGGTCTTCGGTGAGCATGTCTGCCTTGTTCAGAATCAGCCAGCGGGGCTTTGCGGCAAGCCCTGCGTCGTATCGCGTGAGCTCCTCGGCAAGGGCCTTGACCTCTGCCGCCAGCCTTTTTCCGATGGCTGCCTCTGTCTGGCCTTCGGCATCCTGGGGGGCGAAGTCCACCAGGTGCAGCAGCAGCCGGGTTCTCTGCAGGTGTCGTAGAAACTGGTGCCCCAGCCCCGCGCCATCGGCAGCACCTTCAATAAGCCCGGGAATATCGGCAATGACAAAGCTCTGGCCCTCTCCCACACGCACCACGCCGAGCTGCGGGCTGAGCGTGGTAAATGGATAGTCGGCAATCTTGGGCCGGGCGTTAGACGCGGCGGCCACAAGGGTGGACTTGCCCGCGTTGGGCTTGCCCAGAAGGCCGACATCGGCCAAGACCTTTAGCTCAAGCTTCAGCCGACGCGATTCGCCGGGCTCACCCGGGGTGCACTGCCGTGGGGCGCGGTTGATGCTTGATTTGAAGTGCAGGTTGCCAAGGCCCCCCCGGCCGCCTTTGGCAAGCAGCACCCTCTGCCCGTCTTCGGCAAGGTCAGTGACTGTCTGCTCGGTTTCGGCGTCAATTACCAGGGTGCCCACGGGCATGCGCAGCGTTATGTCTTCGGCGCCCGCCCCGTATTTGTCGGAGCCCTGGCCCTGTTCGCCATTACGGGCCCGATGAATGCGCGCATAGCGGTAGTCGATAAGGGTATTGATGTTGCGGTCGGCCACTGCCCATATCGACCCTCCCTTTCCCCCATCTCCGCCGCTTGGGCCGCCCTTGGGGATGAACTTTTCGCGACGAAAGGCGGCCACGCCGTTGCCGCCCTTGCCGGCATGGACCTCAATAATGGCCTCGTCTATGAATTTCATGAGATATAAAAAAACCCCGCATGGCGGGGCTCTTTCCGGTTATGCCAATGTGGCTATGCCTATTGCAGCGGCCCCTGTCCGCGAGCCTTGGCCCTATGCAGAGAGTTACTAGGCGGCCACCACGCTTACAACCGACTTTTGCAGTGGGCCATGTACCGAGAACTGCACCTTGCCATTGACCAGGGCAAACAGGGTGTGGTCTTTGCCCATGCCGACATTCTCGCCGGCATGAAACCGCGTACCACGCTGGCGTACCAGAATGCTTCCTGCAGAAATGGACTCGCCACCAAAACGCTTAACACCGAGCCGTTTGGCCTCTGAGTCACGACCGTTACGCGTAGAGCCGCCGCCTTTTTTCTGTGCCATGTCAAACCTGTTTAAGAAGAATAACGACTATCGAATCTGCTGGGGTCTTTTGCTGGGACGCTGAGAGCGTACTAGATAACCTAAAGATAACTTCTACGCGCTGACAACCGATCCATCGGGCCGGACCATGGCCTCGACCGACAACTCGGTGTAGTTTTGGCGGTGGCCTTGGGTCTTGGCATAGTGCTTACGGCGACGGTGCTTAAAAATACGCACTTTGTCGCCACGCCCGTGGGAAACCACCCGGGTCTTGACGCTGGCTCCTGCAACGGTGGGGGTGCCTACCGAGAGTTGTTCGCCTTCGCCTAAGGCCAAAACCTCTGATAACACGCATTCGCTGCCCACCTCGAGCGGCAGAGTTTCTACGCGCAGCTTTTGGCCCAGACCAACGCGGTACTGCTTACCGCCTGTTTTGATGACAGCGTACATAGTTGTTTCTCTTTGGAAAATTGACTGCAAAAATCGAAGCCCTCGATTATGCCTTAGCCAAATGGTGAATTCAACAAAGGCTTCGGCTGCGCTAGCCGCCTCGGGCATAATCACTGGCGTGGAACCCCAGAGCGCCCCTCAGCCTGCCAAGCCCAACGCCTATCTCGACGCGTTGGCCTTAATTGACCAGGAGATGCGGTCGGTGGATACCGTGATTCAAAACCGGCTCTCCAGCGAGGTGGTTCTGGTGGAGCAGGTTGCCCAGTACATTATTCAGGGCGGCGGAAAGCGCATGCGGCCCGCTTTACTGCTCTTGTGTGCAAAAGCAGTAAACGCCCACTTCTTGGCTGAAAAAACCCAGTGTAGCGGCGCGTCGCCTGCGTCGCCTGCCGTGTTTGCCCAGCTCGCGTCGATTGTCGAGTTTATTCATACGGCCACCTTGCTGCATGACGACGTGGTCGACGACTCGGGCATGCGCCGGGCGCGTGAGACCGCCAACGCCATTTTTGGCAATGCCGCCAGTGTCTTGGTGGGCGATTTTTTGTACTCCCGGGCGTTTCAGATGATGGTGGAGATCGGCGCCATGCCAGTTATGGCGGTCCTGGCCGAGGCCACCAATGTCATTGCCGAGGGTGAGGTATTGCAGCTCATGAACTGCCAAGACCCCAATGTTGATGAGCAGCGGTATCTGCAGGTGATCCGGTATAAAACGGCTAAGCTCTTTGAGGCCGCTGCCTGCCTGCCGGTGGTTGCCCAGCAGGGCCCAGCAGCCTTGGCCGAGGCATTTTCGGCCTATGGCCGACACCTTGGCACCGCCTTTCAGCTTACCGACGATGCCCTGGACTATTCCGGGTCCGAAGACCTTTTGGGTAAGCGGCTGGGTGATGATCTGCGCGAAGGTAAGCCCACCCTGCCGCTCATCTACCTTCTGCGTGAGGGCAGCCCGGCCGAGCAGGCCATGGTGCGCTCGGCCATCGCTGCGCCCGATGCGGCCTCCTTAGACCAGATTGTCTCTTTGGTAAAGGGTTCGCCGGCGCTTGCCTACACCCGGCAGGCGGCCATGCAGGAATGTGCGCTTGGGCGCGCCGCTCTGGCCATGGTGGCTGACTCGGCCTATAAGTCTGCCTTGTTGGGCCTCTTGGATTTCGTGCTGGAGCGCGAGGCCTAGACGGTTTAAGAGGGCGTGAGGGGCTCGGCAGGCCCAAGAACCCGTATACAATCTAACGCTTCGGGCGCTTTCTCGCGCCTCGTCGGGGTGTAGCTCAGCCTGGTAGAGTACTGCGTTCGGGACGCAGGAGTCGGAGGTTCGAATCCTCTCACCCCGACCAGCAAGTCTATCCCCCCTCCCGGTGAAAAAAAGTTTTTATCGGCGGATCGTAAAAAAATCCTGGGTTTGGTTAAAAAAATTAAGGCCTTAATTTTTTCGTTTTGCCTAACCCAAATACCTTAGAAATCCCATCATAGTCCCCTTCCAATTCCAAAAACGCAGCAAAGATGGAGTTACGAAGGCGAAAAGTATCGATTCCTAAAGGAAGCTTCTTCCTCTTTGGCCCCACGGACAGGAAAAGCTAGAGATCGCCGGGGTTCCGGTTATTCCCTGCCGACACTTCCTGCGGGGCCTTGGCGCCGAATCCCTGGCAGGCTGATGGCTCAATTGGGATTGCTAAGCTTGTATCGGCGCAGGTCTTCCTGGAAGGCATTGCATGCCGCCATCGCAGTCCGCACCTGGTCGCGAGGTATGGTGTAGTTAAAGGACGCCGACCAGCGCTGGGCGCGAATCATGGCGGACAAATAGGGGGCAGGGTCGCTATTATTTGAGAGAGCCTTCAGAGGCAATAAGTAATCCTCTCGGAAAACGGTGGGAATCATAATGCGCGACAACCCATCGTGCGACAGGTAGCTGTTCATGATCAAACGCGCAGTCCGGCCATTGCCGTCGGTGAACGGGTGTGTTTCTGCCGTGACGAACATGGCCATGAGCGCCCTGGCCAAGGGGTGGCTGAGTGCCCGGACGCGTTCAAAACCCTCTAACAGCGTTCCGCGAACGAGATCTGGATGAACAAAGATCGTGCTGCCCGCTTGATTGCCTTTCAGCTTCCACTGTCCTGGCAGTTTGTCTGGGCGCGCCTGCATGATTTCCGCGTTCACTTGCTGTAGCCAAGTCAGGAATGCATCGTGTGTGTTCGGCGGGTTGCTCCGCCAGACTGGATGGATCGCCACCTGGAAAGTACCAAGTATGTCGTGCGAATCCTCCCTGCGGCTCGGAATAATTGCCCGGTCGAAGATGATGCGTTCGGCCTCCGCAATCTCGAAGGTCGTGCCTTCAATATAGTTCGAATAATAAGCTTCAAAGAAGGCAAAAGTCTCCATGGCCTGCCCGGTCGAGGCAGGATCGGTTATATCCGGTAGAACCGAGGCATTCAGATGGGCAAAGAGACCATCAAACAGAACCATGCGCTCCGGGTCGTAGGGTTTCCCGGCGGCACGCGCCACTGCCTGTTTCGAACGGAGCAGGTGTCTCCCATGCGTACCAAGCAATGCGCTGATGAACTTGACTAACCGTTCGTAGGATTTCTGCAGTCCCAGGGCATCAGCTAATGGTTGGCAGCGATCGCGCAGTTCATTGAGCTTGTGCTCGCCCCGCATCACAAGCACTTTTTCCAGATAAGCCTCTATGTCGGCTTGAGGCAGAACCCGCGAACGCACGCCTTTACCCTGGACCAGATTCTCCAGTAACCAGCGCGGTTCACTCGCAAGGTAGAGTGCTTTGTAGGGCGCATCACCGGGCTGGGCCTCCACCCCTGGGTAAATTTCAATGGTTAGGCCGGGCAAGGCAATATGGTGTCGGCGCTGGCCGCGCGTCAGGTGAAGCACACCCTGAACGGGGGCCCCTTGGTGGCCACTGATGAAACTGATAACGCTCCCGGGCAAAATATGGCCAGCGATGGCTAACCAGTTGCGCTGAATGATTGCTTCTGGCGGGCTATTCAGCCGTCCCGTGTAGATGCCTGAGTAAAGGCTCGCGAGCTTACCGTCCTTTGCTAGACGCTGTACCCGCCGCGCTTCGGCTGGGCTCAAGTCGGCAGTGAAGATCAATTCGGCAGTTGAAATGTCGTTTTGTTGTGCCATTTGAGGGTGTATTCGCAGCCATATGTCGTTCTTGTGCTTTATTTTAAGGTATTTTGTCGTTTTTATGCTTTATTTATCGTCGGCCTTGCGGGCGCGTGTGACGGCACGCCGCGCATAAAGCGCATGTAGCATTGTTCACAAGATCACAAAAACGCAGCGAAAACGGTGTTGCAAGAGCAAAAAAAGTCGAGTTTCGAGGCGGAACCCCCTCTGGCTCTGGCTGTTCAGACCGCCCATGAATCGATACACTAAGAAGGTCGTCATTTTAATTTCTAGGAATCTTT